>MDSW01010294.1_pt1 | contig 16351 bp, 17 predicted proteins | sample 811171 | NCBI WGS metagenome assembly MDSW01 (sample SAMN05326641, study PRJNA326480) | marine metagenome | isolation source: seawater | place: Atlantic Ocean: North West | collected 2012
CGCGCAGTCACTCTGCGCAAGAGGGCTAGAACGCTGGATTGCCGCAAAACAGCGCTTGTCCCGAAGGGTTGGGCCCAAAGTTCGGCCATGCGGCGTTAATCGCCTTGATCGTGGCGCGCCACGACCGGCGGCTCGCGCCTTGCCTGGCCGAATTTTGGGCGCCAACGCGGCGCTCGTACGAAACGGCAACAGCCCCTCGTCATCGCCTACACGGTATGCTCAGCAGACGTGGCTTTTTGCCAGCTGCCGGAGCACAACAATGGCACGAGACGAGGAACCGGGCCGCTCGCGACTGTTCGATCAGGTCACCAGCTTTACGGCCAGCCTGTCGCGTAGCGCGGTTGGCTCGCTGGCCGGGCGCGTGGGCGGCTTGACGCTGCGGATCGGCTCCACGCTGATTCTGGATGCCGGTCAGCGGCGCCTGCTGTCGGCCGAACAGCGTGCCTGGATGGACCGGGCCGGCCAGGCGATCCACGACGCGCGGGTGACCGCCGGGCTGTCGTTGGACGGTCTGGCCGCGGCGCTGGATCTAGAAGACAAGACCGTACTCCAGGCCATGGAGCAGGGCAGCGCCACGGTCTCGTTCGAGCTGATCCTGCGGCTGACATCGCTGTTGGCGCGTAACGATCCGCTGCCGTTTCTGATCAGCCTCGTGCGCGGCTTCAACCCCCGGCTCTGGGCGCTGGCCGAGGACTGGGGTATTGGCCACCTGCCAACCATGATCGAGCGCGATCGCAAGTGGATGAACATCTATCGCGGCAACGAGGCCGTGCGCCAGCTGCCCGAGGCCGAGTTCAATCAGGTGTTGTCTTTCTGCGAGTCAGCGCTGGAGACGGCGCTCGTCTTTCGCCAGCCGCCTGCTGCCGGCACGCCGGGCAAGCCGACTGGCCGCCCGAGGCCGAACCGCGGCGACACCGGCCCCGCAGCGGACGATCCGGACCAATAGCCGCGCATCTTTCGCGTACCATCGATGTGGACGGGGGAGTCCGCGTCGATCGACCCAGCCGTCGGCGCGTCATATCTTTTTTTCGGGGAGATTACATGCGTTTCAAATACACGGCGCGCAGCGCCGCGGTGCTGGTCGTGCTGGCCACAACCGCCATGCCGGTCGCTGCCCAAACCAACTTCTTCGGTATTGATCGGGCGGCCCACGATAGCGGCGTGCCGGCCGATCGACCGGGGTTTGGCGACAACATCGGCCTGGTGCCCAAGGGCTATTACTTGGCCGAGGGCGGCGTACGTTTCGACGACAATCAGGGCGGCGGCTCAAGCACCACGATTCCGTCGAGCTTTCTGCTGCGCACCGGTATCGACGAGAACATCGAGCTACGCGTGGGCTTCAACGGTTATGTGCTCAACAGCCCGGGTGAAGACGGTGCGGGTGACGCCACGGTGGGCGCCAAGATCCGCGTCCACGATGAAACGACCTACACACCGGCCGTCAGCCTGTTGCCGACCGTCTCGCTGCCCGTGGGCTCGGATGCCGTCAGTGCCACCAAGGCTGAGCCCGAGCTGCATTTCATCTGGGGCAAGACGCTGACCTCGGATTTCAGCCTGGGCGGCAACGTCAACCTGGCCGAGCGAGTCGACGCGGCCGAGAACTACACGCTTGAAACCGCGGTATCGCTAGCGGCCAACTATGGTTTCACGGACCGGCTCAGCGGCTACGCCGAATACTACACGATCCTGCCGGAAAACGACGGCCGCGATACCCATGCCATCAACGGCGGTGTGGCGTTCGTGCCAGGCCATCTGATCCAGCTCGATGCCTATGTCGGCACCGGCCTGAACGACACGACCAGCAATATCTTTTTCGGCGGTGGTATTGCCAAGCTGTTCTGAATATCGAGGCCACGGCTTGCACGCTGTGGCAGGCTGACGTGATGGCTTGCCCGGCGTGGGCTTCAATCTATGACCGTCTTACGTATCGATCTCGTCTCGGACATCGTCTGCCCATGGTGCGCCATCGGTCTGGCGCATCTGGAGCAGGCCGTGGCCGGTCTGGATGATGTTGAGACCGAGCTGCACTGGCATCCGTTTCTGCTCAACCCGGACATCGAGGCCGGCGGGCGCGACATGACCCAGCATCTGTCGCAAAAATACGGCAAGACCGCCGAAGAGGTCGCGGCCTCGCAGCAGCAGATCGTGGCCGCGGCACAGGCCTGCGGGCTGAACTTCGACGGCGCACTGAAACGTCGCTCGTACAACACCTTCGATGCCCATCGCGTGTTGCATCATGCCCGCGAGGCCGGTGTGGACGATGCGTTCAACCGGGCGCTGTTCGAGGCCTATTTCGGCCACGCCAAAGACCCGACCGACCCGGCGCTGCTGGGACGTATCGGCGCTGATCTGGGTCTGGACAGACAAGACATCGAGGCCATTCTTGCAAGCGATCGTCACGCCCAGGCTGTACGCGACGAAGTGGCGCGTTTCCAGCAGATGGGCATTTCGGCGGTGCCGTCTTTCATCGTGGCCGATACCTATCTGATCAGCGGCGCGCAGCCGCCGGCTGCACTGGCTGATAGCTTGTCGCGTATCGCTGACGAGCAGGGCGACGCCGCGGCCTCGTGAGCGCGCATGGCCGTCACCGATCACATGCTGCGACAGCGCATTCTGCTCAAGTGCGAAGCCCGCGGGCCAAATAAAAGCTGCTGCCCGTCGGATATCGCGCGAAGCTTCGGCGACGACTGGCGCGCACTCATGCCGCGCGTTCGGGCGCAGGCGTGTGAGCTGGCCGCAGTCGGGCAGATCGTCATCTCTCAGCGCGGCCAGACCGTCGATGCAGCAACCGCGCGTGGGCCGATCCGGCTAGCGATGCCGCGTCGGGATTGAACTACAACTGCGCGCCATGCCTTGAAAACGTGCAGCAATGCACCACATTGGCACGATGCCGCGTGATTCGGCTCTTTGGCCGACTTTAAAACTTGGCATATCTCCTGCATAAACGCTGCGTGCACCCACAGCCATGCGCTGCGTAAGGTGCAATGTCATAGCGTTACGCATTAAAGGAGATACGCGATGGATAAGCAGGCCATGAAACAGGCCATTCTGGCCGCCAAGAAAGCCAAGGGATTGCGCTGGGATCATATTGCCGGTGAGATCAATATGTCGCCGGTCTGGACCGCAACGTGTTGCCTGGGCGAGGCCTCGGCCACCGAAGAGATCGCGCAGAAGATTACGGCCGTGCTGGATCTTGGCGACGATGTCGCTGATGCGCTAACCGAATGTCCCATGAAGGGGCAATGGCTGGATCGCGGTATCCCCAACGACCCGATGCTCTATCGTTTCTATGAGATCCTCTCGGTGTTCGGGCCGGGCATCAAGGACTATGTCCATGAAGAATTCGGCGACGGCATCATGTCGGCGATCGATTTCATGGTCGACGTGGAGCGCGAAGAAAACCCCAAGGGTGATCGCGTGAAAATCGTGATGAACGGCAAGTTCCTGCCCTACGTGCGTTGGTAGATCCCAGCGCCGTGGGCGTGGCGCCCGAGGGCTGAGCCAGGACGAGCCTGCTAGGGTCTTTTGAGGTTTCATCCGAGCGCCGCGTTGGCGACCGCAAATCGTGTCCGGCAGGGCGCGAGTCGCCGCATCGTGGCGTGCCACGATCAAGACTCGCAACGCCGCAGGGCGCCCCTAGTAAATGTTCTATGGGCGGCCCAACCCTTCGGGACAAGCGCTGTTTTGGGGCAATCCAGCGTTCTATCACGCTTGCGCAGAATGACTGCGCGGCGCGCGCTACGCCTCGTCTGGCCGCAAAACAGCGCTTGGCGCGGACTCGTATGAAACCTCAAAACGCCCTAGTCTCTAGGGCCCATGTCGCCTCGAATGACCCATGCCTGTTCCAAGTGCCGCAGAGACTGTTCGTGCGCTATCGTTAAGTCCGCACCCAGAGGGCGGACATTATCGACAGACCTATTGCGCTGATGAGGCCATTGCCGATGATGCGCTGCCGGCCCGCTACGACGGGGCCCGTGCCCACGCCACGGCGATTTATTTCTTGCTGGCCGCCGGGGAGGTATCGCATCTGCACCGGCTGGCCTCCGACGAGGTCTGGCATTTCTATCGCGGCACATCGCTTGTCGTGCACGTACTGGCACCCGACGGTAGGCACGTCGCCCATCGGCTGGGTCACAACACAACCCACGGTGAGGTCTGTCAGCTCGTCGTGCCGCGCGGGCACTGGTTCGGCGCCGAGCTGGCCGCACCTGACGGCTACGCTCTCGTCGGCAACACCGTGGCGCCGGGCTTTGATTTCGCCGATTTCGAGCTGGCTCGCGCGGATGATCTTGCGGCGGCGTTCCCGCAGCACGCCGAGCTGATTCAGCGCTTGAGCGCGCGCTGACATGGCCGCGCGCAAGACTGCATCCCGGTCGAACCAGTCCCGTTTTGCCGAGCGGTGGGTCGCCGGGGCGGTAGCCAGTGTCGTGGCGTCCACGGCCGCGGCTGCACTGGTCGTGTTCGATGTCGCCCCTAATTTCCGTCCCCTCGTCTGGCTGTCGGCCTGGACCGGGCACTCGTTGATCGGCGCTGTTTTATTGCACGCCGTCGTGGGTATTGCCGTACTGCCGACCGTGTTTGCCGCAGCCATGCCCCGGATGCGAACCCGGCGTGCGATCACCCGCGGACTATGGTTTGGCGCCGCACTGGGGTGGCTGTCGTTGTTCGGTGTACTGCCGCTGCTGGGCGTCGGGCTGTTTGGTCTAGTACTGGGGTGGCCGATAGCGCTGGCGGTGTGTTTCGTGCAGGCGCTCTACGGCGTCACGCTGGCGCTGATGATGCGCTGAGACAGGCGATAACGGCGCACAAAAAAAGACGACACGGCTGCCCGTGTCGTCTTGAAGACGTCGCGCGTTTAGTTGGCGACTTTAGGCTGCGTCGCGCTGCTGTTCGTCGTTTTGTCGATCGACCAGCGCCTGGATCATGTCCAGCAGGATATGCGCGCTTTCGGTCTGGTAGGCGTCTGTTTCTTTGTCGCCGCGGGTGCCCGGCGTCTGCGTGGGCAGGGCGTCGCCGGTGTCGCTCACACCGTTATCAGCAGCCTCTTCGGCGTCCTGGGCATCCTCAAACGCCTTGTAGTCCTTGAAAGGCGCCTTGCCCTTGGCTTTGCGATGCGTGTTGGCCAACGCCAACAGCTGGTCGCGCAGCGCTTTCTGCTCGGCGCGACGCGTATCGATGTTTAGCGAGACGGTGTCTTTCTCCGACTGCTGGCGGGCCAGGCGAATTCGCTTGACCAGATACTGAAAATCGGCGTCGTCTTTCACACGCGCGGCGTGGTCCTGCTTGACCTCCGCCAGAACGTTATTGATGGCTTCCGACTGCGGATAGGCCGTCGGCGGAATCGTGTCGTAGGGCAGGGCGTTCGGCAGGGCCGACTCGCCGATCTTGTCGGGGTCGACCGCCGATGGATAAGCCACGTCGGGCTGGACGCCGCGCTCTTGCGTGGACTTGCCGGACACGCGATAGAACTTGGCTTCGGTGAGCTTGAGCTGGCCTTCTGAAAGCGGCAGCAGGGTCTGAACCGTGCCCTTGCCGAAGGTGTCACTCCCAAGCACCAGCGCGCGACCGTAATCCTGGAGGGCTCCGGCCACGATTTCAGAGGCCGAGGCCGACAGCCGGTTGGTCATCACCGCGAGCGGGCCGCCATAGACGGCGCCATTGTTACGATCACCCAACACCTGAATATTGCCCTCGGCATCGCGGATCTGGACGCCTGGGGCCGAATCCATGAACAGGCCGATCAGCTGCATGGCTTCGCCGAGCGCGCCGCCGCCGTTGTTGCGCAGATCCAGAACGATGCCTTCTACGTTCTGTTTCTTGAGTTTTTTGAGCTGCTTCTCGACGTCGTCTGCCGTGCCGTTATAAAACGACGGCAGATTGACGACGCCGATGTCGTGACTCTTACCGTTCTGCTCCAGCTCGATGACCTTGGAGCTGGCGGCCTGATCCTTGAGCTCGATCTTGTCGCGCTGCAGCACCACGGTCTTGGTGGGCCCGGTGTCCTGCGGCTGGACCTGCAGGCGCACGGTGGAACCTTTCTTGCCACGAATGAGCTCGACGGTTTCATCCAGGCGCATGCCGATCACGTCCGTAAACTCGCCCGAATCACCCTGGCCGACGGCGATGATGCGATCGGTGGGCTTGAGCTTGCCGGACTTGGCGGCCGGGCCGCCGGGAATCAGGCGTACCAGTTCGGCATAGCCGTTTTTCGAACGCAGCTCGGCGCCGATGCCCTGCAGCGACAGGTTCATGTCGATCGAGAAATCCTCGTAGCGACGCGGCGAGAAATAATCGGTGTGCGGATCGTAGCTGTGGGTGTAGGCGTCCATATAGACCGAGAACGCGTCAACCGCCTCGGCCTGGCGCAGCTGCTTGAGCTCGTTGGTATAGCGCTGGGTCAGACGTTTCTCGATCTCTTCGGGGGCCACGTCCGACAGCCGCAGGTCGATGACCTGGTTTTCGAGCTGTTTGCTCCAGAGCCGCTCACGCGCCTTGGCACCGTCCGGCCAGGGCGCATTCTCCCGGTCGACGGTGAAGCGGTCGTCATCGGTCAGATCCAGGCTGTCCAGCCCTTTCTTGATGCGCGCCAGCGCCCACTGGTCGATCTGGATACGCCGCTTCTGATAGGTGTTGAACACATCGAAAGCCGCGGTGAGATCACCGCTCTTGAGCTGGTCATCCAGCGTCTTGGCGTATTTGTCGCGCAGGCGCTCGATGTCGGAGGCCAGGAACACGCTGTGCGTGCCGTCCAGATCATCGAGATAGGCGTTCAAGAATTCGCCCGAGAATTCGTCACCCAGCGCAATCTTGTTGTAGTGATTGTGCTGAAGCTCGCGCACGATCTCTTTGTCGATCTTGTCCTCGTTATCGGCCGGTGTCAGCGGCGTATAGCCCTTGGCCGGGCCGGCGCCGGCGTCAGGGACCGGCTGCGGCTGGGTCTCGGAATCCGAAGCCGCGCAACCGGTCTGCGTGAACAGCGCGGTGAACAGGGTCAGTGTCAGGACGATTTTGTGCATGAAATCCTTCGATGGTCTCGCGTGCCCGAGGCAGCCGGCCTGCGACATCGAGCCACGCTTCTGATCAAGCGCGGCGCGCGGGCTCTGGGCCAGCGCCAACGATACAGGAATGTATCTGTCGGCAATAACTCAGACAGATACGGTGGCCCGGGCGTGTTTTCAACAGATCCAGGATCTGTTGCGGTTTCATACGCGAGCGGCCTCGGGCGGTCCGCCGTTGCCCAGACGAAAAAACGTCAGCTCGTGCTTGTTGGCGGACAGGTGGGCCAGGCGGGCGCCCGGTATCGCGTAGAACGCAGCGATGAGACCCGGATCGACCGTGCCCTGGCACTTTACCGTCAGAATGATGTTGGCGTTCGGTGCGGCCTCGGACCAGTAGCGGGCCAGGGCCAGCAGCCGGTCCGGGTAGGCGATCAGGTCCGAACAGATCCACTCGCAGGCGCCCACGTCGTCGACACCCACACCAAACGCGTCGCCGACGCGGGTCGTCACGTTCGGCCGGCCGGCGATGGCCGGGGCCAGGTCCGCCCGATCGACGGCAATGACGGTCGCGCCCAGCTCGGCCAGCACCCAGGTCCAGCCGCCCGGCGCTGCACCCAGATCAAGACACTGGTTACCGGGGCCGGGCCAGGTGCGGGCCAGCGTCAAGGCCTCCCAGAGCTTGAGATAAGCCCGGTTCGGCGGGCCGTGGCGGTCCTCGACGAACACGGCCTGCCCATCGGCAAAAGCGCGGCTACACACGGGCGAGACGATCATGCGATCCCGAGCTACGAGCGACCAGGCGCCCAGCGGCGCGGTGGGGGGTAGGCTCGGAAACACGAGCGGGCGAAAGCGGATCGTGGGCAACTTGTCGGCGATGAGCCCGGCGCGCCGAAAATGATCCGCGTGGTGGCCGTGCCAGTTGCGCTGGATGGCTTTCAGGCGCTTGGCCGCCGAGCCAATCGAGGCCACCGGATATTCGGCCGGTGCGAGCCAGCTGTTGTCGGCCCAGGCCGCCACGCCCGGTACACCGCGGGCGTGTACCCGGTCGCCTTCGACCGCGGTGACGCGACTGCCGCGATGCTCCAGCTCGTCGATCAGCGCGCGCTGGTGCGCACGGCCCACGATATGCACCGTGTCGTAATCGATCGGCAGGGCGTCGCCGTGGTCGTCAAATGTCATGCTCGGACGGGCCGGCTTATGTGAAAAACAAAAGTCGAACGGCCGGCGCGACGAGAATCAGCGCCAGGATACGGGCAAACGTCGCCTGGTCGATCTTGTAATGCAGACGATGCCCGGCATAGGCGCCCAGAATCACCGCTGGCAGACAAGCCGCTGCCAGCCAGCCGGCGGTGCCGCCCAGAAGCCCCAGATGGGCATAAGTGATGACCTGAACGGTGGACGCCACCAGAAACGCCATGGTCAGAATCGCGCGGGCGCTCTTCTTGGGATAGCGCAGGCTGACATAGATCAAGAGCGGCACCGGGGAAACCCCGACCGCGCCAGCGATGGTGCCGGCAAAGACCGAACAGACGCCCAAGCCGGTGATATCGGCCGCACCCAGCCTGGGGGCGGTCATCGGCGTGGGCGTGTTGAACAGGTTGAGGGCGACGTAGCACAGAATGACGAAGCCCAGCCCCCGCTGCAGCAGATCCACCGGTAACACGGTCAGAAGCTGGGCGCCGGCCACCATGCCGACCGACATGCCCACGGCCGCGATGGGCCCGCGCTTCCAGTCGAATTCGCGGCCGGCCAGTGCCGTCATGACCACGTTGGCCGTTAGCCCGATGACGGCCACCACCGGAATCACGTCGCGAAACGGATAGAACAGAACCAAGAAGCTGGCCGTGAGCGTGCCGCTGCCAAAGCCTGTCAGCCCCTGGGAAGTGGCACCGATCAGCGCGGCGATGTTGTAGATCAGAATCTGCACGAACCCGTCCGGCCGGCCTGAAAGGCCGCACATGGTAGCCCAACTTTTTCGCCGAGGGCTCGCAAGATACGCCCCGGCGCGCCAGACTGTGACCGGCACTTAGAAACCCGACCTGTCTTGTCGCCCCGCGCCACGCTGAATCGTTTTGTCGCACTGGATCGGTTTGCCGATACGATCCGTATTCTCCTCGCGCTATCGGCGGTCACGCTCTATACGGCGGTTACCGATCACAACGACCAGCTCATTCCGTTGATGCTGGGTGTCATCGCAGCCGGCATCGCCGAAACCGACGATTCCTGGCGGGCCCGAGCGCGTGCGCTGACGCTTACGCTGGCCTGTTTTTCGACCGCCGCGCTGACGGTCGAGCTGCTGGTCGAGCGCGAGGTTTTGTTTGCCCCCGCTCTGGCGCTGGGCAGCTTCGGGCTGGTGATGCTGGGCGCGGCCAGCGTGCGCTACGCGACGATCGGCCGGGCCACGCTGTTGCTGGCGATCTACACCATGATTGGTGTGTCGCAGCATACGGGCCCGGCTCGGGCCTTTTGGGTCGAGCCGGCGCTGCTGGTGGCCGGGGCCGGCGGTTACGGCTTGCTGGCGCTGGCCTGGCAGGCGATTTTCGTGCATCGGCCGGTACGCCAGTCGCTGGCCCGTCTGTACGACGCCCTGTCGGCTTATCTCGCGGCCAAGGCCGCACTGTTCGAGCCCTCAGGCGAGCTCGATGTGGCCGCCCGCCGGGCCGGCCTGGCGCATGAGAACGCGCGCGTCGTCGCTGCGCTCAACGACACCCGCCTGGCGCTGATCGACCGGCTGTCGGGCCGGCGTTCACGCTCGGCCATGCAAGCCAATCTGCAGTTCTACCTGGCGGCCCAAGACATTCACGAGCGGGCCAGTTCTGCGCATTACCCGTACCAGCGCCTACGGGATACGTTTTTTCACAGCGACGTCATGTTTCGCGCCCAGCGCCTGTTGCACGCGATCGGCGGCGGCCTGACCGATCGCGCGGCGAGCCTGCGCTACGGCCAAGCCCCGGCCGCCGGCGCCTCGATGCGTGCCCGCCACGACGAACTGGTCGCGGCCATCGACTACTGGCACGCCCATCAGAAGAGTCTGCCGCGCGGCACGGGGGATGCCGAGGCGCTGGCTGCCGCGCGGGATATCGCCACTAACCTGCATGCCCTGATCGATCGCGTGGCCGACGACGGCCCGGCGCGGCAAGACGCCGATACGGCCGAACTGGCCGACCCACAGCCGGACTCGGCGCTGGAGGCGGGGCGGCGCATCTTGGCCGCGCTGACGCCGGCCTCGGCGCGATTTCGGCATGCCTTACGTCTATCGATAGCGCTGCTGGCCGGCTACGGCCTGTTTCTGGCGATCCATCCGGCCCAGGGCTACTGGATTCTGCTGACCACGCTGCTGGTTTGTCAGCCCGACTACGCAGCCACCCGCAAGCGGCTGGTCCAGCGTATCGGGGGCACGCTGGCCGGCCTGGTCGTGGGCTGGGCGCTACTGCGGTTATTTCCCGTGCCAGAGATGCAGTTCGGCCTGATCGTGGTGAGTGGGGCGGTATTTTTCGCGACCCGGTTCCGTCGCTATTTCGTCGCCGCAGCGGCCATCAGTGTGCTCGTACTGTTGTCGTTCGAGCAGGTCGGCAGCGGCTATGATCTGATCCTGCCGCGGCTGGTCGACACGTTGATCGGCGGCGGGCTGGCCGCGCTGGTCATGCTGTTCGTATGGCCGGATTGGCGTGAGCGAGAGCTACACCATCGGCTGGCCGAGGCGCTGCGCGCCCACGGCGCTTACCTGCGGGCGCTGCATGTGCAATATATCGAGTCCGGCCGGGCCGACGATCTCGCTTATCGCGTGGCCCGGCGCGCCTCACACAACGCCGAGGCCAGTCTGGCCTCGCATGTGGCCACCGCGCTGGCCGACGCGCACGGCGACCGCGCCGATAACCGCTGCGCGCTCGAAGTGCTGGCTACCTCTCAGACGATGATCGGGCATCTATCGGCACTGGGCGCGCACCGCCAGCGCCTGGCCGGCGCCACGCCCGAGCAGGACACGCTCACACGCGCTATCGAGCACATCGCCGACGCCTGGGAGCACATGGGCGATGCCCTGATCCGCGGCGACGATATCAGCACCAACACCCGCGAAGCCGCGTTGTACTACGACGCGGTGGCCCGGCTGGCCGACGCGCCCGCGGCCGAGCCGGCCGTCCGTCGCCTGGCTTATCTGCTGACCCGTCTGTTCGACGAGCTGGCGGTGCTGCGAGACCTCAGTCAGCGTCTGACGGCCGGCCCCTCGAACCCGAACGCGGCGTGACACGACTTTTGTGTCGTATTTCATCGGCCAGCAGATGAATGAAGTGTTCTTCCAGCCCGCTAGCGCGACACCAGGCGGCCAGCCGTTGGCCGACCAGGCCGCGATAGTAAGTCGCCAGGCCACCGCCAAAGAAAAGCACGCTGCCGATAACGAACAGCGCGGCGGCAAACCGTGTGATCGTGGGTTCAGCTGCGCCGTGCAGATGCCACAGATAAGGCACCGAGGCCGCCGCAAACAACGCCGAGCCGATCAGGAACAAAGCCACGGTCACGTTGAACAGCTGCATATAGAGCAGCGACGGCGCCTCGACAACCTGCAATACGTTGACTAGCCCACCCACGACGAACGCCAGCGAGCCGATAATGAAACACCAGGCCCCGGCCGCGACCCATTCCAGGCTTGGCAGAAAACACAATGAGCCGATCACGAAGGCGATCGTACCTAGCACATAGGCCCAGGCCGCCAGGCGTTCGATGATGTCGGCACCGCTATGGGTCGGATACGCGCGCCAGTACTGATGGACTTCGAGCAGATCGTGGCCCGTGACCAGCAGGTAAGCGATAGAGCCGGCAAAGAACAGCCAGTCGCCCACCGCTAGATAGTCGGCCAGAGCCGGGAAAAAGAACACGCTGCCGGCAATGAACAACAGTCCGCCGAGCTTGTAGCAATACGCGTTGAGCGTGGCCCAGACGTGATTCCCGTCATCGGCGTGCCGGCGAGAGCCGGGTCGGGCCAGGCGCGGACGGTGCGTGACGAGATGCGGCATAGCGATAGGGCAGGCGTCGGGAGAACAAGGCCCGGTGGCGGGCTTGCGCGGCCTGTGGGCGGGCCGAATAGACTGGCGATGAGAGCCGCGGCCTTGCCGGCGGCCAAAAAGAAGCAGAATTGGCGCTCCCTAGGGGACTCGAACCCCTGTTTTCGCCGTGAGAGGGCGACGTCCTAGACCGCTAGACGAAGGGAGCAGCATCAATGCAGGCCATACATGGTAATCCGAACCTCGGCCCTGCTCAATAAAAAATGCCTTCTAGGCCTTGGGTGGCTAACCGATAGAGAATGACCCCGCCATAGACTAGGCCGATGGCGATCAGGATCAGCGTGACCGTGCGCGGGCCCTGCTGAACCGGCTCCGGCTCACCACGCATCCGCCGCCGGAAGCGCTGATAGCGCGAGCGCACGCCGAGCACGATCATCACCAGCAGGCCGCCCCAGAATAAGAACTTGAGCATCTATTAATCCGGCACCCAAACAGCTGAACGATCAGCTGTTTTCAACGCCACTGAAAAAGAATGCCGGCACATGTCCGTCATTCTTTCCAATGGCTTCGCGGCCTACGGCCGCGGCAAGCATGTTGACACATGCTTTCGCTATTAACCCGGCATGAAAGTATTTCCATGCCGGGTCAATAAAGCCCGAACGACGGGTTCATCAAGCGCTGGATGAACACGCTGGCCAGGCGCGGCTCCATGACCAGCGCGAAGACCACGCCGAAGGCCGCACCCCATAGATGTGCGCTGTGGTTGATGTGGTCGTGGCCCAGACGTCCGGCGTAGAGCCCGTAGGCCAGAAACGCCGCGGCGTAGACGATGGCCGGCACGGGGATCACGAACACATAGATCGTGGTCCAGGGCGCCAGCAGAATGAACGCGAACAACACCGCCGAGACCGCGCCGGACGCCCCCAGGCTGCGATAACGGCTGTCGTCCCAGTGACGCATCACGCTGGGCGCCACCGAAACCACGGCAGCGCCCAGATAGAACAGCGCGAAACCCACCATGCCGATATAGCGCTCGAAAAACGGCTCGACCGCCCGCCCGAAGAAGAACAGCGTGATCATGTTGAACGCCAGGTGCGCGCCGTCGGCGTGGACGAAGGCGTTGGTCACCAGCCGATCGTACTGGCCGCCCCTGAGCCCGGGCGGCCAGAGCAGCAGTCGCTCGAGCAGCGAGGCGTTTGAGAAGCAAGTGATCGAGACCGCACAGGTCACGGCAATGAGCAGAACGGTAATCAGCATCGAGGCAGGTGTCGTTGTAAGAAAAAAGGCTTACGCGTCGTGCTGGATCACGAGTGCGGCGTGGTCGAATGCCAGATGCCCAGCGATGTCGGCCACCTCGGAGATGGGCTTGGCATAACACCAGGCGGCATCGTCGAGCTGATCGCCGTCGATATGGATGTGGTAGTAGGTCGCATCCCCTTTGAACGGGCAGTGCGTGGTGGTCTCAGAGACCACGAGCGTGTCCGCGGCGACATCGTCCATGGGGATATACAGTCGATCGGGATAGCCCGTCTCGGTTAGGCAGCGGGCGCGCTGGGTCTCGGCGATCCACTGATCGCCCCAGTGCACGCGCACGGTGCCGGAGGCCTTGGAAAGACGAATTCGGTCGGTCTCGGACATGACGTTGAGAGCTTTGGCGGCGAGCATTGGCGCCCAGACTAACCGTATTGTCCGTTCTGCGTCGCCTGTTGTGCCCCGCCGGGATTTCGACGCACTATCCCGGGGTGTTGTAGCAACCCGATGGGCCAACGCCGTGGATTTCTTTTTCAACGATCCCGATGCCGTAGTCGACGATACGCTGGCCGGGCTGGCCCGGTACGCGCCGATCACGCTCACGGCGCGCGATTCGGCGTTTCGTATCGCCGTGGATGCTCACTGGGAGCCGGACGCCTCTAGGGTGGCCGTCATCTCCGGCGGCGGCGCCGGTCACGAGCCGTCGCACGCCGGTTTTGTCGGCGCCGGCATGTTGACGGCGGCCGTCTCGGGAGATCTATTCACCTCGCCCAGCGTCGAGGCCGTGCTGGCGGCGATCCGAGCCGTGACCGGCCCGGCGGGCGCACTGTTGGTGATCAAGAACTACACCGGCGACCGTCTGAACTTTGGCCTGGCCGCCGAGCGCGCCCGCGGTGAAGGCTATGCCGTGGATACGGTGCTGGTGGCTGACGATATCTCGCTGCCGGAGCGCGTCGCGCCCCGCGGGCTGGCCGGAACCGTGCTCGTTCACAAGATCGCCGGCCATGTGGCAGCCACCGGCGCGTCGCTAGCAGACGTGCACGAGGCCGCGCAGGCCGCCGCCGGCGCCATGGCCTCGATCGGCCTGTCGCTGTCCAGTGCGACGTTGCCGGGCAGCCAGCGCGCCGCGCGCAGCCCGGAGCTGGGACTTGGGATTCACAACGAACCCGGCGTGCGCGAAGTCGCCCCGAACGATGCGCGTGACGCCGTGTCCCTGGCACTTGCGCCGCTGCTGGCGCATGTGGCCGCCGGCGACACGCCCGACGGCCCCTGGGCGCTGCTGGTCAACAACATGGGCGGCTGCTCGACGCAGGAGATGAGCGTGCTTTTGGATGCGGTGGTCGAGCAGCTCGGCGCAGGCCGTGCCGAGATCGTGGTGGCGCCGTCGCCCCTGATGAGCTCGATGAACATGCACGGGTTTTCGCTCACGCTACTGGCGTTGAATACGGCGCGTCGCGAGGGGTTGCTGAGCGACGTGGCCGCCGCGGGCTGGCCCGGGGCCTATGTCTTGCGCGAATCCGAAACCCTTGAGCTGGACCACCCAGCCCCAGAGACCGATGTCGGCGTACGCAGCCCGGCGATCGAAGACCGGATCGCGGCTGTCTGTCAGGCGTTGATTACTGATCGCGCCCGCCTGGATGATCTGGATGCCGCTAGCGGCGACGGCGATACCGGCACCGCGTTCGCCCGCGGGGCGAAGGCCATCGAGACCGCCCGGAGCCAGGCGCGCTTGTCCAGCGGCGAGCCAGCCCGGCTGGCCGGCGAGATCGGTGATCTGCTGGCGCGTGAGATGGGCGGCTCCTCCGGCGTACTGCTCTCGATTCTGGCCACGGCCGCCGGCAATGCCCTGGCCGAGGGCGAGAATCTGGCCGCCGCCCTGAAAGCCGGTGCAGCGCGCATGCAGCATCACGGCGGGGCCAGCCCCGGTGATCGCACGCTTCTGGATGCGCTGCTGCCCGCGATCGAGGCTCTAGCCGAGCACGGAACAGGCCGCGACGGCTGGGCCCGGGCGGCCCGTGCGGCCGCCGACGGGGCACAAGCAACCGCCGATATGACCCATGCCGGTGCCGGCCGTGCGGCCTATGTACGCGCCGATGCCCTCGCGGGCCAGGTCGATCCGGGGGCTGCCGCCATCGCCTGTGTTTTCGGTGCGCTGGCTGAGCCCGGCGGTTCGATAAACTAGCGCGTCGATCCCACCGAACAAGCTCGCCCGTGACCCCTACCGCACCATCCAACCGCCGACTCTGCCTGCTGGCCACCGGCGGCACGATCGAAAAGACCTACGACGCCCACGAAGGCCGTCTGGTGCTGGGCGAGCCCATCATCGAAACGCTGGTGGCGGCGCTGTGTCATCCCGATATCACGATCGATATCGAGCGGCTGATGGCGGTGGACTCGCTGGATATGCAGGCCGATGAGCGTGCCGCCGTAACGCGGCGGGTGCGTGAACTCGACGCCAGCGGCGCTTACGACGGCATCCTCATAACCCACGGCACCGATACGCTGGCCACCACGGCTAGAGCGATTGCCACAGACCTCCCCCGACCGGGCCGGCCAATCATCCTGACCGGTGCCATGCGGCCGTATCGCGTGGCCGACAGCGACGCGGCCCAGAATCTCGCGCAGGCCATCATGGCGGCGCGCCTGGTTGCGCCCGGGGTGTATGGCGTGCTGCACGGCCGTGTCATCGAAGCAAGCCGGCTACAAAAAGACTACGAGCGGCTGACGTTCATCGAATCTTTGAGTGTTGAATGCAACTAATTCGGTCGTGCACGATCTAACCCGGACATTTTATCGATCAGCTGATCGTTTTTTTCGGAGACCGACCCATGCAAACCCGCGATCTAACCGACAACGTCTGTGTCATCACCGGTGCCTCCAGCGGCATTGGCGAAGCCACTGCCCGTGCGTTGGTGGCAGAAAACGCACACGTCGTACTCGTTGCCCGAAGTGCGGACAAAATCGAGGCGCTGGCCGAAGAGCCAGGGGCTGTTGCCGTTTTGCACGAGTCCGCGCCAAGCGCTGTTTTGCGGCAAGACGAGGCGTAGCACGCGCCGCGCAGTCATTCTGCGCAAGCGTGCTAGAACGCTGGATTGCCGCAAA
>MDSW01066028.1_pt1 | contig 16351 bp, 17 predicted proteins | sample 811171 | NCBI WGS metagenome assembly MDSW01 (sample SAMN05326641, study PRJNA326480) | marine metagenome | isolation source: seawater | place: Atlantic Ocean: North West | collected 2012
GCAATCGCATCACCTGCCGCGACTGGTTTCAGCTCTGCCTGAAGGAAGGCCTGACAGTCTTCCGGGATCAGAACTTCTCCGCCGACATGCGGTCCCGCCCGGTGCAGCGCATCAAGGATGTCATCCGCCTGCGCGGCCGCCAGTTCGCAGAAGATGCCGGCCCGCTGGCCCATTCGGTGCGGCCGGATACCTATGGCGCCATCGATAATCTGTACACGGCGACAGTGTACGAAAAGGGCGCGGAACTGATCGGCATGCTGCGCCGGATCATCGGCGAGGAAACCTATCGCAAGGGCATGGACCTCTATTTCGAGCGTCACGACGGGCAGGCCGTCACCATCGAGGATTTCTATGCGTGTTTTGAAGAGGTTAGCGGGGAAGACTTCACCCAGTTCCGCCTCTGGTACGCACAGGCCGGCACGCCGGAAGTGACGATCGAAGAGAACTGGAACGAAAGCGCCCGCGAGATCGAGATTACCCTGCGCCAGAAAACACCGGCCACGCCCGGCCAGCCGGACAAGAAGCCGGTTCCCATTCCGCTGCAGATGGCCCTGCTGGACGAGGAAGGGAACATGGCCGAATGGACCACCGTTCTGGAAGATGAAGAGCAGACGCTGTCCTTTGACCTTCCGGCCGGCACACCGCGTCCGCTTCTTTCCGTGAACCGCGACTTCAGCGCGCCCGTCCGCCTCAACCGGTCGCTCAGCCGGGACGAACAGTTGAAGCTGGTCCGTCTGGAGACCGACCGGTTCAATCAGTGGGATGCGGTTCAGACGCTGGTCAAGGCGGAGATCCTCGCCCTTGCCGAAGGCAGCCAGGCGGAAGCCGATGACGGACTGGTCGAAGCGCTGGCCGAAGCCGTGCGCGGCGCGACCGACGATCCGGCCTTCGCGGCACTGCTGACGCGCCTGCCGGATGTCGGCGAACTTTTCCTGGAACGCCAGCCAGCCGACCCTGTCGCGCTGAGCAAGGCACGCAAGAAACTTCAGGCGGCCCTGTCTGGCAAACTGTCGGACCTGATCACCGGCACGCTCAGCCAGCCGACGCCGGAGCCGTACAACCCAGGCGCAGAGCAGGCGGGTGTCCGCGCCCTGCGGACGGCACTTGTTGTCCTTCTGGGTGCCGCGGGAACGGACGCGGCGAAGCAGCAATTGCTGGACCTCTACGAAGCTGCGCCGAACATGACGGAGCAGCTCGCCGCCCTCCGCGCTCTTGCCGGGCTGGACGGCGCGGAACGCGACAAGGCGATCAGCGATTTCGAAGCGAAGTGGACATCCAATGCGCTGGTCATGGACAAATGGTTTGGCGTACAGGCCGCCACCGGCACGGCGGAGACGGTCCGGCAGCTTGCCGCGCATCCTGATTTCGATCTCCGCAATCCGAACCGCGTCCGCTCCGTTGCGGCTGTCTTCGCCATGCAGAACCTGGCTGCATTCCATGCGCCCGATGGCAGCGGCTACAAGACAATAGAAGACATCGTCCTGAAGGCGGACAAGGCGAACCCCGCGCTGGGTGCACGCCTGCTGACGGCGTTCGAGCAATGGCGGGGACTGGAGCCGAAAGCCAGGGCTGAGGCGGAAGCCTGCCTCAAGCGCCTGCAAGCCGCTGATTTGTCAAAGAATTCTTCCGATATCGTCAATCGCGCGCTGGGCTGAGAAACGCTCGGTTAACGAAATCGTCAGATTTATTAATATTTGTGCAAGGATTACGTCAGAGAACGTTAGCTGAGCCCTTGTTTTTTCACGTATGGGCGCAGCGAGAGACACCTTGCCAAAGACGGATGTCAGAGCACAGCTGGATGCGGTGCCGGAGTCGGACTCCGGCACCGCATCGTCGTCGCGCCTGAAGTTCACCGTTCTTGCGATCATCATCCTGATGGCGGGTGCGCTCGGCCTGAAGGCCTGGGAAGAGCGCCAGACCGCTGACGTGGCGGCGCTGAACAGCCTGCAGGCGGAAGCCCGCACGATCAGCGCACGTCTCGCGGGACATGCCGATACGGCGGAAATGGCCATCCGCCTGATCGCGGACTCGGGCGCATCCCGTTCCGCCGTGGCATCGGCCACGCCGGGAGTGGATGCCGTTCTTTCCTTGCGGGATGCGAAGGCGGCACCAGATGGCAGCCGTCTCGCCGAAGCGGCAATCGAGGCCGAGAGCCTGATGGCTGACGGGCTGCATACCGGCCTGTCCTCTGAGGGCGATATTGTTGTGATCAGTTCTTCGGGCAAAGGCGCGCCCGTGCTGGCGATTGCACCGGCGGGCAGCTGGCTTCCGGCACCTTCGGCGAATGTGCGGATCAGCCTCGTCGGCAAGAACCATGCGGTCGGTCTGGGCAGCGAGGAATTGGCGAATGCCCGCATGCAGACGGGCTTCACCTCGCTGGGCGCACTCGACCGCGCCGCGACCGGGTGCTCGGCCGTGGCAAGCGCCGACATGCGGGTCTGTGTCAGCTCCGGCCAGCCGCTGCTGACCGTGGACGATCTTGTCCGCTTTCTGATCTTCGGACTGTTGCTGGCGGCGCCTGTCTTTGCCATCACGGGTCTGATGTCGCGCCTGTCCGTCAAGGAACAGGATGTCATCGTTGAGGAAGTCCGCGATGACGAGGCCGACCGGATCATGAACATTGTCATGCGCGGGGCCCGCGCCGGGTATTGGGAATGGACCAACCAGTCGGCGTCCGTCTATCTCAGCGAAGGCGCCTCCGAACTGATCGGCATGGAAGGGCATGGCGAGATCGGTCTGGAGGAAATGCTCCGCCAGGTGCATCCCGAACATCGCGAACGCATCCGGGAGACCTTCCTGAAGGGGGGCGGCATCGGCTGGATACAGACGAGCTTCCTGACCAGCTACCAGCCCTCGCGGTGGATAGAACTTCGCGGCAGCGTCACGCCCGATGAGCAGGGTGGTTCGGCGACATTTGGCGGGATCATTCTCGACATAACAGAACGCAAGAAGACGGAAGACAGGGTCAAGGCGGCCGAGCGCCGTCTGCGGGCTGCCATCGAAGGCTTCAGCGGCCCGTTTGCCCTGTGGGACCACCGCAAGCGTCTTCTGTACTGGAACCAGGCTTATGAAGACGACTTCAATCTGAGCGAAACCCTCCGCGCAGGCATGGGCTATGACACGGTAGCAATCGCACGCGCAGGCGCTGTGCTGTCCGAGACGAAATCCAGCCAGGACGACCAGACGACACTGATCGAACTGACAACCGACCGCTGGCTGAAAATGGTCGAACGGCCAACGCCCGGCGGCGGTCTGATCACAATCGGTATCGATGTCAGCGAGAACGTCCGCAATGAGGAAGAACTGAAGCGCCAGCGGGCCCGCATGCGGAAGGCCGTTCAGGAGCTTGAGCGATCCGAAGGCCGGGCAAGCGAACTGTCGCGGAAATATTCGGAAGAGAAGGCGAAGGCCGAGCATGCCGCCCATACCAAGTCTGCCTTCCTTGCAAATATGAGCCACGAGCTGCGGACGCCGCTGAACGCGATCAACGGCTTCTCGGAAATCCTCGCGAACGAGCTGTACGGTCCTCTGGGGGACCAGCGCTACAAGGGCTATGCGCAGGACATTCTCACATCCGGCCAGCACCTGCTCGACATGATCAACGACATCCTCGACATGGCGAAGATCGAGGCGGGCAAGATGACGATCGATCCGCAACCGATCGATCCAGTCGATCCGGTGGATGCGGCTGTCCGCATGATTCGCCGCAAGGCCGAGGACAAGGAAATCGAGCTGTTGCTCGATACACAGCCGAACCTTCCCGAGATAGACGCGGATCATCGTGCGATCCGCCAGATGGTGTTGAATCTTGTCTCCAATGCGATCAAGTTCACCGATGCTGGCGGACGCATCACCGTGACGGTGGAGCAGCGCGGGCCGGATATCCAGATCTCGGTCACCGATACGGGCATCGGCATTCCCGCCGCCGACCTGCCGCGCCTCGCACAGCCTTTCCAGCAGGTCTCCGGCACGCGGGACCGCAACTATGAAGGCACGGGCCTTGGCCTCGCCCTGACCAAATCCTTTGCCGAGATGCATGGCGGACAGATGTCCATGTCATCGATTGAAGGCGAGGGGACGACCGTCACCATTACGCTGCCCATCAACGGCATGCGGGATGTGGACGAGGAAGAGGCTGAAGCGCTCGACGTGGCCTAGGGCCGCCTGTTCCATTCCGTGAGGGTGGATGTGCCGTCCTCGATCTCAACGACACCCCAAGCGCCGGTTTTCAGCTTGATATCGAGGCCATCCGGCTTCGTGTCGACGACATCCGGCAGGAAGCGGGCGATGCCGTTCGAGGTGACGATCAGGATTGTATCGTCCGCGGCCAGATCTTTCGTCCGTGCCAGCAGGGCGCGCCAGCCCTGCCGCAGGGCCTCAGGGTCCACCTGCCACCCGGGAGGGGGCGTCGCGTCCCGGTCCCATGACGCAATCGCCGCTTCGCCCAGACGAGCGATGACGGCGTCTTCGGGCTGGTTCTCATCCGGGCCATAGTCGATCTCGGTCAGGAAGGGCAGGACCAGCAGGGCCGGTGCGCCCTGACCCGTTCCGACAATGGCGCGGGCGGTTGCGCGTGTGCGCACGAGCGGAGAGCAGAACGCCGCGGCGAAATGTGTGTCCGAGAAATGCGCGGCAAGGGCTGATGCCTGTTCCTGTCCGGATACAGACAGAGGCAGGTCCGTCCGTCCGCCAACGCGGGTGACCGTGTCACCCTTGTCGAACGTATTCCCGTGCCGGACGATGATGAGCCTTGGCATGCGTCCCTCAGTCCTTCAGCGGATCGCCATTCTGCGCAATCAGGCGTTCGGCGAGGGCGACATCTTCCTGTGTATCGATTCCCGGAATGGCGATGGCGTCCGGTTCGACTTCGACGCACTGGATCGACATGCCGTTCTCAAGCAGGCGCAGCTGTTCCAGGCCTTCGATCTGCTCGTAGCGCCCCTCTGGCAGGCTGACATAGCGGCGAAGCGATTCCAGTCTGTACGCATAGAGACCGATATGGCGGCAGACGGGAGAGAGCGGGCTTTTCTCCCGCAGTGCGGCTTCCTTCCGGATGGCCGGGATGATGGTTTTCGAGAACCACAGCGCGCGGCCGTTTGCGTCATGGGTCAGTGTCGTGCCGGAGAAGGGGGTTTCCCTCTTGTGGGCACGCAGATCGTCCAGCGCGTCCCAGGTCAGGCACACATAGGGTGTTGCCGCATCCGCACCTGAGGTCGCGGCGGCCTTCGCGACGGCCACGACATGCTCCGGCGGGGTGAACGGGGAATCGCCCTGCAGATTCACGACCACATCGGGCACGACCCCCAGCGCATCGGCTGCGGCGAGGGCGCGGTCGGTACCGGAGGGCAGGGAGGGAGACGTCATCACGACATTAATGCCATGCTCGCGGCAATGGCTGTCGATGGCCTCATGATCGGTGGCGACAACGCTTTCGGCATTGCCCAGCGCGTCGGCGGCCTTTGCGGCCATGGCGGCGACCCGGCGGACCATGGTGCGTCCGGCGATTTCGACCAGTGGCTTGCCTGGCAGACGGGTGGAGCCAAAACGAGCGGGAACAACAATCAGGGTCTTCATGGCGGCCCTGTTACATCTGTTGTGGCGCGTTGCCTACATCCTCGCGCATTTCCTGCATCAGGCCGATGATGGGCGCGACCCAGCGCAGGGCCTCCTCATTGACGCCTTCGTCGCGCAGGAAACCCGTGAGGGCCGGGATGAACGCCTCGTCCTGAGAACATTCCTGCAATGCCAGCTTGAGTTCCGGAACCACCGAATTCTGGAAACTGTCTGCGAAGTCCTGCAATTCGTCCTTCCGCGAAAAGAGACGCACAGTTGCGAGGGCGTCAATGTCGCCATCCGCATCGGCGAGCGCGCGGAGATCATCGATCAGGCCGCGATTCTCCAACGCGAAAGGCCGGAGGATCCTGTCGGACTTGTAGTCCACCCATTCCTGTGTGCAGGGCTCAGGCGTTGTCTGGCAGGCTGCAAGCGGCACCAGGCTGAGGGCGAGAACGGCGAGGAAGGGTTTCATGTGTGTCTCCGGAGCGTCGGGTGTACACACTAGACTGGCATGGCCTCTCCGCAAGCCATGATATCCGGTCAGAAAAAGCCCCCGGTGCGGCTGGCGCACCGGGGGTAAACGGTGAGGCACTCCGTGCAATGCCTCTCCCGAAATCAGTCGTCCAAATCGATCGTGATCTGGTTGTTGCCATCCGTCTGTTCGACGAAGGATGCCTTCTCGGCATCGCTCAGATCCTTGCTGGACTTGATCTTCGCGACAGTGGCTTTTGCTTTCAGAGCAGCCGGCCCGCCTTTGACGCAGGCGATCTTCACCGCTTCGCCGTCTTCCGTCTTGCTCTTCAGGATACGGGTTTCGCCATCGGCAAGGTTCGCATCGCGGCACTCGCGGGTGAGGTCGACGACCACATTGTGGGTGCTCTCCATTCTGGCTTCGAAATCTTCGCCGAAATGCATCTCGATCTTGTCTTCCAACTGGTCGGAAAGGGCCTCGATGCGGATTTCGAAGGCCTCCATCTTGGGCTCGAATTCCATTTCCCAGGCTTCCATTTTGGCTTCGAATTTCTCGGCCCATTCCTCGGCACGCGCTTCAATGATTTCAGCATTCGCTTCGATCTTTTCGGCCCATTCTTCCCATTCGGCTTCGGTCTTCGGCATCTCGCCGTCTTCGAAGGAGAAAGCGAACGCCATGGTGCCGGCGAGTTCCTTGTCGAAGCCGTCAAAGGCCATGTCCATCTCGGGCATGTTCTCGAGCAGAACGTCGATACCCATGGATTCCAGCTCGATCTGCTTGCTCAGCTCTTCGATCTCAAGTTCGATCGCATGATCAGGCATGTGGACGCGGAACGGGTCGCCCAGCACCACAATCTGACGGTCTTCAACCTTCTCTCCGTCGATGTACACGGTGCCGTTGGTGATGCTGATACTGCGGGTTTCCTTCTCCTCAGCCGTTGCGGTGACGGAGGCGGTGGTCATCAGGGCAGCGCTGCCGAGGAGGCCGGCGATACCGGCGCCCATCAATCGGCGGGAGCGGGAGGGGGCAGGGTTTGTCATGCGTAGCATTCTTTCTTTTAGTGCATGGGTCAGGGGCAGACTGGCTGCGGCGGTCAGGCGTTCGGGCAGGGCAACCTGAACGGCCTTGAGCAGGGTCTGTCCGTATTCATGCGGGCTGGTGGCACCGCATTTCAGGACGTCGCTGTCGCAGGCGGCTTCCTGGTCTGTCCGGAAGGCGCGGCGGGAGTAGTAGGCGAGCGGATTGAACCAGAGCAGGGCGAGAACCAGCTCGGAGATCTGCAGCGCCCACAGGTCGCCCCGTTTGACGTGGGTCAGCTCATGGGCGAGGGCGGCGCGCTGTTGGGTGCGGTCATAGTCTGCCTCGAACCAGGCGGGCAGCAGCACGACGGGACGGAACAGGCCGGTCACAAGCGGACCTGACGAGATGAAGCTGCTGGACACGCGGGGCATGCGTTTCAGGCCGACCTGACGGGCCACTTGTTCGGCCAGCCGCGACAGTTCCGGCGAGACAGGCGCCGCCTCGCGCCGCACCGTCTGCATGAAGCTGCGATGCGCCAGGAAGCTGCGGGCGAACACGAATGCGGCTCCGCCGGCCCACACGAACAGCAAAATGGTGAGAATTGTGCTGCCGAGCAGGGGATCGGTCGTTTCAGGCGCCGTAATGAAGATCGGAGGGCCATCCACCATGGCGGGCGGGTGAACGATTTCATGGGCCGGCGGAGGCGCAAGTCCGGCTGTGCCGGCGTTCACAGGCACGTGGACAATGGTTTCAGAGGCAGAGCGGGTCCAGATGGCTTCCTGAACCGGCGCCGACGATGCGCCGATCCCGAGAAAGCCCATCACCGACATCGGCGATGGCAGGGGCGGCAGCACGAGGCGCGCAACGGGAATGATCCAGAGCGCATAAGCGACACCGGCGCCAAATTGCCGCGCGATATATCTGCGTGTCAGGAGAACGGTCACCATCAGCAGGGAGACCGCGATCACCGTTTCGGCGGCGTATCTGAAGTCGGGCAGGTCGAGACCGGTGATCATTTCTTCAATTCCCCCAGAAGCTTTTCAAGTTCGGCGATGTCCTCGGCCGTCAGACCGCGGGTATCCGCGAGATGCGCGACAAGCGGCGCAGCGCGGCCCGAGAAAACCCGGTCGACAAACTGACCGGCGGCGCGGGCCTTGTAGGCGCCTTCCTCGACAAGGGGAAAATAGAGATACCGCCGGCCGTCTTCCTCGGTGCGCAGGGCGCCTTTCTCGACGAGCCTTGCGAGCAGGGTCTTCACTGTCCGGCTGGTCCAGTCCTTTTCCGTGCCGAGCGCGTCGTGGACATCCGTGGCCGCCAGACCAGGCTGTTTCCACAGCACACTCATCACATCGAGTTCTGCAGCAGATATCTTCATCGCGTAGTTTCCCCTATATGGACTACATGCGTAGTCGTATTATGTGACTACAACCGTGGTCAATAGCAAAGTTGTGACAAGTTTGTAAGTTAAGTCATTGATGTGGTTATACAGTCGCGGATGCCAGCATGGCTTCAAATCGGATTCTCTGTCCTGTAGGATTTCCGGTTCGGGGTGTCAGCTGGGCAGTTTGGCAAGGAGAAGGGAATGAGACAGGCATGGATCGGCGCACTGGCGCTGACACTTCTGCCTGCGGGATGTGCCACCACGGGCACGACCGGAGACTTCGGCCGGGTTCTCGGCGAAGTGCTTGGCCAGCCTGCAACGCAAGGCGTGCTGACCGAAGCGGAGATCGACGCCGGCCTGCGGGAAGCCCTGACTGTCGGAACGAATATCGTTGCCAACCAGCTCGGCCGGACCAATGGCTATTTCGGTGACCCGCAGATCCGCATTCCGCTGCCGAAGACCTATCGCGATATCCAGACCACGCTGTCCCGTGTCGGGGCAAGCGGGCCGCTGGACGATCTCGAACTGCGCATGAACCGCGCCGCCGAGGCGGCGGTACCGGATGCGAAGGCGCTGGTGCTCGGTGCGATCCGGCAGATCACGATCCAGGATGCGCTGAACATTCTGAATGGGGGGGACACCGCAGCGACAGATTATCTGCGCGCGAAGACGGAAGCCCAGCTGCGCACGGCGTTCGCGCCCTATGTGCGGTCGTCGCTGGCCGAAGCAGGCGCCTTTACGGCGCTTGAGCAGGTCGCCGGCAACTATGGCGTCAGCGGCGTGACGTCTTCCCTGCAGAATGACCTGACCAGTCACGCGGTCGGCCTCGGCCTCGACGGCATGTTCTATTATGTCGCGCAGGAAGAGAAGAAGATCCGCGAGAATCCGCTCGCGCGGACAACGGAACTGCTTCGGCGGGTATTCGGGAACAGAAGCTGATGCGGCGTTTCAATACCCCTTCGAAAACCGGTGGAGAGATGGCCGGGATCGAGTTCGGCGATCCGATCAAGCCGTTTGCGGCGGTCTGGCTTCATGCGACCGGCTTCAATGCGATGACCTATCAGTCCCTGCTGGCACCGCTTGGCCTGCGCCAGCGCGTGGCGGCGCTGGACATGCGCGGGCATGGACGCTCCACCCTCAAGGCAAAGCCGGGCCGGATGAAATCCTGGAAGCGCCACCGCGACGACGTGATCGAATGGCTTGAGAAGGAAGCGCCACATGGCGTTGTGCTTGGCGGGCATTCAATGGGTGCTTGTGTGGCCCTGCTGGTCGCGGGCAAGCGGCCGGACCTTGTAAAGGGGCTGGTACTGGCAGATCCGGTGGTCTTGCCCAAGAAAATCTACTTCTGGAACCATGTGTGCCCGCCCGTCTCCTGGCTGATGCAGCGGAACCAGATGGCACGGCAGGCCCGCAAGCGCCGCGCGGAATTCGGTTCGTTCGCTGAAGCGATGGAATCCTATACCGGGCGGGGTGCCTTCAAGAGCTGGCGGGAGCCTTTCCTGGCGGATTACCTGCTGGATGGCATCGACCGTGTCGATGACAATCCGGACGCGACCGGCGAACAGAAATGGCGCCTGACATGCGATCCGAAGTGGGAGGCCACGACCTTTGCGGCTCAGCGCAACCGGCCATGGGGCGCGCTGAAGAAGGTGAAGAAGCACCATATTCCGATGACGATCCTGCGCCCGACACGGGATTCCGTCATCAGCGACAAGGTGCGGGCGCGTCTTATCCTGTCTTATCCGGCGATGATGATGAAGGCTGTGCGCGGCACGACGCATTTCCTTCCGATGGAAGCGCCCTATGAGATCCGGGACCAGTTGTCGGCCTTCCTTGCGCGCCTTGTCGAGCGCTTCACGCTGGAAGAGGATGCAAAGGTCGAGCGGTCGCTGAAGGTCCGCCGCAGGCGGACGGGCTAGGGCCTACCAGAGTTTCCGGTCAGGGGAGGCGGCGTCGGCGAGCTTGTCCATCAGGCGGGCAAGGTCCTTCTGGTCTGCGGGTGACAGCGTCTCGAAGAGTTCGCGCTCGGCCTGAAGGGCGATCGGCACGATCAGCTCGTAGATGTTCTGTCCTTCATCCGTCAGGAACAGCTGCGAGCGGCGGCCATCCGACTCTGATGTCGTGCGCTCCATATAGCCAAGCTCGATCAGGCCGGCGACGGCGCGGCTGACGGCGACCTTGTCCATCGCTGTGCGCTGGCCGATCTCGGTGGCGCTGATGCCCGGCGTATCGCCCGTGACCGCCATCACGCGCCATTGCCAGATGTTCAGGCCAAACTCGCGGTCATACAGGTCCGCAATGCGGCGAGAGACCGTGTTGGACAGGACAGACAGCCGGTAGGGCAGGAATTCGCGCAGGCGTAGGGCGGGTTTTTTCTCGCTGTCGGGCATGGCTGGCTTGTTTCAGGGTTGCCTTTGGTCTGTCAAATAGTTACATATGAAACTAATTCAGTCCACACAAAATATGGGAGTGCGCCATGGCAGACCTGTTCGAGAACCCAGCAGGCCTCGACGGCTTCGAGTTCATTGAGTTTTCAGCCCCTGAAAAGGGCGTTCTGGAGCCCGTCTTCGAAAGCATGGGCTTTACGAAGATTGCCCGGCACCGCTCCAAGGATGTCGAGCTGTGGCGTCAGGGCGGCATCAACCTGATCACCAATTACGAGCCGAAATCGGCGGCCTGGTACTTCTCCCGCGAGCATGGCCCCAGCGCCTGCGGCATGGGTTTCCGCGTGCGCGATGCCCGCAAGGCCTACAAGCATCTGCTGGAGCAGGGGGCCGAGCCTGTGCACGTCCAGACTGGCCCGATGGAGCTGCACATCCCCGGCATCCGCGGCATCGGCAATTCAATCATCTACCTGATCGACCGTTATGGTGACGAGCTCGACATCTATGACATCGATTTCGAATACCTGCCGGGCGTCGACAGGAATCCGGAGGGCGCCGGTTTCGAGCTGATCGATCACCTGACGCACAATGTCTATGGCGGCCGCATGAAGTATTGGGCGGACTTCTATGAGAAGCTCTTCAACTTCCAGGAAATCCGCTATTTCGACATCAAGGGCGAGTATACGGGCCTCACGTCCAAGGCGCTGACGGCGCCGGACGGCAAGATCCGCATTCCGCTGAATGAAGAGGGCAAGAGCGGCGGCGGCCAGATCGAGGAATTCCTGCGCGAGTTCAATGGCGAGGGCATCCAGCACATCGCCCTGATCTGCGACGATCTCTATGCCTGCTATGACAGCCTGAAGCAGAAGGGCGTGCCCTTCATGACGGCGCCGCCGGCCGCCTACTACGAGATGCTGGACGAGCGTCTGCCGGGCCATGGCGAGGACGTCGAGGGGCTGAAATCCCGCGGTCTGCTGTTGGACGGCACGACCGAAGGCGGCGAGCCGCGTCTCCTGCTGCAGATCTTTGCGCAGGCTCAGGTTGGCCCGGTCTTCTTCGAATTCATCCAGCGCAAGGGCGACTACAAGGAAGGCTTCGGCGAAGGCAATTTCAAGGCCTTGTTCGAATCCATGGAACGTGACCAGATTCAGCGAGGTGCATTGAAGGTCGAAGAGGACGCATGAACAAGCCAGAGAAGAAGGTAAAACTCTCGCCCGTCATGGAAGGCGTGATCGGCGGCCTCGCCGGAACGCTGATCGGCATTGGCCTGTTCTTTGGCGGCATCATTTCCGCTCCCGCCATTGCCGGCGTTACACTCGGCCTTGGCATTGGCAGCTGGTTCAATGCGTGGCGCCGCCAGAAGCGCTCAAAAACGGATTAAGGGAGGCCGTCTGATGGACAGGCAGAAATTCGCAAGAGACCTCAGTCTGCGTCTGCTGGCCGGTGTCACGGCAGGTGTCGTGATCCTCGGACTGATGGCACTCGATATGTATACGCTGCAGGTTCCCGGGCCGCTCTGGCTGAAGGCCGGCGTGTTCGGCGCGGTCGGCGGCTTTGCAGCCTGGTTCGTCGTGCGCCGCGTTTTCCCGTCATCCTCTGACAAAGCGGAGAAATCAGAATGACCACACCGAACCTCAAGGGCGTCCACCACGTCGCCTATCGCTGCAAGGATGCGAAGGAGACGGTGGCGTTTTACCGCGACGCGCTCGGCATGGATTTCCAGCTGGCGATCGCGGAAGACCATGTGCCGTCAACCGGCGCCTATGATCCGTACATGCACATTTTCCTCGATGCCGGGAATGGCAATGTGCTGGCCTTCTTCGAGCTGCCGGAACAGCCGGATATGGGCAAAGACCCGAACACGCCGGAATGGGTGCAGCATATCGCGTTTCGCGTCGGCTCCCTCGAAGAACTGATGGCGACAAAGGAACATCTCGAAGGCATGGGGCTCGACGTGCTGGGGCCGACGCATCATGGCATCTTCAAGTCGATCTATTTCTTCGACCCTAACGGACACCGTATCGAACTCGCCGCCGACATCGGCACGCCGGAACAGATGGCGCAGCTGAAGAGTGTGGCCGAACCGATGATCGAGGAATGGAGCACGACGAAGAAAGCGCCGCGGCATGCGGCGTGGCTGCATGAGAAGATCGCGGAAGAGAGCTGATTAGAATTGATGTCGACAGCTAGCTGATAGCTTTCGTCTTCAGAAGAAAGCTGGAAGGCAAATGAGGAGCGGGATTTGGCGACGGGAACATACCTGAATCTTTCTGAAGAACAGATGGATACACACGTGTATCGCATCATGAAGCAAGAATACGTCTTCTCGCTATTCACCACAGGTCAGAACGTTTTGGTTCAGCCAAAAAAGTGGAAGGACAAGTTCGAGAACTTCCAATTGTACCTTGGCGGCGTTTTGGGAGGTGAGAAATTTGATTATGGGTTCAAGGATGACTTTGTTGGTCAGTGCTGGACCAGAAAGTACTTATCTGAAGCCATGTGGGGCATCTATGCGAACGATCCGAAACAGCGGTTTCTGAGAATTCGTTCGACACCTCGAAAGCTTCTGTCAGCTCTTGAAACAGCCCATCCGAAAATGCCCCAAGAAACGTGTTTTATGGGAAGTGTTCGGTATCAGAGCATGAAAAAAATCAAGAAGTTCATAGAAAATGGTGGAAGGTTAGAAGCCTCTTCGGAACGGTTTGCACGATCACTTCTCATCAAACGTACCGCCTTCAAACACGAGAGTGAAGTCCGACTTTTGCTGTTCGCGGACAAAAGCAAAATCGATCAGAACGGTTGTTATCGATATGCTGTAGATCCGCACAATATGGTCACGCAGATAATGGCGGATCCCAACAGGGATAGGTCTGGCTGGGGTGCCGACAAAGCCGCGATTATTTCCGCCACCGGCTTCAAGGGAGAAGTAAAACGCTCAAAAATCTACGACCCGCCAGATTGGGCTCCACCAACTTATCGCACTTCAGTATAGACAACGCATATCACGCACCAGCCTCAGAGGATGCCCAATGAAACTAGCTACCCTTAAAAATGGCGCCCGTGATGGCCGCCTTGTCGTTGTCTCGAAGGACCTGACGCGCGCGACCGACGCAGCCTCTGTTGCGCCTACGCTGCAGGCGGCGCTGGATGACTGGGAACATATGGCCCCGCGCTTGCAGCAGCTGGCCGAACAGGTCGAGTTGGGCAGCGTGCCCACATTCCGCTTTCACGAGCATGATTGCGAAAGCCCGTTGCCGCGCGCCTATCAGTGGGCGGATGGATCGGCTTACATCAACCACGTCGAGCTCGTGCGGAAAGCGCGCGGCGCGGAAGTGCCGGAAAGCTTCTATGACGATCCGCTGATGTATCAGGGCGGCAGTGACGCCTTCCTCGGCCCGCGCGATGCAATTCCGCTGAAGGACATGGCGTGGGGCTGTGACATGGAAGGGGAGGTGGCCGTCATCACCGATGACGTGCCCATGGGTGTCAGCGAGGCCGAGGCGGCGGACCACATCAAACTGATCATGCTGTGCAATGACGTCTCGCTGCGCGGGCTCATCCCGGGCGAACTCGCCAAGGGTTTCGGTTTCTTCCAGTCAAAGCCGCCGAGCGCCTTCACGCCGGTCGCCGTCACGCCGGACGAGTTGGGCGATGCGTGGAGGGACAGTGTCATCCACCTGCCGCTGCGCGTCGACTATAATGGCGAGCCGTTCGGCCGTGCCGATGCCGGGACGGATGCGACATTCAGCCTCGCCCGCCTCGTCGCGCATGCCGCGAAGACCCGTCCGCTCAGCGCGGGAACAGTGATTGGCTCTGGCACGGTGTCCAACAAGGATCCCGACGGCGGGGCGGGAAAACCGGTGGCCGAAGGCGGTCTCGGCTACTCCTGCATCGCCGAAATCCGCATGATCGAGACCATCGCGGACGGCGAGCCCTCGACGCCCTTCATGTTGCCTGGCGATACGGTGCGGATCGAAATGCTCGACAAGGATGGCCATTCCATCTTCGGCGCCATTGAACAAACCGTCGAGCAGGTCTAAACCCTGCTGCACCGCAACATGACCCAAGGGGAGGCGCGCTCCGCATGGCCGGAAAAGTCTATTCCAGTGCAAAAGAAGCCCTCGAAGGCCTGACCTTCGACGGCATGACCGTGATGGCCGGGGGCTTCGGCCTTTGCGGCATCCCTGAGAACCTTATCATTGCCCTCCGCGACAGCGGCGTGAAGGACATCACCGCGATCTCCAACAATGCCGGTGTCGACGATTTCGGCCTCGGCCTGCTGCTGCAGACGCGGCAGATCAAGAAGATGATCTCGTCCTATGTCGGCGAGAACAAGGAGTTCGAGCGCCAGTATCTCTCCGGCGAGCTGGAGCTGGAGTTCAACCCGCAGGGCACGCTTGCGGAGCGTTGCCGGGCAGGGGGCGCCGGCATTCCGGGCTTCTACACCAAGACAGGCGTTGGCACGCTGGTAGCCGAAGGCAAGGAACACCGCGACTTCAATGGCGAGACCTATATTCTCGAAACCGGGCTGACGGCGGACCTGTCCATCGTGAAGGCCGAACGCGGTGACACGCAAGGCAATCTCGTCTTCAACAAGACCGCGCGCAACTTCAATCCGCCCATGGCGATGGCCGGCAAGGTGACGATTGCCGAAGTCGAAGAACTGGTCCCTACGGGCGATATCGACCCGGACGAGATCCACATCCCCGGCATCTTCGTGCAGCGCATCGTGAAGGGCACCTTCGAAAAGCGCATCGAACAACGCACCACACGTAAGCGGGAGCACTACTAATGCCCTGGACACGCGATGAAATGGCGGCGCGCGCCGCAAAGGAACTTCACGACGGATACTATGTGAACCTCGGCATCGGTATTCCAACGCTGGTGGCGAACCATATTCCGGACGATATGGACGTCACGCTCCAGTCCGAGAACGGCATGCTGGGCATGGGCCCATTCCCGTTCGAGGGCGAGGAAGACGCTGACCTGATCAATGCCGGCAAGCAGACGATCACGACGCTGCCGCGTACGAGCTTTTTCGACAGTGCCACCAGCTTCGCGATGATCCGCGGCGGACACATCAACATCGCGATCCTCGGCGCGATGGAAGTGGCCGAGAATGGCGATCTTGCCAACTGGATGATCCCCGGCAAGCTGGTCAAAGGCATGGGCGGCGCGATGGACCTCGTCGCCGGCGTGAAGCGTATTGTTGTGGTGATGGACCATTGCAATAAGAAGGGGGAGACCAAGGTCCTGAAGGCATGCACCCTGCCGCTCACCGGCACGAAAGTGGTCAACCGCATCATCACAGATCTTTGCGTGATGGATGTCGTCGAGGGCGGCCTGAAAGTGATCGAGCTCGCGCCGGACGTCACCATGGAAGACGTGAAGGCGAAGACCGAAGCGACGCTGGTCGAATAGGATGTCGAATTTCTCTTCCCTGACGGCGATGCCGCCGGACGCCCTGCTTGGCCTGATGATGGCCTACCGCGAAGACCCGCGCGGCGAGAAGTTCGACCTTGGTGTCGGTGTTTACAA
>MDSW01221749.1_pt1 | contig 16340 bp, 16 predicted proteins | sample 811171 | NCBI WGS metagenome assembly MDSW01 (sample SAMN05326641, study PRJNA326480) | marine metagenome | isolation source: seawater | place: Atlantic Ocean: North West | collected 2012
CTTGCTGATCAAGCTGATATGACGTTTGCGTTCTGCAAAGATGGATCCAAGGCAGTGATGACGGCGGAAGAATTTCAACCGACTGTCATCTTACAAGACCTTGTTATGCCAGATATCGATGGCCTGGATCTTGTAGGCCAATTTCGTTCCCATGCCGGCACAGAAAAAATCCCCGTCATCATGCTGTCAGCTACCGAAGAAGCTGCGACAAAGGCCCAACTGCTAGAAGCCGGTGCAAATGACTATCTCATCAAACTCCCCCATCAGATTGAACTGATTGCTCGAATCCGAGTTCACTCCGAGGCCTACAAAAGGCTCCTTGAACGTGATGCTGCCTTTGGCGCTCTAGAACGATCACTCGCAGACTTAACACGAGAACGAGAAAAGTCAGAGCGTCTGCTTCGTAATATTCTCCCCGACCCAATCGCCGAGCGGCTGAAGAACAATGTCTCTACAATTGCCGAGTCCTTTTCATCAGTCAGCGTCTTATTTGCCGACCTCTGCGGTTTTACGACTTTTTCAGAGCGTGTGGGTGCTAGCCAACTTGTCGACCTACTTGATGACATCTTCTCTGCCTTTGACCACTTAGCAAATGCATACGGAGTTGAGAAAATCAAAACTATTGGTGATGCATACATGGCTGTTGCAGGACTTCCCGAAGCTCGTGATGATCATGCTGAAGCTGTTGCCGGCATGGGGCTTGGCATGCTCGAGGCATTCAGGGGTGTGATGCGTAACCGAGGACTTTCCATGGAAGTTCGTATTGGCATTCATACTGGCCCGGTTGTTGCCGGGGTCATTGGCAAACACAAATTCTCGTATGACTTATGGGGCGACACTGTCAATACAGCCAGTCGCATGGAGTCTCACGGTGAACCATCTCGAGTGCATGTATCTCAAGCGACATATACGTTGCTCAAAGATCGTTATCGATTTACCGATCGAGGTGAAATGCAAATCAAAGGAAAAGGCATCCAGCAGACATATTTTCTTCTTGGCCGCAATGAAAGTCCGTCATAGAAACGCACACTGGATTCTGCACTTTCCAATTCAGCCTTTTTACGGAAACAGAAGATCCTCAGCACAGTTTGGTTTCACAGAGACTGAGACTCGTACATGACAGAACCGCAAATTCCTCCTATCGGAGCGGCTTTCACGTGGGTTGGTCGAATCACTGCTATAGGGTTAGTCATGGTGCTCCCGGGCATTACTGGGGACTGGCTCGACCGCCAACTCGACACAACGATTCTCGAGCCGGTGGGATTTCTGCTCGGTTTTGTCCTGGGACTCACATCCGTTGTACGGTTAGCCGCTGGAAAACGGCAGAACTAGCTAAAAAAAGGTCCTCCCATGCAGAACAAACAACAATCCATTGTAAAATCTGTTGCGTTTGGGTTTGCAGTTCTCTCCGCAGGTCAGGTTCTCCTCGCTGCTGTCATGATTTCCAGAAATATACCGAACCTGGACGCTGAACTTCGAGCGAAAACTGTCGCAGTAGTGAGCGTTATCACGCTCAGCGGGGCCTTTTCAGCTTGGTATGTCACATGCCGGACAAAAAAGGTGGTTCCACATCAGCCTGCCTTGGGTATTGCCGGTGCTCTCACGGCAAATTTAATACGACTTACAGTGCCACTTTTAGCACTCGGTTTCTTGCAGATCAGTGCCGCAGAGGTGCACTGGAGCGGGCCACTCAAAAATTTTATAACGGAAACTCTCGTTGCCTCCTACCTAGTTTTGCTTTTACTTGATATCCTTCTCCACGTAGTCGGCTATGGTGAAGGTGTTCAGGCGGCCAAACACCACGCTCCCAAATAAGACCGAACACAAAACAACTCTACTTTAGAAGTAATAATTCCATCTGATGTCAGCAAACCCCATCTACCATCTTAAGGATGCCTATTTTTTCGAAGTACCAAAGAGTCTGTGGCGGTATGACTGGAAGTCATTGAGTGAAGTGCCTTCGTTTCTGACAGATGGACATCCATACGTTACTGACGTGAATGAATTTAATCGAGCACTTGATGGCAAAGTTCTTATCCCGCAACCATTCGCGGAACTCCACAGCCTCTATGCACCAAAATCTGGATTTGCAATCTCGAAGTACATGATTCTTGAACTCGTTGTAGCTGCCGTCATGGTGCTGATATTCACACGAGTTGCAAAACAACTATCTTCCGGAGCAGCTCCAAAAGGGCGATTCGCTAATCTTTTTGAAGCTTTTCTCGTATTCATTCGTGACAACGTTGCGCGGCCAGCGATTGATGACCCACCAGGCCATGGCCATGATGATGGAAACGCAGCACCGGTACATCGTGGGGACACCTTTGTTCCCATGCTTTGGACGCTCTTCTTTTTTGTTTTAGGATGCAATCTGCTTGGGATGGTTCCTTGGGCAGGGTCGCCAACAGCATCGTTTTCTGTCACTCTCGCTTTAGCCGCTGTAACCTTTCTTACTGGCTTGCTGTCAGGCATGAAGCAGTTCGGTGTAATTGGATTTTTTTTAAATCAGGTTCCACCAATTGACATGCCCACATATATGCTGCCACTTAAAATTATTATTTCCTTCGGGCTTTTCTTGATTGAAATACTGGGATTGTGCATTAAACACTTGATCCTAGCGGTTCGTTTATTAGCGAACATGGTTGCTGGTCATCTCGTACTTCTCGGTATTATGGGTCTTATTACGGCGGCCGCCTCAGCTTCGACAGGCACATGGGCAACTGTTACCGTAATTAGTGTCCTCAGTGCGACCCTTTTTAGCGTTCTGGAACTTTTTGTCGCTTTCCTGCAGGCCTATATATTCACGTTTTTGTCAGCGCTTTTCGTTGGCGCGGCGGTCCACCACCATTAATGTCATAAACCACAAAAAAAAACTTTCGAGACCCTTCAAAACCTCTCAAAATTGCTTAAAACATGCCTCTATAGGAAGCGGGTCGACGTCTTAGGTCGTTCGGCACAAATCCAACAAACAGATCTCGTTTCATCCCGTCTGGAAACAATGGTTTCCAGACTCACGCTTTCAAGGAGTTCCAGCCCGTGATGCTTCGCTCGTTTTTCTCAGCCCGCTCGGCCAGCACACTTGCCGTCGTTTTGCTCACGCTACTCTGTGCCGATGTTGCCAGTGCTCAAGAAGCAGTTGGTGGTAGAGCACTTATTGATCTTTCAGCCTCTTTTGGCGTTGGCCTTGTTGTTATTGGTGCCGCCATGGGCATCAGTAAACTTGCTGCAGCAGCTTATGAAAGCATGGCTCGCCAGCCCGAAGTATCAGGTAGCATTCAGACTGCTTTGATTATTGCTGCGGCATTGATTGAGGGTTTTACGTTCTACGCACTGTTCATTTGCTCAGGAAAGTAGTTCTCCTTCGTCCACTGCTGTGTTTCAAGAAAACTGGTTACAAGTACTCCGTACATCGCCAAGTGCGACCGACAACAGTACTTCTGGTTTTAAGAGATGTGGCAAGGTAATTCGTCAGATGACGGATACGGGAATCTTCCACGTATCTGTCATCTGGCAACGAGCCTAGGAATACATTTGGAATGATTTCACACCTGTTGAAGTGACACCCCTTGATATGACATTCATTACGACCACAAGGCATCGCATCAACCCAGCGATCATTACAAAAGGCTTGCAACCTCACGCCGTCAAAATGTTCACGCGAAGCGGTCTGCCACAGGAGACACAGATGTCGTATTTACACACAGCTTGCCGGCTTGGGCACTCATGTCTTCTTGCTCTCATGGTGATACTGATTGTGTCATCCTCAACAAGCAACGCATGGGGTTCAGAAACACCTCACGCCGCTGATGGACACAATGAAAACCATGGGGCGCATCATTCTGAAATCGGTGCAAATCCACCTCCAGGCACATCTTTAGAAGACTTCGAGAGCCCTGCGGAATTGAGGAGAGATCTGGCGATCTGGTCATTTGCTGTTTTCTTCATGCTCATGCTCTTACTTTCTGCAGTTGCCTGGAAGCCCATCATGAAGGGACTCGATGCTCGTGAACAGGGGATTGCCGACATGATCGCTGCAACACAAAACGCGCATGACGATGCAAAGAATCAACTCGCCTCATACGAACGGCGGCTCGCCGAAGCAGCAGAAGAAGTCAAGGGAATGCTTGATGAAGCTCGTCGGGACGCTGAAACAACGAAACAAACAATAGTGACTGAGGCACGGCAAGCAGCTGACGAAGAGAAGCAACGAGCCAAAAAAGAAATCGAAATGGCACGAGACGATGCCATCTCGCAACTCGCTGAAAAAGCAGGTGACCTTGCCGTCGGCGTGGCTGAGAAATTCATTCGAGAAAAGATCAGCCCAGAAGATAAAAATCGTCTTGTACGTGAATCTGTCGCAAGTCTTTCAACATCGCCAAGTGCCAACTAGGGCTGTGCAAAAACAATAAAATCGTATGACTACCGACGAATCAAATTGTTCATCACCGCTGAATGCACCTCGTGACATTGGGTCAGCGAGACTCGCGAAGGTCTATGCTCAGGCAATTATTGAAGCTGCTGATCGCCACCAATGCCAGTCGGAAGTAGTCGAAGAACTAAAGCACATCGTAGAAGATGTGCTTCCTCGCGTTGAAAGTCTCACAAGCGTTCTCGAATCACCTCGGATAACGCCATTGGATAAGACTGCTCTTGTCAGCAAAACCTTTTCCGGAAAAGTATCGACTATTACGCTCAACACGCTGCTGGTGCTTGCCAACCATGAACGGCTTGGTCTTCTGCCAGAATTGGTAATCGCGCTACGCCGTGATTTAGACCAGAGGGCAGGGCGACGAGAAGCTGTTCTTACAACTGCCAACTCGATTACCTCAGATGAACAGGCTGCTATTCTTAAGTCAGTCGAAGAATCACTAGGCGAGTCGCTTACCGCTCATTTTTCAGTTAACCCAGATCTGCTCGGCGGCCTTGTCGTTCGGATCGAAGACACAGTTTACGACCATTCTGTCTCCACGAGCTTAGTGTCGCTCGCGGAGCGTTTGAAGCAGAGGAGTATCCATGAAATTCAACACCGACGAGATCGCCTCGGTTCTGCGTGAGGAAATTGACCGCTATCAGACTGGTATTGATGTCCGAGAAGTCGGGCAAGTACTCGAAGTTGGTGACGGCATTGCTCGCGTCTGGGGGCTATCTGGCGTAATGGCCGGTGAAATGGTCGAGTTTCCAGGTGGCGTTACTGGGTTGGCATTTAACCTCGAAGAAAATTCTGTCGGTGTCATCATTCTTGGTGATTACCTGAAGGTAAACGAGGGTGATGAAGTACGAAGCACTGGAAAGCTTCTCAGTGTACCTGTCGGTGATGCGGTCATTGGTCGGGTTCTCGACCCACTTGGAAATCCACTCGACGGAAAAGGACCGATCACCACTGACAAAAGAAGGCCTGTTGAAACTCTTGCACCGGGTGTCGCTGATCGTCAACCCGTTCGCGAACCTCTTCAAACGGGCATTAAAGCAATCGATGCGATGACTCCTATCGGCCGCGGTCAACGAGAATTGATTATCGGTGACCGTAAAACTGGAAAAACAGCGATCGGAATTGATGCAATCATCAATCAAAAACACAGTGGCGTAAAATGCTTCTATGTCGCCGTTGGACAGAAAGACTCCTCTGTCGCTGTCGCCATTGACGTGTTACGTAAGCATGGCGCTATGGATTACACGACGGTGATTGTCGCAGGAGGATCTACTGCTGCACCACTTCAGTACATTGCACCTTATTCTGGAACCGCAATGGCAGAAGAGTTCATGTATAACGGCGAACATGCCTTAATCGTTTATGATGATCTCTCGAAGCAAGCAACCGCCTACCGACAGCTATCACTTCTCATGCGTCGACCACCGGGACGTGAGGCCTATCCTGGTGACGTTTTCTATGCACATAGTCGTCTTCTCGAAAGATCTGCAAAGCTTTCTGATGAACATGGCGGGGGTTCACTCACGTCTCTACCAATTATCGAAACACTTGAGGGTGAAGTGTCGGCTTACATTCCAACCAATGTAATTTCGATCACTGACGGCCAAATCTATCTTCAGCCCGATTTGTTCTTCGCCGGCCAGCGTCCAGCAATGAACGTTGGCATCTCCGTCTCTCGTGTTGGTGGAGCAGCCCAAACAAAAGCGATGAAGAAAGTTTCGGGGGGGCTTCGATTGGACCTCGCCTCGTTCCGTGAACTCGAAGCATTCGCACAACTCGGAACAGATCTCGACGCCGCGACGCAGTCGAGGCTCGACCGCGGCTATTGCATGGTTGAACTACTCAAACAGGGCCAGTATCAGCCTCTCGATATCGTCGATCAGATTCTCAGCATTTACGCAGGAACACGTGGCCATCTCGACAACGTCGAACGAGACAAAGTCGCTGCTTGGGAGTCTGGTTTTCTGACATTTGTACGGGACCAGACACCAGAGGTACGCTCAAGACTTGAGGAAACAAAAGCCCTCGACGATGAGACAGAACGGTTGCTGGAGGCTGCGATTGCGGAATACAAGCGTCAGGTTCAAGGTGCAAAGCAACCTGAGCCCTCTCTTGCTGGCTCGAACTGAGAAAGAGAGGAATTTCTATGGCCAATGCTCGTGCACTCGACCGTCGACGACGTTCCGTTCGTAATATCCGCAAGATAACACGAACAATGGAACTCATTGCAACGGCCCGATTCAAGAAAGCCATGGACCGTTCAGTTGCGGCACGTGACTACACCCAGCAATTGGCAAAAATCTTAAAAAACATTGCTGCTGTCGGTGAAGGTTTATCACACCCATTGCTTGAAAGTAGACCTACTCGACGAACCGCTGTTCTTGTTCTGACCGGAAATCGCGGCTTATGCGGAGGGTACAACTCCAACGCCGTAAAGCAGGCGATGGGATTGCTGAGTCAATGGTCAGGTAATGACACCGAAACACACGTAACAGTATCTGGCAAACGAGGCATTAATGCCCTGAAGTTTCGTGGCGTCACTATCGATGAAGAACATCTTAACTTCGAGGACAAGCCAGCATTTAATGAAGTCTCACCGATCGGTACGTCGTATCTAAACGCCTACATACAAGGTGATATTGATCGCCTCGATGTCGTCTACACCCAATTTATAAATATCGCCAAGCAAGAAGCAATTGTTGAAACACTGCTTCCTTTAAAATCAGCCGTAGATGAAGAGAATACATCGTCCCATTCGGGTAATCTCGCGTCAGAAGAATACGATTTCTACCCATCAGCTGAAAGTATTCTTGAAGAGATCCTGCCGGCAAGTTTCCAGTCACGACTCTTTAAGTGCTTTCTCGACTCCGCTGTGAGTGAACAGGTTGCACGAATGGTTGCAATGAAGGGCGCGACAGAAAATGCCTCGGGGATTATCAGTGATCTCTCGCGGCGATATAACCGAGCCAGACAAACACAGATAACTGGCGAAATCATGGAAATACTTGGTGGCGTCGAAGCCCTCAAGCAATAGTTCAAATCACCTGAAGGGCCGCTTACACGGCTTTCACCACTTCCAATCCTCAAAGTACTCTAGACCCGAAGGTTTTTTCCTCATGGCAACAGCAATCGCCTCTGACAAAAAGAATGGCAAAGTCACACAGGTCATTGGATCAACATTTGACGTTGAGTTTCCTGAATCTTCTCTGCCGGCAATTTACAATGCAGTTCGAATTGATGCCGATCACAAGGGCGTCAAACTTGAGCTAGTTGGTGAAGTACAGCAGCACCTTGGGGGAGGAAAAGTCCGTTGCGTGGCACTTGGCTCAACAGATGGGCTTATCAGAGGACAAGAAGTTGTTGATACCGGATCACCAGTAAGCGTGCCCGTTGGACCTGCTACCCTTGGCCGGGTTTTTAACATGCTTGGAGAACCAATCGATAATGGTGGCGAAGTAAACGCTGATGAGCGGTGGTCTATTCATCGAGACGCCCCACCTATTTCTGAACTCTCTACAAAAACAGAACTTTTCGAAACCGGCATTAAGGTCATTGATCTTCTCACTCCATTCGTTCGAGGTGGGAAAGCGGGATTATTTGGCGGTGCCGGCCTCGGTAAAACCGTTATCTTGACCGAACTGATTGCAAGGATCGCAAGCGCTCACGGCGGAAATTCAGTCTTTGCTGGTGTTGGAGAAAGAACACGAGAAGGAACTGACCTCTGGCTTGAGATGCAAGATGCCAAAATTGGTGACACCGGACGAAGCGTCATTGAACAAACCTGCATGGTCTTTGGCCAGATGAATGAACCACCAGGCGCGAGATTGCGAGTTGCACTTTCTGCCCTCACAATGGCTGAGTATTTTCGTGACACGACTGGAACGGATACGCTTCTGTTCGTAGACAACATTTTCCGCTTTTCGCAGGCAGGTAGCGAGGTGAGTGCCCTCCTTGGACGAATGCCAAGTGCGGTCGGCTACCAGCCAACGCTGGCTACTGAGATGGGTGCGTTACAGGAACGTATTACATCAACAGAGAAGGGTGCCATCACTTCAGTCCAAGCTGTTTATGTTCCTGCTGATGACCCCACCGACCCCGCACCTGCAACCGCTTTTGGCAATCTAGATGCCTTCATCTACCTTGAACGATCAATTTCTGAAAAAGGCATCTATCCGGCCGTCGACCCACTCGCCAGCTCCAGCCGGATCCTAGATCCACAGTACGTTGGAGAACGGCACTATAACGTCGCACGGCGTGTTCAGACCACATTACAACGTTACCGAGAACTCCAAGACATCATCGCAATTCTTGGCGTCGACGAACTTTCCGAAGAGGATAAGCTTGTAGTCCATCGTGCTCGACGAATGGAACGATTCTTATCTCAGCCCTTCCTTGTAGCTGAAGTATTTACAGGAAAGCCAGGTGAAATCACCAGCCTCGAAGATACAATCCGATCTTTCGAAGAAATCGCTGATGGAAAATGGGACCATCTCCCAGAACCTGCGTTCATGTATGTCGGCCCGATTGAACAAGCTGAAGAGCAGGCCAAGAAAATGGCAGAAAAGTCATAGACAGAAAGTAACTTCTCGTAAAAAGCATCATGGCAACCACGACATCCCAGAAACTTATTCGCTGCGTCATTGTCACCCCTGAACAGACAGTTCTCGACACGAAAGCTGCAGGGGTATCACTCCCTCTTGATGACGGAAGCCGGGGTATCGCCGCGGGACATGCTCCTTTTATCGGACGCCTCGGAGCAGGCGAGGTGCAGTTACACGGCGTCGCAGGAGGAACAGGGACTGAAACAACCATTTGTACCTTTGTCGAAGGTGGATTCGTCGAAGTAGGTAATAACGAAGTAACCGTCATCACTCAGGGTGCACTTGATTCCGGATCAATCAAAGCACCAGAAATACAGGCCGAACTTGAGCATTTGTACCAACAAAAAGCCGTTGGTGACGATCAAATAGAAGCTCTCCTGAAGGCGGAATCGGCTGCCCGCGCTCGACTCAGGGCCGCCCGACGAAAGAGAAACTAGAACTGTTTTGGCTTTTTAATACCAAATCTATTATCTGGTTGGCTCGTTGCCGTTAACACAAGTCAGATTTGATAGTCGGCCTCACGTGAAGGCGTTTCTCCCCGCATCCGTAGTTTTGGCTTTTCCAAAACTACCGTTGTGTGCGGCTCGATAGACCGTGTGATCCACACATTACTGCCAATTACGGAATCGTGCCCTATAACTGTCGCACCACCAAGAACTGTCGCGTTGGCATAAATTACAACCCGATCACCGATGGTTGGATGGCGTTTTGCACCTCGCACCAACTGACCCTCAGCGTCGGTTGGAAACGACACGGCACCAAGCGTGACGCCTTGATACAGTTTTACATGACTGCCGATCTCGCAAGTTTCACCAACGACCACACCCGTGCCATGGTCTATAAAAAAATGATCTCCAATCGTTGCACCAGGATGAAGGTCAATACCAGTACGAGAGTGAGCCCACTCAGCCATCATTCTCGGAATCAAAGGCACAGAAAGCCTTTGTAGCAGATGAGCAAGACGGTGTATGGTCACCGCCTCAAGCCCTGGATAGCAGAAGATAATTTCCTCGAGATTCCGGACCGCAGGATCACCGTCGTACGCTGCCTTAACATCGGTGGCAAGAACTCTTCGAAGATCTGGAATCTGCTCCAAAAACTCAATTGCTTTCGCTTGCCCCAACGCTTCAAAGTCAGCTTCATCTACACACTCCTGAACAGCGTCTGGCAGTGAAGGGGTGCGGCGGCCCGCAGCAGCAGCAACCTGCGTTGCTGCAAGACTATGACGCAACGCACGACCAATCTGTATCGTGAGTTTATCGTGCAATCCATCAATTAAATCACCGACGTGATACGTAACATTTCCAAAATGAAGATTTTCTCTGCGGCGATACCCTGGATAAAGAATTTCTTTCAGGTCCTCGCATACAGTAATAATTGACTCATAATTTGGCAGGGGGCAATGGCCGAGATAGTTCGTTGCTGGCACCTCTCGATAGGTGTCAACAATTCGTTGCGTCAGCTTTGGTAGCTGTTCTTTCAGCCGTAGATCAGTTGCCATGTTCTTTGTCCAGCAGCGGTGTTGCTTGACCTCAATAGGTACCCATTCGAGAGATTCGACCCACCCCTAGGTCAAAGTTGAATTGAACTTCTAGAACACATCACAACCGGGAAACAGGGTAAAATCTGCGGGCAGCCTCGCTGCCTTTACAGGGCCTCGCCTGATGCTTCAATGGCTGCTGCAAGAGTCAGGCCGCCATCATACAATGCTCGCCCAACGATACATCCAGACGCACCAGTAGCTGCGACTGCCCGCAGATCATCTGCATCCGCGATCCCGCCGGATGCCACGACGGGATGGGGGGAGGCTTGAACCATTGCATCTAGAGCGGGAAGGTTTGGACCTTGAAGCATGCCGTCACGGGAAATATCCGTATAGACAATAGCAGCGAGCGGAAGTTCAGCCGACTGGACAGCTACGTCCACAGCTTGCTGTGTACTGGTTTCAATCCAACCTCTCGCTGCAAGCTTGCCTTCTCGGGCATCGAGACCGAGGACAAGCGTATCAGGAAATGCATTCGCAAGCTCAGCAAACAGCTTTGGCTGCTCAATTGCGACACTTCCAATAACAAGTCGTGAAACGCCTGCCTCAAGATAGGATTCTATTATCTGCCGAGAACGTATACCCCCTCCTACCTGACAAGGCACGCAAGCCGCCGATACCATCTGACGAATCAAATCGGCCTGAATAGCCTCACCATCTTTTGCACCTTCAAGGTCAACAATATGAAGACGGCGACTTCCCAAAGATGTGAATTTCTTTACAGTCCTGACAGGGTCTTCCCCGAAAACTGTCTCACGATCATAGTCACCTTGCTGCAGGCGTACGCAACAGCCTCCACGAAGATCAATTGCTGGCCAAAGCTCCATTACGTCTTCCTTTATATAACAGACAATTAAACGTGTTCGATAAAATACTTCAGTAGTCGCATTCCAATTGATTGACTCTTTTCGGGATGGAATTGCGTCGCCAATAACCGTCCTCGCGACACCCCGGAACAGAACATTCCACCGTAGTCGGTCTCGGCTACAACAACCCCTGGGTCCGAAGGCCGAACACAGTACGAGTGCACAAAGTAAAAGAATTCTGACTGATGTGTATCTCCACCAAGTACTTGCGACACATGACTTTCTTCACGCCACTTCACTTGATTCCAACCCATGTGTGGAACCTTTAAATCATCCGAGCAATTAAACCGGGTGACATCACCAGCAAACACTCCTAATCCGTCGTGCCGACCACCTTCCCAGCCGGTTTCGAAGAGGAGTTGCAGACCCATGCAAACCCCAAGGAATGGCCGATCAGCATTAATGTGTCCCTGAATTGGCTCAACAAGTCCACGTTCACGTAGTGCTACCATTGCATCTGAAAAAGCACCTACGCCCGGAAGAACGAGCCTGTCGGATTCGGCGACACAGTTCGGGTCTGACGTTATTTCTGCCGTAACGCCATGCCTTTCGAAAGCCTTCTGAACACTTCGGAGATTGCCACTTCCATAATCTATTATTCTAAGCATATCCGGAGTTTAAGCCGCCGCACGACAAGAAAAAGGGGGGGGCTCTTTTCCCCCAAACGTCTGACGCTGTTCAATCAAATCCAAGCGACACCGGAACTCACTGAAGCCCGTTCGTCATTCCATCCGAGACTTATTGAGTACCCGGAACCGAGGCTTGCTCCGGGTAAATGACGCATTCAATCCGACGATTTCGCTGCCTGCCCGCAGTCGTTGCATTTGAGACGACTGGATGATTCGATCCGTGTGCAACGAGAAACATCTGCCTGTCACTCAACGGCGTCCGAGTGGTCAGAAAATCAAAAACAGTAGACGCCTGAGCAGTTGTCAACTGATGCGCAGACTGCCATGAAGATCCTGTCAGTGGATCGGTATCAAGATGTCCCTCGATTCCAAGGTAATGGCGAGGGAAAACTCTTTCTAGTTCTGTTGCTAACTGAGTCAGCAAAGATGCTCCCGCGGGTAGAAGATTCGGTGTTCCCGATTCAAACAGGCGTTCAGATGGCACTTCAACACGAACAACCCCTCCATCTAAGCGAACTTCAAGATTCTCAAGAGACAACTGCCCCATTGCTGATTGCATCGCTGCGGCAGCACCCGCAGCTGAAGGAGAGACCATAGGACTTGTGATGCCTCCCGAAGTTCCTGGACGACCAACGACTCGGCTTGCAGCCAGTTGAGTTGTCGTACTGGCTAACTGCTCTCGAATTGCTGAGAGCTCTTCTTGCATGATCTGATTTTCGGTCTGACTCCGAGTCAGGGCTGCTTCCAATTGAGCATTCCCCAAGGAACTATACGACGGCGTCTGCGGCAAACTTGGCAATGTCTGAGGAAGAGTATGCGCGGGAGCAGCTACGCCAGGTGGGGGCTCAAGACTAATCGTAGCTGGGGCTTGCTCTCTGCGCATGAGATTAGAACAGCCTATCGAAACGGCTGACACTAAAAGCACGCAAGCTAGTAACACACGCTGTCTGCACATACCCACAAAACAATCATAAAAAGAGACATGAACACGCAGAGAATAGAGAAGACACCGACCCCGAGCAAGGCCGTCGGCCTGTTGTTTTCTCGAGAATTTTCGTATTTCGATGCAAAATTTAGGAGGTTTGTCGAAATCAAATAATCGACTGCATCTTCCCTCGCATCCACCGCCACAGAAAAAGGGTCACCGCGGTGAGTAGAACAACGAGCCCCAGCACCGTTCCAAGTTGCACGACATCATCAAAAAGCACTGAAGCCCAGCCCCATACAAACTGCCAGAACAGAGTTACCAGTACAGCCGCGAGGCACAGACTTGGACCAAATGGCAATTCATTCTCACGATGCATGACGAGCTGAAAAAGCCCGTGCACTAATCCAATAAACGTAGCCAGGAAAAAGATTAATACTGCCGGCTGCCAACCAAGCCAAATACCCACCATTGCCATGAGGGTAACATCTCCCATACCCATTGCTTCACGACCGAGAGCAAGTGACGCTCCAGCGCGAGTAAACCACACAATACCTGCCGAGACAGCCAGCCCGATCATCCCACTCTCGAGTGCTGCCAAACGCACTCCACCCAACCAATTCACAATTGAAAGAACGGCGATACCAAGCACCAAAACAAGATTACAAGGCTCACTGAACCATTGGCTCATTTTTTGCCCAAGATCTTTTGAGACTTCTTTATTTTCTGGAGTCCAACGAGCTGTGCATATAGCCCACCACAACACAAACAAAGTAATAGTAGTGGCTAGGTGTTGTACCGATGAATCAATAGCTTTCGACATATTGAGCGGTCCCCAGGCAACCAGAAAATCCTCGGTCAGAGTGGCGGCCGCGAAAGATCGCTCAGTGATAACCGGAACCGGGAGAAGAATTTCAGGGAAAATTGCCAAGGCAATGAGACCGCACGCAACACCGGGCGTTGTGATGACATCGGGTATAACTCGATAACGAATATCGACCCAGGCAGCAGCGGCAAGGAACCAGAAAAAAATTGAGTGCCCCCACGCCCGTATGAAAAGAACAGGGGGATTTTCAGTCGTATGGACCACATTCTGTGGCAAAAGCCCCTCGCAGATCACTTCCCACCACACGATTCCCGCAACCACGAGACAACCAGCCACAACGGTCACACTGCGATACTTAGGTGCAGACTTTCCAAGACTTTGGATCTGACTGTCTTGCGTGCCTTCGGCAGCCTCAATCTCATCAAGTAACCAAGTCACAAAACGATGCAGTGCAAAGCCTGCCAAAGCTCCGACTAGTCCTGCAGAAACAAGAGCGACAAAAATATTGCCACTATTCATGAATTAGCTCCTGCAGATGTGTCACCAGGCCGTGCCTCGCAACTTTTCCACGAGGCCAGCCATTCGATTATTTCCCCGACAATGGCTGGGGCTGATATTCCATCAGTATTGATACAAAAATGAGCCACTTCAGTGTAATACGGCTCTCGGTCGATCAGTGCCTGATCAACTTCAGAATAAACATCTTTTCCTTCAAGCGCTGGACGACGGCTCGCTGTTGTTGCGTCCGCTGCAAGTCGCCTTCGAATTTCATCCGCGGGAGCCACCAGCCATACTATGGGCAGCCCTGAATTTTCCATTATTCTGCGATTTTCTTCTCGCAAAACAATTCCACCACCCGTCGATAACACACCATCCGAAATCCTAAGAATCTCTTGTAACACAACCGTCTCTGCGTCTCGAAATGATGACTCACCTTGATTTTGAATAAAATCCCCAACTGAACATGAATGCTTCTGCTCGAACACTTCATCCGCATCGATAGCAGGGCAGTCAAAATGATTTGATAAAGCCTGAGCGATAGTTGTCTTTCCAGAAGCTCGGTAACCCACAAGTATTAGACGAACCACGAACGTCTCCTCTTGGCATGAATCCTATCGTTTTATTCAATAATCCTTACAGACGACGTTGCTTGCTTTAGCGCCAATCGCATCACACCGTCTGGTGGCTCTTTACCGTGCCATATTTTGAATTGCTCAGCAGCCTGACGAACAAACATCTCTACCCCTGTTACCACCTTACACCCTACGTCTTGTGCCTCTTTGACTAGCAATGTGTTTTCCGGGTTGTACACAGTATCAAAAACTACCATGTAAGGCCGCAAATGCTTCGCAGCAAATGGTGTTTCATTTACCTTTGGATGCATGCCAATTGGTGTTGCATTCACAACACAGTCATAGGGCAGTCGATGTCGTCCTGACCACTCGACAACCTTACCGTTCACTAATTCTGCCAGTGTGTGAGCCCGTCCTACTGTGCGAGAGGAGATCGTCACTTCAACGCCCTGTTTTCTTAATCCGAAGGCGATTGCTCGAGCAGCACCACCTGCTCCGAGAATGAGTGCCGTTTTCAGTCCGAGACGTCCACCGAAACCCACATCCTGTGCTTCAAGAGACTCTTGGATCGCTGCAACAGCCGCGGTAACATCCGTATTGAATACTTTCATTGCCCCAGTCTCACCATCAAAAGAAATGGTGTTCGCAGCGCCAATCTCCTCCACCAAGTCACCCTGTGAGGATGCAAACCCTACTACATTTTCTTTATGGGGAATGGTCACACTCAAACCGGCAAGTGGCCAATGCTTTGCCTTCTTTAATAAGTCTCCAAGATGACCTTTTGGAACAAGGAAAGGCAGATATACCGCATCGATACCAGCAACTGCACAGGCAGCATTATGAACCACCGGGCTGAGGCTATGGCCCACCGGATCTGCAATGACACCGTAAACTTTTGTTGAAGGCGTAATCGCGTCATATCGATACATTTCACAGAGTTGCCTCCACGGAATCTGTCCTGGTGCAAGGATTTTCTCGGGATTGAACGGCGCAAATGTAAATGTTGCCCCAAATTGACCGGCGAGTACTCGGCTTGGTGTCCCAATTTCACCCATACAAAGCCCAACCGTAGGAGTAGTACTTGAACGTACAAGTTGGAGCATTCGTAGATTGTCGTTTGGATGGTTGGCGAGCGTTGCAATTTTGACAATATCCGCATCGAGGTCAGCTAAATAGGTATGTAGACCCTTAAGATCGTCAGGAGTTCTCTTGAAGTCATGAAAACTGATAATACGGCGCGTTGAACCGAAACGGGGTATCGTTTTTGCGATATCGTCTTCAAGATCGACGTAGTCAACACCCTCTGCGATCGCTGTTCGAAGCACTGTCAATCGCTCTTCTTCTGTCCCCTCCCAGTGACCTCCGTCCTGCTTGCGGCGGCATGTTGCAATCACAGGGCAAGGGCGGTCGGCCAAAAGGCGTTTCACTTGCACCTTTCGCTGAATACA
>MDSW01169022.1_pt1 | contig 16339 bp, 17 predicted proteins | sample 811171 | NCBI WGS metagenome assembly MDSW01 (sample SAMN05326641, study PRJNA326480) | marine metagenome | isolation source: seawater | place: Atlantic Ocean: North West | collected 2012
AACGCGTGTAGCTGACCAGTACTAATAGCTCAATTGGCTTGATTTATGCACTGAAAAAAATTTTCAGAATAAATATTAAATTTTTAAAAAAATTTTCTTAAATTCGATTTGTAAATTTTAAGATATTTAAGAATATCTAGTCTATTCAAACTATATTTAAACAACTGAACGTCAGGTGAAGCTAAAATTTGAATTTTTGTTTTAATATCATATTTATTAAATAAATTCATTACTATCGGAGATATGCCTCCACTCAAGGTACTTTCATCATAAATGATTATTTTTTTAAATTTTTTAACCTCTTTAATGAGTTTTTTCTTATTAAACTTTTTAAGTTTAAACAGGTTGATAACACTTACGTTAGTTGTGAGTTTAGCTTCTTCAACTGCTAAATTACAAAAATAGCCAGAGGAAATAACTAAATTTTTTTTATTCTTATTTTTAAATATGAAATTGAAACCATTTTTTAAATTATAATTAATATTTTCATTATAATTCTGTATTCCTTTATCGAGTCTTATATAGGTTGGTCCTTTAATCTGATTAATTTTTTTTGAAACAAGGTTTGCCAAGTTGTTATCAGCAATGTTATAGATTTCCATTTCAGGAATTAAATACATCAAATATATGTCTTGAATACCGTGATGAGTAGGGCCGTCATTTGAAAATGAAAAACCTGGTCCAATACCAACAATTTTACAATTAGAGTTATGACTTGCTAAACTAAATTTAATTTGCTCGTAACATCTAAAGGTTAAAAAAGTACAAAAACCATATATAAGTGCCAAAGAATTTTTTTTTGAGATACCAGAAGCAATATTAACCAAATTTTGTTCAGCAACACCGGCATCAATAAATCTTTTTTCTTTACGCAAAACTCGTAAAGCGTGTACATCTGCATCGTTTGTAAGTATATAAAAATTTTTATTTTTTTTAAAAATATTTCTAATATTATTGAAAAAAACGTCTCTTATGTCTTGTGTTAATGTCATTAAATTAAGTTTTTCAAAATCTCATTTTTAGGCATTTCATGGCTGTATTTTTGATTATTTTCAAAAATTTTGAAACCTTTGCCTTTTATAGTTTCAGCGATAATTATTGTTGATTTATTTTTTTTATTAAATTTCTCAAAAGATTTATATATTTTTTCGTAATTGTGACCGTTGATTCTTACAACGTCAAAGTAAAGTTGATTAATAATTCTTTTATCGAAAATTTCTTTATTTTTAATTATAGAACTTGCTGACATTCTATTTCTATCAATAATTATTAAAATATTTTTTATTTTTTTTTCTGATATATAAAAAATTGCCTCCCAGATGGATCCTTCCTCAAATTCAGCATCGCCTACGATAACAAAAATTTTTTTTCTTGGATTTTTTATTGCAAGACCTGTTGCTACTCCGATTGAATGACCTAAAGATCCAGTGTTCCAGTCAACATATTTTGAGTTGAAAATATCAAGTTGTCCACCAAATTCAAGATTTTTATAGCCTTTTTTTAAGTATTTTAAACTATACAATTTTTTATCCATCAAAGTCAAAAACAAACATGCTAGCGCATGGCCTTTGCTTAAAATAAAAAAATTTTTTCTTTTTCTATTTCTTAGATTAATAAAGTTTCCATAAAACAATACTATGCATATATCTAAGCAAGAAAGTGTGCCTCCTATATGAAATTTAAATCCGTCTAAAAGAATTTTTATGAAATCCTTTCTAAGTTTTTTTCCTTTTTCTGAAAATTTAGTTTTAAGATTTCTTTCCATAAATTTTCTGATTTGGATCTGTAAAAACTTCAATAATCATTGGTTTCTTGTTGGAAAAAATAATTTTTAATTTATTCTTTATTTCCGATGCTTTTTTTATTTGAGTATATTTTAAATCAAAGGCTTCAGCTATTTTCTTAAAATTCATTGTCCCTACACCTGTTTTTTCTTCAGTATCTAATCTATTACCTTTAAAATAATCATCTTGCCATTTTTTCATTGAAGCGTAGCCTCCATTATTAATTACAAAAGTTTTTATATTTAAATTATAGTGCGAAATAGTTTTTAATTCTTGAATGTTTAATTCGATTGATCCATCACCAGTAACAGATAAAATTTGTCTATTTGAACCTACTGCGGCACCAACAGAGAGTGGAATTGATAAACCCATAGCGGCATTTGTTGTTGAGGCAATTTCCTTTTGACCTTTTTCAAATCTCCACGCTTGACCACCGACATAGTAATTCGACCCAGCATCTGTAATTAATATATGTTTTTTATTACTATTTTCGCAAAGTTCGTACATAAATTGATAAAGATTCAAAGGGTAAGATTTTTTGTAAATATCTTTTATTGGATTTGATTTTTTAATATCAATACATTTATTAAGCCATTCAATGTTTTTGATTTTAATTTTATTTTTTTTTATACTTTTAAAAAAAGTATGCAGGTCAGCATGAATTTTTTGATTTATATTAATTAATGGATTATCAAGTTCATTTTTGTCATTATTTACAGAATATATTCTTTTATTTTTTGTAAAATAAGAAGCATTACCAAATGTCAATGTAGGAGCTAATCTACAACCCAACGAAACAATCAAATCACATTCTTTGATTAATTTTTCACCATATAGAGTTCCTTTTATACCTAACAAACCCATGTTTTCTCTCATGCTGTATGGAAATAAATCTAAAGCGAACCTTGATGTAACAAACGGTATTTTATACTTTTTTACAAATTTCCTTAATTCACGCTCAGTCTTAGATTGTTTTAATCCATTTCCAATTATTAACAGTGGTCTTTTTGAACTATTCAAACCTTCAATAAGTCTATGTAAATTTATTTTTGCTTTTTTCTTTTTTCTAATTTTAAAATTTCTTAATTTTTTTATATCTTTAATTTTGAAAGCCTGTACATCAAGAGGTATTTCAATCCAAACTGGACCTGGTCTACCAGATTTACAAAGGTACAATGCTTTTTGAATTTCATATAAGCAATCGTAGGGGTTTCTAATTGTGACTGAATATTTGGTAATATTTTTTACTATTCTAGTTACAGAAAATTCTGCAGTACCTAGTGAACGTAAGTAAATTTTTTTGTAGTTGTCGGCACTAAATTTTTTTTCTACTTGACCTGATATTACTATTATTGGAGAACTATCGACATATGCTTCAGCCAATCCTGGTAAAGCATTTGTGGCTCCTGGTCCTGCAGTTACACAAACAGCCCCAATATTACCATTACATTTTGCATAAGCTTCAGCCATCATAGGTGCTGCAGCTTCATTTCGAGCGGCATAATATTTAATTTTTGACTTCTCAAGCGCATCGTTGAGGTACATTGCCCCATAACCAGTTAACATGAAAATACTTTTAATTTTATTTTTTTTAAGCTCCGAAGCTACAATTTCTGATACATTTTTCATAAGTTATGATATCAAATATTTATACATTTTTTTTTAACAATATCATCCTTTAAATTTATAAAATGGTTAATTTAAATAAAATTAAAAGAGTTGGTTTGGGGTTTGGTTTTGGAGGTGCTTTTTCAAAAGAGTCAAAATATAATTTAAATCATAAAAATACTTTAAAATTTTTTTGTAAATCTAAATTAGGGAATTTTATAGACACTTCGATTTCTTATGGAGATGGTGATAGTGAAAAAATTATTGGTAAAATTAAAAATAATATCAAACAGAAGAACTTTATTTCTACAAAGGTAGCTGCAGAAAACTTGACTTTTGATAAATTTATTGGCTCTACTCTTAAAAGCTTAAAAAATTTACACGTAAAAAAAATTGATTTAATACAACCTCATTGGCCAAATTACGATGTCAAAAATGATGAAATAATAAAAGCTTTTAAACATTTAAAAAGAGATAAAAAAGTTAGATTTTTTGGATTAAGTAATTACGATTTAAAAGATATAAAATATTTTAAGAAAAAACTTAGAGATTCTTTTAAATTTATACAAGACGAATTTTCTATACGAGATAGAAGTTTAGAAAATAAAATTAAATATTGTGAGAAAAATAATATTAAAATTATTTGTTATAGCCCTTTTGGATCAGGTGATATTGTTTTTTCTGCCAAAGAAAATGAAATATTAAATTTAATGATGAAAAAGTACCGTAGATCAAGATATTCAATTATTCTTAATTATCTAGCAAGTAAATCTAAAAATATAATTTTAATCCCACACACTAAAAAAATTACGCATTTAAAAGACAATTTAAGTTCTCTTAAATTTAAATTAAATTCTAAAGACATAAGAAAACTTGATGTCTATTTTAAACCTAATTATATCTATTTAAAATTAAAGGAGGTTGTCTATTATAATAAAAAATATAAGAAAATAACAAATTTAAAAGATGCTTTGAATAATAAAGGAGAGTTACACCCTTCTCCTAAAACACTTTCAAAAATTTTAAAAAAAGGACATAATTTAAAACTAATAAAATTAAAAAAAGTAAATAATAAGTTCCACATAAAGGAGGGAAGACTAAGATATTGGGCTCATGTGATTGCTTATGGTTGGAACAAAAAAGTAAAAATGATGATAGCTTAATGACAAAAAAAATATCATTAGTAATTTTTGGCCTTAATGAATATGATGGTATAAATCTTTTAAAAGAGAGAATTAACCATCAAAAAAAGTTTCTCACAGAGATACTTTACATCGATGGAGGCTCAACAGACGGTTCATCAGAAGTTGCTAAATCAATGGGATGGAGAACTATTATTCAAAATAAGGATAATAGCGGCGCATTAAATGCAATTAAGCTCGGTGTCAAAGAAGCTTTAGGAGATTTTGTGATTTTTTTCTCTCCTGATAATAATTGCATCCCAGAAAAAATTGAAGAAGTTACAAAAAAAATCAACGAGGGCTGGGATTTTGTAAAGGTCTCAAGGTACTATGGTAATGCTAAAAGTTATGATGATAATTTAATAACAGGTTTTGGTAATAAACTATTTAACATTTTAATTAAAATTTTCTACGGTTTTAAAACATTTGATGCACTCGGAATTTACTACGGTGTTAATAAAGAACTTTTTAAAACACTCAAAATAAATTTTAAGAATACAGCAATAAATACAGAGCTTATGATAAAATCAAAAATATTTGATATAAAGTGTATTGAAATTGAAGGCGATGAACCAAAAAGAGTTGGAGGTGAGTCGAAGAGACCGATTATACTTCATGGAATTAATGAGACTTTAACTATATTGAAGTTTATACCACTTAAGTTTACAAAAAAACTTTAGATAACCTCAAAAAATTTAAAAAGCTTTTTCTGATTTTTTTTTAGTAATTTTAAGTGCTGTGAACTAATTTTTAATCTTTCACCTTTGCCATTATATTCACGATTAGTTACATAATTTATGTAAACTACGTACCGGTCCTTACTAGTATTTTTGATACCTCTGTGGAAACCTATAGTATCGGCAAGAAAACCGCTACCTGCAACTCCATAAGCTTCCTTAACTAACTTTTTTCCGTAAAATTTTGAAACTTCCTTCTCAGGAATCATGTATTTATTTATTTTATTTTGTTTTATTTTTGGTTTATTTGTTTTGCTGTTGATCACATAAACAAAAGGCCCGTCATTTTTTGAATTAATATTATTTAAATATAACACAAGTTTTACTAAATTTTTTCCGTTATCGTCATAATGAAAAAAGTTTGTATCAAATTCTGGTAAACGGTTTTTAAAAAATCTTCTTACCTTAACATATCCAATGTATAGATTTTTTGTTTGAAAATATTTTTGAATTGCTGATACGACTTTTAAATCAGTGCAAATATTTATGAGCTCCGGTAAATTTAAAATAGGCTGTTTTATGCTCACTCCATTAGTCATTTTACGGATAAATTTAGTACCTTTTTTAAAATCTAGTTTATTCAGATATATTTTTTTTTTATCAAATTTTTCCCTAGACTCCCCATTAAGAACCATTTGAGATTTCGCAAGATTTTTTATATTTACGGCTGGACCTAAATTTAAGTTATTCTTAAAAAAGAAATCTATTTTATCTTTTAATTTCTTAGCTTTGTTTGGCTTAATTATTAAACCAACATTTTTAAAACCATTATCCTGTAAATTTAATTTCATTTTAATTGAAAATACAGTAAGAGATTCTCGAAGCATATTTAAATCTCTCTAATCTAATATTGTTTAAACCTATTGATTTCATTAAAGCCAGTGTTTCTCCTGGAGAATCCTTATCATTAAGTTCATCAAATGCCAATACTGTACCCTTTACCATTCTTGGCTTAAGTAATTCCAAACATTTTAGTGTTGGTTCATATAAGTCAAAATCAAAATATGCGAGTGAGACAATCAATTCTTGATTTTTTTTTAAAAGTTCTTTTAAAATTTTAGGTGCATCTCCTTTATTGACCATATTTTTTTTGATGTGTGATATTGGGTTTAAACTATCTATTAAATCAAGATGGTTTTGAAGAAACTTTTGATAATCTTGAGTAGTTTTAAGATTACCTACTTTCATCAATCTAGATTTACCATCTTTTTTGTTTATTTTATTGAAACCAGAAAAAGTATCAAATGCAAAAACTCTTTTATGCCTATTAAAAGGTTCATAAATTCCTCTTAAAGTAGAGAACAAAGATGCGTTTTGACCCCAACGCGTACCAAAGTCAAATATATTTCCATTTATTTTTATTTGTTGCTTATATAAGAAATCTAAACAAAGAATTCTAGACAAATTCTTTGAAGATAGAAACATTCCTAAATTTTCCAATAATTCATTATCTGGAATTTTTCTACTTTGTAAGTTTTTCAAAATTTTTATTTCTGCCGATTGTTCAGAAACACTTTTAAAAGATAGTTTCCCTTTTATATTTGATTTAGTCATGATAAATTAATAAACCATAGATTTTGAGGATAACCATCGTTGAATATTTTGTATATTTGATATTATTTCATCTCTAGTGAATGAGTTTCCCCATTTTGTATCTTTTTTATACTTAAAAGGAAGACCTACATTTTCACTATTTGAAAATCTAAAAAGTAAATGCGCATGTTTATCCCAATTTTTATCAATAAATTCTATATCATAATTTTCTGGATTTCGATAAATTGGTGACCCAGGCATCGGACAAAATCCTGATAGACTTACATAATCAGGTTTTTGTTTTTCAATAAAATTTATAGTCTTTTCAACAATATTTTTTGGTTCACCTGGCAAACCTAATATTAAACAAATCTTAACTTTAATACCAACTTTTTTTGCATTCTCTATGAATTGATTAACTATTTTTTCTGATTGCCAAGTTTTATTAATTTTTTTCATCACGTCTTCATCAACTGTTTCGATTCCAACAGAAAGCTCTAAACAACCTGTTTCTTTTGCTAATTTAAGCTGTTCTAAAGTTCCAATAGAGGTTGTTTGACCTCTCCAAAAAATATTTGATTTACCGATTGCCTCCATCTGAGAATTGAAAACTTTTTTATTTGGATTTAAAGCTATTTCATCTTTTAATAGAATAGCTTCTACATTGTAATTTGATTTTAAATAATTTATTTCCTCTTCAATTTTTTTTGGGCTTTTAGACTGTAATTTATTGGGAACATTATAAACACAATAAGCACAATTATAAAAACAACCTCGGGAGAAATACACCATCGTAGCATTATAATCTCCGTATTGATTAAACATATTTTTACTTATAACAGAGTCATAAGGTAAAAAATTTCTTTCTGGAAAAGGTGTTTCAGTAAATTCAACTATATTATAGCTTTCTACGTATTTCTTTTTTTCTTTTTCATTTAAAGCTTTCAGAAAACTATTTTCACCAGGCCCAACAATAATAGTATCAAAGATTTTCTCACATTCATCAGGCAGCATGTCTACGTGTGTCCCTCCCGCTATATGTTTAGATTTTGGAAATTTTTCTTTTAGCAATTTTACAATTGAATAAACTTCATTCGCATCACCTGATTTCATAATCCAATATAAATAGAAATCTCTTTCATCAATTCTTTCAGTGACTTCATTTAAATTATCATTTTCTTTTGATTTTCCCCTCAAATCAATAATATCTATTTTAGCCTTATTGCCTAATTGTGATTTTAAAATAGTTGCGTAGTAAAGCTCCCAATAAGGCTGTAGTTTAAAAGGGTCATTAAAATAGTGCCAACTAGGAATAATAAAACTGATATTCATCTTAGGTAATTGTATATCATTTTTTATTTACATTAAATATATTATGAAATATCAATCGAGTTATTGTTGCTAAAATAGCCCAATAAACAATAAAATATAATGAAAGATTTAAAAAAAAGATTAATAGATTTTGAGCTAAATATAAAAAAAATTTATGAGAAAGGAAAAATTAAAGCACCAATACACCTTTCTGGCGGTAATGAAAACCAACTGATTAAGATATTTAAAAAAATTAAAAGGAATGATTGGGTAGTCTCAAATTGGAGAAGCCATTATCACGCACTGTTACACGGAATTTCAGAAAAAAAACTTCTTAGAGAAATTCTAAAGGGCAAAAGTATGAGTTTAAACTTTAAAAAAAATAGATTTATTGCATCATCTATTGTAGGCGGTGGAATTCCAATAGGCCTTGGAATTGCTTTAGCAATAAGAAGAAAAAAACAAAAAAATAAAGTATATATTTTCGTTGGAGACATGACCTTTGAAACAGGTATTTTTTACGAATGTTACAAGTATGCAAATAATCATAATTTACCTGTAAAGTTTGTTGTTGAAGATAATGGCTTAAGCACAAACACACCTACAAAAAAAGCTTGGAAAATTATTTCAAAAAAACCCAAAGGTATTATTCACTATAAATATAAAAGGCAGTTTCCTCATCATGGAACGGGTTCATGGGTGTTATTTTAATGAAAAAGCTTAAATATAAATCAGAATTGATTAAGAGTATGAGCTATTTAGCAAAAAATAAAAAAACCATTTTTGTAGGTCAGTCAGTAAGTTATAGTGGAAATGCAATTTTTAATACTCTATCTCATATTTCAAAAAGCAAAAAAATTGAATTACCAGTATTCGAAGAGGTTCAATTAGGTTTATCTACTGGTTTAGCTCTTAATGGTTTTATTCCTGTAACATGTTTTCCAAGATTTGATTTTTTAATTCTAGCCATGAATCAATTAGTTAACCACTTAGATAAAATGAGATCTTTGTCAAATAACTCTTTTAAACCTAGAGTAATTATAAGAACTTCTATCGGTTCAAAAAAACCTTTAAATGGAGGGGTTCAACACACTCAAGATTATACAAAAATTTTCAAAAATATTTTAACAGAAATTAATGTTGTTAGTCTAAAAAATCCTAAAGATATATTTAAAGAATTTAAATTTGCATTAAATAGAAAAGACTCTAAGTCAACTTTATTAATTGAAAATGGTGATTATTACAATTCTAAATGATTAACAATATAATTAGAAATAAATTTAAAAATAAAAAAGTAATAATTACTGGAGGCACAGGATTAATTGGAAGACAGCTCACAAAAATGTTACGAAATTTAAATGCAAAAATTACAGTGGTATCGCTTGATAAATATTCTATAGAAAAAGGTGTTAAATATATTATTGGCGATTTATCAGACTTTAGTTTTTGCAAGTCAGTAACTAAAAATCAAGATTTTGCATTTCATCTGGCTGGGATCAAGGCTTCAGTAAAAACGACTATCGAAAAACCTGCGAGCTTTTATGTTCCTTTGGTTATGATGAATACAAATTTCTTAGAAGCATGTAGAATTAATAAGATTAAAAAATTGGTTTACACTAGTTCGATTGGAGCTTATTCAAAAGCAAGTATATTTAAAGAAAAAAAATTTAATTACAAAAAAGAACCAATGGATTTCTACCCTGGTTGGGCCAAAAGAATGGCAGAGCTACAGATCATTGCTTATAAAAAACAATTTAAAATTGATAATTTTTACATTGTAAGGCCAGCAAATGTTTATGGTCCTGGAGATAATTTTGATAAAAAAAATGCTATGGTGATACCGTCTTTGATGTCAAAAATATTATCTAAAAAAAGACCAGTAGAAGTCTGGGGAGATGGATCACCAATCAGAGATTTTGCTTATTCTGGCGATATAGCTGAAGGTATTTTAAGAACAATGGTTTATGGAACTGGTAAATATGATTTTTTAAATCTTGGAAGTGGAGAGGGTGTATCTATAAAAAAATTGATTGAAACAATGAATAAAATAACTCCATTTCATTATTTCTTTAAGTCTAAATCAAATCAAGGATTTTCAAAAAGAGTGTTGGATATTTCGGCAGCAAAAAAAATTATAAAATATAGACCAAACACATCCTTGGAGCTAGGTTTAAAGATAACATGGGATTGGTTTATAAAAAATCAAAAACAATACAAATTAAGAAAAAACTATTTTAATTAAACTTTTTTATTTTTTTTGTACCATTTTGCTGTTTTGATAATGCCTTCCTCTAAAGAATTTAGCAATCTAAATTTAATCAAACTTTTTATTTTTTTGTTACTAATTTTTCTATATGGAATCATGGAGGGCTTACTTTTATTAAATATAATTCTTTTTTCTTTTGGTTTATGTATTTTTTTTAGAATATCTATAATTTTAATTAAACTTATTGAATTTGAAGAACAAATATTCAATATCGAAAATTTATTTACTTTTTCTATGACTATCAATAAATTATCCACAAAGTCCTCAATAAATAAAAAATCTTTCACATCTTTGCCTGAACCCCAAACTTCAATTGTTTTTTGTTTTTCAAATTTCCTAATTAATGCTGGCACTACTTTAGACCTAGTCGGATCAAATTTATCATAAGGGCCGTATAAGTTTGCTGGTCTGATAATATTAATTGTCATCTTATTTTTGTACATTTCACAAAGTTTTTCAGAAAAAATTTTCATCCAGCCTACGTTGAAATATTTGTAAAAAAGTTCATAATTCATATCTTTTTCCTTCATGGGCTTCTTGCTAACAGGATAAACAGTATTACTGCTAAGAAATACAAATTTCTTCACTTTATTTTTTGCTGATGCTTTTAAAATATTTTGATTCATTATTATATTGTCGTTCACATGAAACATTGGATTATTTTGAATTATCATAGCTCCACTTGACACAGCTGCACACATAACTACGACATCGATAGAATTAGTTATTTTTTCACAAAATTTTAAATTTTTTAAATCTCCTTTAAAATATTTTATTTTATTACTCTTGAGATATTGTTTACTCTTATTTCTAGTTGCAAAAACATTATACTTAGTTTGGTTAATTTTTTTTAAAATATTTGTTCCAACAAAACCAGAACCACCAACTATCAGGATGTTTGTTTTCATTTTAAGTTAATTATTTATTATAGATTATACTGCTGCCTGAATTTTCAAACTTAAAATTTACTTTTTCAAAAATTGATAATTTTTTAAGTAAATTTTTTTTCTTTTTAGGTGAGCAAAGTATATAGACAAATCCACCTCCACCAGCTCCAAGTAATTTTGCCCCGTACGCTCCATTCGACAAAGCAATATCGCATATTTTATCAACTCTTTTAGTTGTAACATTTTTTGAAAGATGTTTTTTTTGTTCCCAATAGTCATTCATTAATTTCCCTATCTTTTTTAGGTTCCAGCTAGATTTAGAAAATTCTTCATAGGCTTTTTCAGTGACAGATTGAATATTTTTTAGGTTTTGAGTAATAGATTTTTTTTTAATTTTGGCGATTTTTTCTTTTTCCAAAATTTGACTTTTTCTTTGATGTCCTGACCAAATTAAAATTGAGTTTTTGTCTAAGAGATAAAGTTTTTTTTTATCATTAATTAAATTCTCCACAGTAAAATCAACACTCGACTTAAATCTAATACAATTGAAACCTCCAAAAGATGCAAGAATCTGATCTTGGCAACCAACTTTTTCACCTAAGGTTTCTCTTTCAATTTTAATTGCTAAATTAGCTAAGTTTTTTTTGTTTACAAAGTATCCTTTTAACGCTGCAATTGCGTTTATTGCTGTAACAGTAGAACTTGAACTTGACCCTAAGCCTGAAAGCGCTGGAAGATCAGCTGTGTGTATTATTTCTATTTGACTTTTAGCAAGTTTATAATGCTTTAATATTTCCCTATATGGACCATGTTTAATATTGCTAATTTTTTTTGCAAATTCTGTTTTAAAATATCTCAATCTAAAATTATATTTATATATATTCGGCAAATATCTTGCGTGAATATAAATATATTTATTAATTGTTCCTCCAATTACTAGACCATTATTATTTTTAAACCATTCAGGGAAATCTGTTCCTCCGCCAAACAATGAAATTCTTAATGGTGACCTACTAATTATCATTAAATTGACTATCTCTTTTTGACATTATTGGCTTTATTTTTTTAGGCCATTTAAAATTATAATTTGGATCCTTCCAATTAATAGTAAATTGGGACTTTCGATTATATAAAGTGGACTGTTTGTAATGAAAGATAGCTCTTTTTGTTTTGACATAATGTGCATTACCAAACCCAGGAGGAACAAGAATTTGTATATTATTTTTTTCTGACAAGTTAAAAAATTGATATTTCTTAAAATCTTTATGTTTTTTTAAATTATTGACCACAAGTAAAATAAACTCTCCCTCAAGACAAGTAATAAGTTTCCATGTTCTAAAATCACCATGAACTCCTCTCAAAACATTTTTTTTTGATACCGAAATATCATCTTGTATAAATTTTACCTTTTTTTTTGTTTTTTTAAATAATAAGCTGTTGTAAATTTCAAGATATCTACCTCTAAAATCTTTAAAAGGATCCAACTTAATTTTCAAAACTCCAGATAATTTTGTTTTGGAAACAATCATCTGTTTATAAAAGGGCCATTTTTTAACTTATCTCGCCAGTAGTCTAATAAATCTTGCATTGTTTGTTCAAATTTAATTTGAGACTTCCATCCAGTATGTTTTTTAAATTTTCTAGTATTAGGTAATTGAAGATCCGCATCGATTGGTCTTAATCTTTTTTTATCAATTTTTATTTTAATTCCTTTCACCTTAGAATTTTTGATTAAAAAATCTAAAATACTTTTGACAGTGCAAGTATAATCTCCACCAATATTGTATATTTCTCCAAACTTTGGTCTTTTTGTTACTAAAAGATAATATGCATGTACAGCATCTCTTACATCAGCAACTGTTCTTAAAGAATTTAAATTTCCAACGTACACTGTTTTTTCTTGAAACCCACGTTCTATTAAAGCAATCTGTTTTGCAAAACTTGACTCAGCAAAGTAATCACCTCTTCTAGGGCCTGTATGGGTGAACATACGTGTAGTCAAAATTTTTAAACCATATGCTTCATGATAATACTTTCCAATGAAATCTGTCCCTATTTTTGAAATAGCATATGGAGAAGCTGGATGAAAACTATTACTCTCATTTATAGGCAGATCCTTTTTTTTTACTCTGCCAAATACTTCAGACGATGAACATATATGTATAATAGGATTAAGCTTCAAGCTTAAAACAGAATGAAGCAACCTATCTGTTCCAAGTATATTTGTGTTGTAAGTTATCTCTCTTAAATTAAAGCTGGCTTTAGGAAAACTTTGTGCAGCTAAGTGAAAAATAAAATCAGGCTTTACTTGTTTTAAACATTCGTGCACAGAAGAATAGTCTGTTAAATCCATATAGTTTAAATATAGACGGTTTTTTTGATTTATGATTTTAGAAAGATGGCTAATATTATCAAGGGGACTTCTCCATCTACATGCACCAAATATTTTCCAATTTGTCTTTTTTAACAAATGGTCCACCAAGTGAGATCCAACCATTCCAGTAATACCTGTTATTAAAGCTTTTTTCATTTAAGTCTAATAATTTATTTTTTTTTTCAACAAGTTATACAAATCAGTTTTATTGTCTACGTTAAAGTATTTAATTTTAAATTTTTTTGCTGCTTTTCTATCTGTTTGATTGTCACCTATATAAAAAGATCTTTTTAAATCGATGTTTATTTCCTTCTTTGCTTTTTCAAACATTCCAGTATTTGGCTTTCTCAAATTTTTTCCCTTTCTATATTTTTTATTTTTAGAAAATTTATAATATGGAGCATAATAAAATCTATCAATAAGCGCACCATGATTAAAAAGTTTTTTATTTATCCAGTCATGTAGACTCTCAACATCTTTATAAGAGTAAAGGCCTCTACCTATTCCTGACTGGTTAGTAATAACGATTACATAATAATTATTATCATTTAAAAACTTGATCGCTTTAAAAATATTTTTTTTCCATTTAAAGTTATTTTGTTTATACACATATCCAAAATCATAATTAATCACCCCGTCTCTATCTAAAAAAGCACATTTTTTTTTCTCAAAATTACTTAAAAATCTATTTGCTCTTTTTAAATCTTTCTTTGTGCCAATATCTATAAATTTTTTACTATACGAAATCGTTTTAAATTTATTTTTTGGAATTTTATTAATAACATCATTTTCAAGTGAACCAGGGCATATTAAAAATTTTTTAATATTATTTTTTTTTAATAAATAAATTCCTGATGAAAGTATCTTTTGTCCGTTCAGATTAAATAACGAATATCTTTTCGAAATTTCTTGTATATTTGAACATGCAAGAATTCCAGCAAATTTATCTTGAAATCTTTTCTGAAAATCAAATAAATTTATATCAAATATAGTGTCTCCATTACTTAAAAAAAATTTATCATTTAATTTATTGAGCACTTCTTTGATAGATCCGGAAGTTCCTAAGAATTGTTTTTGTCTGATGCATTTTATAGCGACTTTTCCAATTTTTTTATTATGATATCTCTTTTTAAATAATTCATGCTTGTATTTTGTAATTAATAAGATGTTAGTAACTTTAAACCTTATGAAATAATTAATTAAATAATCTAAAAAAGGCTTATTGTTTATTTTGAGCAATGGCTTAGGAGTTTTTTTTGTAATTTTTCCTAGCCTTAAGCCTTTTCCTCCTACTAAAATTACTGCTTGATTGATCATTATTATTTATAATTTATAATTTATTGTATCGCATCTATTATTTTTCTATAAATAGTCATGTTATCAGAAAAAAAAATTTCGAAACAAAATAAAATCTTTGAATTACTTATTCTGTTATTAGTCATTACGTCATATACAATACCATTATATTTTTATGGAGTTGAAAGTACGGAAGACTATTCGCATACTAATTTTTTTTTAAAACTTTCATCAGAAAATTTTTTTAATCCATTTTTTTTTTATTTTGATTTACTGGGACCTGGATCTAGGCTTAGTTTAGGAACTGGTTTGGATTATTTTTATATACCTTCATTATTTATAGGCAATTTATCTTTATTTTATTTTTTTTCTATTATTTTTTGTTTTTATATACAATTTAATTATTTAAAAAAATTACTTAAACTTTTTAATTGTAAATTTTTTTATTTGTTGTTTGTTTTATATTCATTTAACATTACATATTTAAATCAGCTTTTAATAAATGACTCTATAAAAACTTTATTTTCTTTATCTTTTTTTCCTTTAATTTTTTATTATTTCTTGAAATTTATAAGATCAGAAAAAGCACATTATTTTTTCAAATTTTTGTTGGCTTTTAGTTATTTTTTTCTAAATTCCCACCCAACAACTAATTTAATGATTATAATAGCTTTTTTATTTTTTTTGATAATGAATAAAAGTTTTTTCATTTTTTAAAAAAAATACACCTATTTTGGTTTATTATTATTTTTAATTTTAATTTCTGATTATTCTTATAAAATAATTTATGATTTCCCAAAATATGAGGAAGCACTAAGACAACAGCTATTTGATATAAAATTTAAACACTTTTCATCCGGTATAGTTTTTGTTTTTAAATTTTTTGAAGACTTTTTTAATTTTGATTTCCCTTTTTTAAGTAAAACTGACGTAATGGACAATAAAATGCTTCCATTCGGAGGTTTGCTTTTTTATTTTGCCTTTTTTTATTCGATAAAAGAAATATTTAGCAACAATTCTAATAGAATATATTTTATAAATTATTTGTTTCTTTTAAGTATAGTAGTAATCTTATTAGATACTTCAAAATATACTTCTTCAATAATTAATAATAATCATACTTATAGAGATTTAATGAACTTTTTGTCTGTCATATTACTTGGATTGTTTTTAACAAAAGTTAAAAATAAAAAAGTTTTACATAGTGTAATATTAATTTCTTTGGTATCAACAATTTTACATTATTCGTCTACACTTTTTATGCAGGCAAATCAAAAAAAACTAAGCTTCAATCAATTAAAAATTAATAAAGATTATAAAAATTCTGCATTTTATGAATTTTCAAAAAATATTATATTTTCT
>MDSW01201248.1_pt1 | contig 16336 bp, 14 predicted proteins | sample 811171 | NCBI WGS metagenome assembly MDSW01 (sample SAMN05326641, study PRJNA326480) | marine metagenome | isolation source: seawater | place: Atlantic Ocean: North West | collected 2012
ATTACAAAAGGAATTGAAGTAGGGCATATATTTTATTTTGGAGACAAATATTCTAAGCCACTGAACTGTTTAGTAGACTCCCAAGAGGGTAAAAAAAATTCAGTAAAAATGGGCTCATATGGTATTGGTGTTTCAAGATTAGTTGGAGCAATTATCGAGGCAAAATATAACAAAGATATAATGAAGTGGCCCAAGTCAGTTTCTCCCTTTGATGTAGTAATTATTCCAAGTATTAGCAAAAACAACACTGAAAACTTAACAAAAGCTAACCAAATATACCAAGAATTAAAAAAACAAAATATTGACGTATTGTTAGACGATGTTGATGAAAATATGTCTGCAAAATTTAAGAAACATGACTTAATAGGCGTTCCCTATCAAATAATTATTGGGAGTAAATCCAAAGGTGATAAATTTGAATTTAAAGAAGTCAATGGTGAAACAAAAATATTAAGTCTTAAAGAAATAAAAGAAAAAATTAAGAATTAACTTGTTTAATAAAGCTGAAAGACTTATCTCATCAAGAAATCTTAGACCCAAAAAAAAAGAAGGGTTTTTAAAGGTTATCTCTATCTTTTCTTTTTTAGGGATAATGCTTGGAGTTGCCATTCTAATTATAGTGATGTCAGTGATGAACGGTTTTAGAAACGATCTAAGCAATAAAATTCTAGGATTTAATCCTCATATTGTAATTAAACCTTATAGCTCAAGTATCAATGAATCTTTTAAATCAAAACTAAAAGAAGAATACAAAAACTTTGAAATCACGGAGTCGTTTAGCGGTGAGGCAGTTATTATGAAAAATGATTTTGTTAAAGGGGTTTTTGTAAAAGGAACTAACAACAATGAAAGAAATTTTGAATTTATAAAAGAAAATCTAATAGATGGAAGTTTTAAAGATTTTAATCAAGGTAAGATAATTTTAGGAAAACAATTAGCTATAAATCTTGGAGTAGTTGTTGGCGATAAAATTAACTTAATGTCATCAGCCTTCGTGTCTACACCGTTAGGAGGATTGCCAATGCAAGAAAATTTTGAAATAGCAGCTATTTTTAGCAGTGGATTCTTTGAGTTTGATCAAAGTGTAGTTTTTCTGAATTTGAGAGATTCTTTATTGTTTTTTAATAAAACTGAAGAAGATTTAAATTTAGAAATAAAATTAAAAGATCCTCTAAAAGCAGATTTTTACAAAAGAAAAATTGAAAAAATAAACGAAAATTATTATGTTTATTCTTGGTCAGATCTAAACAAATCATTTTTTAGTGCTCTAAAACTAGAAAGGAATATTATGTTTATAATACTCACATTGATAATTATTGTTGCCGCTTTCAATATTATTTCTGGTCTTACAATTTTGATCAAAAATAAGACAAAAGAAATAGCTATTTTTAAAACTTTAGGTTTAGGCAATAAATCTATAACTAAATCTTTTTTCTTAACAGGTTTTACAATTGGTTTTCTGGCTTCACTAGCAGGTGTAATTTTAGGAGTTGTATTCTCTTTTTATGTTGAAGATATAAGGTTTTTTATTTCATCAACTTTTAATTTAGAAATTTTTCCAGAAGATATTTATTTTTTAGATGAACTACCAAGTGAAATAAATCCAATTTCAATTTTAATTATATTTTTATTTTCTATTTTTATTACAGCCTTAGCATCTTTTTTTCCAGCAAAGGCTGTTTCAAAGATGAATACAATAAATGCTTTAAAATATGAGTAATTATTTAATAGAAGTAAAGAAACTTAAAAAAACTTTTGATCACAGAAATGGTCAGATTAAAGTTTTTCAAGATGTTAATTTGGGAATAAAATCAGGAGAATTGGTAGCTCTTGTTGGACCGTCTGGATCAGGAAAGTCATCTTTTTTACATTTGCTTTCTTTACTTGACGAACCTTCTGCAGGAAAAATATTTCTCTCAGGTAAAGATTCTAAAAATTTTGATGAAAATCAAAAAAACCAAATTAGAAGAAAAAAAATATCAATAATATTTCAAGATAATAATTTGCTTTCTGATTTTACAGCCATTGAAAATGTATTAATGCCTTTAATTATTCGTGGGGAAAATTATAAAAAATCATTCGAGAAAGCTAGAAATGTCTTAAATCAAGTTAATCTTATAGAAAGAATAAATCATTTTCCAAGCGAACTATCAGGAGGAGAACAACAAAGAGTTGCAATAGCAAGGTCTATAATAGCCGAAACAGATCTCATTCTAGCAGATGAACCTACTGGAAATTTAGACTTTAAGACTTCAAGAGATGTTTTCTCGTATTTTATTAAATTAAAAAAATTAAAAAAAACAGTTTTGTTTGCAACTCACAATAGAGAGATTGCTAACAAAGCAGATTACAAGTTGAGTATTTCAAATGGTAATATAAAAAGAGTTAATGATTGATGGCAATAAGCATTTCAACAATTTTAAAATTCATACTCAATATTCTATTTGTGAAGGTGCGGTAAAAATTGACGATCTAGCATCTTTCTGCAAAGAACAAAAAATATCATCAGTAGGTATTTGTGACAGCTATAATTTATGTGGTGCATTAGAATTTTCTGAAAAGATAAGTAAAGCTGGAACACAACCAATAGTGGGAACACAGATAAACTTTTTTTTAGAAGGAACCATAGGAAAAATTCCACTTTTTGCGACAACTGAATCTGGTTACAAAAATCTTATAAAATTATCTTCAAAAAGCTATTTAGATTCTAATGAAAAAAGTGACCCTTACTGTAATTTAGAAGAGCTCATTAATTTTAATGAGGATTTAATTGTTTTAACTGGAAATCACTTTGATTTATTTGGAGAATTATTTAAAAAAAATAAGTTAAAACAACTTGAAGAAAGTTTAAAAAGATTAAAAGAAGTATTTAAAGATCGTATATATATAGAAATACAAAGACACAATGAGCCCGGTGAAATTAGTTTCGAAAAATATTTAATTAATTTATCTAAAAAGCTAGAAATACCATTAATTGCTACCCAAGAAGTTTATTATTTGAATAAAGAAACTTTTGAAGCACATGATGCGTTAATTTGTATTGGTGAAAAAAATTTTGTAGATGATTTAAAAAGAAAAAGGTACAGCGATCAACACTTTTTAAAAAGCAATGAAGATATACAAAAAATTTTTAAAGATATCCCAGAAGCTTTAGAAAATAATTATTATTTTCCCTTTAGATTCAGTTTTAAGCCAAAAAAATCAAATCCAATTTTACCTTCTTTAACTACAAAGAAAAATTCAACGATAGAAGAAGAACTTGCTGTTCAGGCTAAACTAGGTCTAGAAAATAGATTAAAGAATTTTATCTTTAAAAATAATAACTCTTTAAACAAAGAAAAGATTACTATGATTTATAAAGATAGGCTTATGCACGAATTAAACATAATTACAAAAATGAATTATTCTGGATATTTTTTAATTGTTTCTGACTATATTAAATGGGCAAAAAAAAACAATATTCCCGTTGGACCTGGTCGTGGCTCTGGAGCCGGATCTTTAGTTGCCTACTCTCTTGATATAACAGACTTAGACCCAATTGAGTTTGGATTAATTTTTGAGAGATTTTTAAATCCAGACAGAATTTCTATGCCTGACTTTGATATAGATTTTTGCGAGGAGAAAAGAGATTTAATTTTTCAATACTTAAAATCAAAATATAAAGATGGAGTTGCTCACATAATTACTTTTGGAAAATTAAAGGCGAGAATGGCATTAAGAGATGTAGGCAGAGTTTTAGGCTTACCGTATGGGCATGTAGATAAAATATGTAAAATGATACCCTTTGATCCATCTCGACCGTTATCCTTAAAAGAATCTATTGATCGTGAGCCTAGATTTAAAGAAGAAATAAAAAATAATAAAAAAGTAGAAAAATTAATTGAGCTTTCTTTAAAATTAGAGGGTTTAAATAGAAATATGGCTACACATGCTGCTGGAGTAGTAATTGCTGGAAAAAAACTATCTGAACAAGTTCCTCTTTACAAAGATCATAGCTCTAGCTTATTTTTACCGTCAACTCAGTTTGATATGCACTCATCAGAAAGTGCTGGTCTAGTAAAGTTTGACATACTAGGACTGAAAACTTTAACAGTTATTGACAAAACTTTAAAAATGCTAGCTCAAAAAAATATTAAATTAGACATAAGCAATATTAGTCTTAAAGATAAAAATATTTTTAAACTTTTGTCTACTGGTGAAACAACTGGATTATTTCAACTTGAGAGTACCGGGGTAAGAGACTCGCTTCGTCAAATGAAGCCAAACAAATTTGAAGATATAATAGCTTTGGTAGCTTTGTACAGACCAGGACCAATGGACAACATTCCAATTTACAATGATTGTAAAAATGGATTAAAAACTCCAGACTATATTCATCCTAAATTAGAAAAAATATTAAAATCGACATATGGAATAATTATCTATCAAGAACAAGTGATGCAAATTGCACAAACGCTTGCAGGGTTTACTGCTGGAGAAGCTGATATTTTAAGAAGAGCTATGGGAAAAAAGAAAAGAGTAGAACTAGAAAGACAGAAAGAGCGATTTGTTAATGGAGCTATTAAAAATGGAATAAAAAAAGATTTAGCTGATTTCATATTTAAAAAGATAGAACCTTTTGCTGAATACGGATTTAACAAAAGTCATGCTGCTGCCTATGCGTTAATAGCTTATCAGACCGCCTACTTAAAAACTTATTATAAAGAAGATTTTATAGCAGCAACAATGTCTACAGAGTTGACTAGCACAGGAAAACTCAGAGAATTTGTTGAGGAGTTAAAAAGGTTAGAAGTTACTGTAATAAGACCTTCTTTAAACAATTGTTTTGCAGAATTTAAAGCAGGAAAAAACAAGATTTTTTATGGACTAGGAGCCATTAAAAATGTTGGTTTTGAAGCTATTTCAAACATTGTAAAAGAAAGAGAAAAAAACGGAAAATTTAAATCGTTTAATGATTTTATTAGAAGAACAGACCCAAAAGATGTTAACAAACTTCAGCTTGAAGGATTGACTAAAGCAGGAGCTTTTGACGATATTGAGCAAAATAGAAAAAAAATATTTTCTTCAATTCCAAAGATTATACAAACAATCAAAAATATTAATGAAGACAAAATTAGTAATCAAAGCAACCTTTTTGGCAATATTAATGAGTCAGAGAAAGATGTCTTTGATTTTGTCACAGAAGATTCATGGACCAAAAAAGAATTATTAGCTGAAGAATTCAATTCTCTTGGATTTTATATTTCAGACCATCCTTTAAATGAATACAAAGAACTTTTTTCTCAACTACAAATTAAATCCTATAAAGAATTTTTACAGAAAGATAAAAAAGAAGCTTTGGTAGCTGGCACAATAATGTCAATTCAAGAAAAAAAAAGTTCAAAAGGAAATCCTTTTGCAATAGTAAAATTTAGTGATAATAGCAGCGAGTTTGAATTATTTCTTTTTTCAGAACTTTTAACTACCAATAGAGACAAATTAAAAGAATCAGCTTCATTTGTTTTAACTCTTCAAAAAGATAAACCTTTTGGAGAAAACACTCTACAAAGAATAAATATAAGGAAAATTTTAGATTTGAGCGAAATGATCAGAAAACCTTATGAAAATGTTTCTATCGAATTAAGCCATGACTATAACATTCAAGAGCTGAAAGAAGTTTTAAAAGAAGATGGCAAGACAAGGATAAATTTTATCGTTAAAGATAAAAACAAAAGCTTTGCTTTTAAGCTAGAAAAGACTAGAAAATTTGATCTCACTACATTTAATAACGTTAAAAATAAGCAATACGTTAAAAAAATAAGCTTTTAGTAGCTTGATTTTTATCTTTTTTATATATACTAAAGCTTAATTTCGCACACAGCATTAAGGGTTTACACCCTACCGGTCCATATGTTGGAATAGCTGTGGTGGATTTAACCGGAAAAATATGAAGATACCTGAAGTAAATATAAAACAACTTTTAGAAGCAGGAGTGCATCTTGGTCACAAAACACTAAGATGGAATCCAAAAATGAAGGAATATATTTTTGGAGATAAGAATTCTATACATATTATTGATTTAACCCAAACTGTTACATTCTTTAAAAATGCTTTGGTTGAAATACATAAATGTATAGGCAGAGGAGGAAAAATTTTACTTGTTTCTACAAAAAAACAAGCTTCAGAACAAGTAAGCGCATTAGCCAAAGAGACTGGGCAATTTTTTGTTAACTACAGATGGTTAGGAGGCATGTTAACTAACTGGAATACTATTCAAAATTCAATTAAAAGAATGAAACTCCTTAATGAACAACTTTCCAAAGATGACATAGGTTTTACTAAAAAAGAAGTTTTAAAACTTGGAAAAGAAAGAGACAAGCTACAGAGATCTTTAGGCGGTATAGCAGATATGAAAAAGATTCCAGACATGATTTTTATAATTGACACAAACATAGAATCTTTAGCTGTTAAAGAAGCCATTAAATTAAAAATACCAATTGTTGCAATACTTGATACCAATTCTGATCCGACTGATATTCAATTTCCAATTCCAGGAAATGATGACGCGAGAAGATCTATAAATTTATATTGTGATTTTTTAAGAAGTACGATTATGGATGCTGCTAAATCTATTGTAAAGAAAGAAGAAAAAGAAGAAAAGAAAACTAGCAAAAAAACTGTTTCAAAACAGAAGAAAAAAAGCAACTAACAAAAATTTTACCAAATTTAAATGTCAAACAAAGAATTATTAGAAAATATAAAAAAACTAAGGGAACTTACAGGAGTAGGTTTTAAAGACTGTAAACTAGCCATTGATGAGAATGGTGGAGATTTAGAAAAATCAGTAGAATTTTTAAGAAAAAAAGGAATAGCTAAAGCCTCAAAAAAAATGAGCAGAGTAGCATCTGAAGGTTTGGTTTTAACATGTGAGAGAGATGGCGAAGTGTCTATTATAGAAATTAATAGTGAAACAGATTTTGTTGCTAAAAATAAAGATTTTATTTCTTTTTGCAAAGAAATTTCAGAGATTAATTTTAAAAATAAAGGTGATTTAGAAAAAGTAAAAAATTCAAATATGAAAAATAAAATAAACGTAAAAGACAATTTAACAGATTTAATTTCAAAGATAGGAGAAAAAATTACTTTAACAAGAACAAAGTATTTTGATAAAAAAAAAGGAAGCAATTTTTATTATGTTCATGGGGCGATTGAAAAAAACATAGGAAAAATTGTATCGGTTGTTAAAGTAGACAACATTATAAAAGGAAAAAACCAAGATATAGGAAACAAGCTGGCTATGCATATAGCTGCGTCTAGTCCATTAGCAATTGATAAAAATGGTTTAAAAAAAGAAATTTTAGAAAAAGAATTAGAAATAATTAAAGCTGAACTCTTAAACTCAGGTAAAAAGCAAGAAATGGTTGAAAAGATATCTCAAGGGAAATTAAATAAATTTATCTCTGATAACACTCTTTTAAATCAAATTTGGATTATGGATCCAAAGAAAAAAGTGCTTGATATACTTAAAGAGAATTCTGTAGACTCTGAATTAAAGATTTTAGATTTTATAAGATATAAAGTTGGCGAAGGAGCTTAGTAATTATGAGCCAAGAGTTTAACGAAAAAAATTATTCATTAAAAATGGATAAAAGCATACAATCTTTTAAAAAAGATATCTCAACGTTAAGAACAGGCAGAGCTAACGCTGCAATGCTAGACGCAATAAAAGTAGATGTTTATGGACAACAAATGCCTATAAATCAAATTGCAACTATAAATGTTCCTGAAGCAAGATTAATTTCAATTCAAGTTTGGGATCAATCTAATGTGAAATTAATTGACTCAGCTATTCAAAAGTCAGATTTGGGGATTAATCCACAAATAGATGGACAAATTATTAGAATTTCTATTCCAAATTTAACTGAAGAAAGAAGAAAAGATTTAATAAAAATTTTAAAGGGAATGGGTGAAAAAGGAAAAGTAGCTGTAAGAAATATAAGAAGAGAAGCAAATGAAGATATAAAGAAATTATTAAAAGATAAAAAAATTAGCGAAGATCAAAACGAATTGTTTGAGAAAAATATACAAAAAATTACTGACGATAATATTTCTAATATTGAGAAAATTCTAGAAGAAAAAGAAAAAGAAATACTTCAAATATGAACAAGCTCAACCATGTTGCCTTTATCATGGATGGTAATGGTAGGTGGGGTAAAAACAAAAAAAGAGGAAGAAATTACGGCCATCTTCAAGGAGTAAAGACTGTTGAAAAAATGGTACAGTCTTCACTAAAGTTAAAAATTCCAATTATTACATTTTATGTTTTTTCAACTGAGAACTGGAAAAGACCAAAAAATGAGATTGATTTTTTATTCAATTTAATAGTTTCATATTTTAAAAAAGAGATTAAAAACGTAATCAAAAATGGAATCAAAATAAACATTTTAGGAAAAACGTCTTCTTTTTCTTGGCAATTAAAAAAGATCTTAAAAGATACAATAAAAAAAACAGCCAAGAACAAAAAACTTATAGTAAATTTAGCTTTAAATTATGGTTCAAAAAATGAAATAAAAAATGCATTTATTAAATTAAGAAAAAGTCGAGCAAAGATTACTGAGTCTCAAATAAGCAAAAATCTTTACACTAATAAAATGCCTGATCCTGATATATTGATCAGGACTGGAGGTCAAAAACGTCTTAGCAACTTTATGTTATGGCAACTTGCCTATTCAGAACTTTACTTTCTTGATAAATTATGGCCTGATTTTAAATCAAATGATTTAAAAAGGATTATTAAAAATTATCGATCAATTAAAAGAAACTTTGGAAAAATATGACCAATTTTCAAAAAAGAATTTTAACTACTTTTATAATTTTACCTCTGTCAATTTTTTTTGTTATTGAAGGAGGAAAATTATTATTATCCTTTTTATTTATAGTTTTTTTTATAGCTAACTATGAATTATTTTCAGTTTTTAGGAAAAAAATAATAATAATTTTTTTAGATCTGGTATTAATTTTATCTTTATTTTTAATTTACCATCTTAGGGAAAATGACGACGTTTCATTCCAACTACTTGTTTGGTTTATAGTTCTTACAATTTGTTCCGATACTGGAGGATATATTTTTGGAAGATTACTTAAATGGAAAAAATTAACTAAAATTAGTCCTAAGAAAACTTTTTCTGGTGTTTTGGGTTCATTTATACTCTCAATATTTTCTTTGTTCATTTTAGATTTTATTGATTTTTCCGGTAATACTAAACTAATTTTTTCAGAACCAAAATTCTTTTTTGTGGCAATTATACTTTCTTTAATTGCTCAAGCAGGTGATTTAATAATTTCATACTTTAAAAGGTCAGAAAAAATTAAAGATTCGGGAAAAATTTTACCAGGTCATGGAGGAATTTTTGATCGAATTGATAGTTTGATGTTTGTAATTATTTTTGGATTTCTTTTACATAATTTTAATATTATTTGATAATGAAAAAAAAAATTGTAATTCTTGGTTCTACGGGGTCAATTGGGACAACTTCTTTAAAGATAATTGAAAAAAAAAGAAAATTATTCAGTATTGAAATTTTATCAGCTAACAAAAATTATAAAAAAATTCATAAACAAATAATAAGATTTAAACCTAAATACTTTGTTGTTACAAATAATAATATTTTTTTGAAATTAAAAAAAAAATTTAAAAATAAAAAAACAAAAGTTCTTAACAACTATAAAGATATACCTTTTTCAAAAAAAAAAATTGACATAACAATATCATCAATTCCTGGAATAGCTGGATTAGAGCCAACAATTAATTTTACGAAAAGAAGCAAAAAAATACTTATAGCTAACAAAGAGTCTATTATTTGTGGTTGGCAAATAATAAGCAAACTTGGAAAAAAATATAAAACTAAAATTATACCAATAGACTCAGAACATTTTTCTATAATGAAGCTTTTAGAGAATCATAAAGAAAATGAAATAGAAAAAATTTATATAACTGCTTCTGGCGGACCATTTCTAAATTTACCAAAAAGTAAATTTAAAAATATTAAACCCTCAGATGCAATTAAGCATCCAAAATGGTCGATGGGTAAAAAAATATCAGTCGATTCCTCCACTTTAATGAACAAAATTTTAGAGTTAATAGAGGCTGACAAAATATTTCCATTTGGCTTAAAAAAGTATGAAATAATTATTCACCCTCAATCACTTGTTCATGCAATAGTAAAATTAAAAAATGGAATAACAAAACTTCTATACCATGAACCAGATATGACAATCCCAATATCAAATGCAATTTTTGATTCTAAAATTAATATAGATAGCTATGTTGAAACAAAAAACAAAATAAAAAATCTTGAATTTTTTGATGTTGATAAAAAAAGGTTTCCTTCAATAAAACTTATACCTAAACTGAACAATTATGTTTCTACCCCTATAATTATTAATGCAGCTAATGAAATATTAGTTGATCAGTTTTTGAAAAAAAAAATAAGCTTCACTTCAATTTTAAAGCATCTATTTTTAGTATTAAAAGACAAAAACTATAAAAAATATGCTATATACAAACCAATTGATTTGAGAAATATTTATATAATCGATCAGTGGTCAAGGATGACTACTTTAAAGATTATAGAAAGAAACAGATATTAGAATGAAAAAATACATTGTTATTTTCTTACTTTTTTTTGTTACGCATTCCTATGCAGAAAAAGCTAATAAAATTGAAATCACGGGAAACAATAGAGTAGGAAAAGAAACAATTAAAGTTTATGGAGAAATTTCAGTACCCTCAGACTATACAAATGAAGATCTTAATAAAATATTAAAGAATCTTTATTCAACAAATTTTTTTGACGATGTAAAAGTAAGTATTGAAAACGGAATTTTAAAAATAACTGTAAAAGAACATCCTATAATTAATTCTATTAATATAGAAGGTGAGCCAGCTGACAAAACTAAAAAAGCTTTATTGGAAATAATCCAATTAAGAAAAAATGGTTCTTTTGTAAAAAATATTGTTAGTGAAGACATAGATATTATTAAAGATTTATACGTATCCCAAGGTTACAATTTTACCAAGGTTGAATCAAAAATTGAAAAAATTAGTGAAAACAGAGTAAATCTATTCTTTTTCATTAACAAAGGGGAAAAAACAAAAATATCTAAGATATACTTTATAGGTGATAAAAAAATTAGAGATAGAAGATTAAGAGACATTATTGTTTCACAGGAAGATAAATTTTGGAAGGTTATTACAAAAACAATTTATTTAAATAAAAACAATATAGAGTTAGATAAAAGACTTTTAAAAAATTATTATAAATCACTAGGATATTATGATGTGGAGATTCTTTCAAGCAATGCGGAAATTGATACAAACAATAGAACTAATTTAACTTATAATATTAATGCGGGAGCGAGACACAGAATTCAAAAGATTAGTACAAATGTTGATTCTGTTATAGATAAAGAGATATTTTTACCTTTAAATAAAAAATTTAAAAAAATTGTAGGCCGATATTATTCACCATTTGTTGTAAAAGATTTGCTAGACGAAGTAGATCTGTTGATAGCAAAGAACGACATTCAATTTGTTGAACATTCAGTAAATGAAATTATTATTAATAATAACATAGAGATTAAAATTAATATATATGAAGGCAGTAAAGAATTGGTAGAAAAAATAAATATAAGAGGAAATACCGTAACAAGAGAATCAGTTATAAGATCTGAATTGCTTGTTGATGAAGGAGATCCCTTTAATTCTTTAAAACTTAAACAGTCTATAGCCAAACTTAAAGCAAGAAATTTATTTTCAGATGTTAAACAGGAAGTTGTAGATGGATCTTCTAAAAATACAAAAATAATAAACCTTATAGTTGAAGAACAACCAACCGGAGAAATAAGCGCAGGAGCAGGAGTAGGTACGAATGGTGGATCCTTTGCTTTTAATATTAAAGAGAATAATTGGCTTGGTCGAGGTATAAAAATTAACACTTTCGTTGAAGCAGACCAAGAAACTTTAAAAGGGGCAATTAGTGTTGTGGATCCAAACTATAATTTTTCAGGCAATTCTTTAGGCTGGTTTGTTAGTAGCACTAAAAATGATAAACCAGATTCAGGTTATGAAAACAATCTTATGCAAACAGGAATCACAACAACATTTGAACAATATAAAGATCTTTATTTGACTTCTTCATTATCTATTACACACGATGATTTAAAAGTAGATGACACAGCCTCTTCTTCTATGAAGAAACAAGCAGGAACTTTTACTGATCTTGCCTTTGATTATGGCGTTAGAATTGACAACAGAGACAAGGCTTATATGCCTACAAGCGGTTATATTAGTAGCTTCAGTCAAACAGTTCCCCTTTATGCTGACAGTCCTTATTTGAGAAATAAATTTACACTAAGCAAGTATAATTCTTTTGGAGAAAGCATTATTGGATCTTTTAAAGTATTTGCAGCTGCGATCAATGGCTTGTCAAATGAAGATGTTAGAATTAGTAAAAGAGCCAGAATTCCAAGAAGTAGATTACGCGGGTTTGTGCCTGGAAGAGTTGGCCCGGTTGACAACAAAGATTGGGTGGGAGGAAACTATGCTGCGTCAATCAATTTTGAAACAAATTTGCCAAAACTGCTTCCAGAAAGCTCAAAAACAGATGTTGGACTCTTTTTAGATATCGGGAATGTTTGGGGTGTAGATTATGATGATTCGATTGATGAGTCTAATAAACTTAGGTCTTCAGTAGGAATAAACACTAGTTGGCTTTCGCCAATAGGACCAATGTCTTTTGTTCTTTCTCAAAATTTAACCAAAGCTTCTACAGACGAAACCCAGTCGTTTACTTTTAACTTAGGAACAACGTTTTAAATGGCGAATAAATTTTTTAGATTACTTTTAATTTCTACACTAATATTTTTTACTCAGATAAAAATTTCATTTGCCGATAGCTCATATTATATAGATTTTTCTAAAGTATTAAATGAAAGCAAAGCTGGAAAACAAGCTCAAGATTTTTTAAAAAATAAATTTGAATCTGAGTCTAAAAAATTTGCCGAAAAAGAAAAAAAATTAAGAAAAGAGGAGTCAGAAATTATAGCTCAAAAAAAATTAATTAATAAGGAAGAGTATCAAAAAAAAGTAGAATCATTAAGAAAAAAGGTTTCTGAATTACAAAAAAATAAACAAAATTCTTTAAGAAATATTAGCAAACTAAGAAACAAGGCAAAAAGTGAGATTCTTAAAAATTTAAATCCAATTATGAAAAAATATATGGAAGATAATAAAATAAGGGTTGTTTTAGATAAAAAAAGCATTCTATTAGGTGATGTAAATTTAGATCTTACAAATAAATAATTGAACTTCTAAATAAAGAGCTTAAATCAATAAAACTTAATTAATTTAGATGTTAAAAAACAATTTCTTTCAGAGAAAAGGGCCCTTTATGCTCAAAGATCTCTTTGGAAATATATATACAAAAAATGAAAATATAAAATTTAAAGATATAAAAACATTAAAGGATGCCGAAAAATTTGATATTACTTTTTTTGATTCAATAAATTATAAAGATGCTGCTTCTTTTACTAAAGCCGGATGTTGTATCACAACAGAAAAACTAAAACAGTATTTACCAAAAACATGTGTAATTATTATTGTTAAAAATGTACTTTTTGAATTAGCAAAAGTTACAAAAAAATTTTACCCTTACGCTGATGTTGATTATCCAGACAACAGTTTGACCAAGCCTAAATTGTCTAAGTATTCTAAGGTAAAATTTGGTAACAATGTTTTAATTGGAAAGAATGTAGGGTTAGGTAAAAACACCGTTATAGGAAGCAATACAATTATAGAACATGATGTTTCCATAGGAAAAGACTGTGTAATAGGTTCACAAGTGGTGATTAAAAATTCAATTATAGGAGATGATGTTGTGATACAGGATGGATGCAAGATTGGACTAAAAGGTTTCGGATTTATACCTTTAAAGGGTAAAAATTTTAGATTTCCTCATATAGGAAGAGTAATTTTGAAGAACAATGTTGAACTAGGGTCTTCTTGTACAATAGACAGAGGCTCAGTTGACGATACTATAATTGGAGAAAACACTTTCTTAGATAACCAAGTTCATATGGCCCACAATGTAAAGGTTGGAAAAAATTGTATGATAGCCGGTCAAGTTGGTTTTGCTGGAAGTTCTACCTTAGGAGACAATGTATCTATTGGAGGACAAGCAGGAATATCAGGACATTTAAAAATAGGAAATAACGTAAAAATTGGTGGAGGAAGTGGTGTAGTTAAAGATATAGAAGACAATTCCGTAGTCATGGGTTATCCAGCAGTCCCACTTAAAGAATTTCTAAAGAAAGGAAAAGACATTGAGTAAAGATTCAATAGATAGAAAAGAAATCGAGAGATTGCTGCCCCACAGAGAACCTATGCTTTTAATTGATCGTTTGACAAAGATCGTTCCTTTAAAATCAGCTACCGCAATCATGAATGTTAAAAAAGATGCTTTTTACATACAAGGGCATTTCCCAGGACAACCAGTCATGCCAGGAGTTCTGATTGTTGAAGCTTTTGGTCAGGCTGCAGCCGCATTAACAGCTCATGGCATAGATCCAAAGGAGTATAAAAATAAATTAGTTTATTTAATGAGCGTAGAAAAAGCAAAATTTAGAAGTCCTGTATTACCAGATTGTGAACTACATTTGGAAATAGAAGCAATTAGATCTCACGGAAGAGTTTGGAAATATAAAGGTACAGCTAAAGTAGGTGAAAAAAGAATGGCTGACGCAGAATGGTCGGCAACAATAGTTGATAGAAAATAAAATGATAAATAGTTCTAGCGTTATTAATAAAAAGGCAAAAATTGGAAAAAATGTAAAGATCGGACCTTTCTGTTATGTAGGTCCTAATGTTGAACTTTCTGAAAATGTAGAACTTATTTCTAATGTACATATTGAAGGTAAAACAAAAATTGGAAAAGGAACAAAAATATTTCCTTTTGCAAGCATTGGAACAATGCCGCAAGATTTAAAGTATAATGGCGAATCTAATAGTCTTGAAATTGGTGACAATAACATGATCAGAGAATACGTTACTATTAACCCTGGGACATCTGGAGGCGGAAGCAAAACAATTGTTGGAAATAACTGTTTATTCATGATTTCATCACACATTGCTCATGATTGTAAAGTTGGAAATAATGTTGTTATTGCAAACAATGTTCCACTAGGCGGCCATGTTACAATAGAAGATTCTGTTGTTATTGGAGGAAATTCTGCTGTACAGCAGTTCACTAGAATTGGCAGATTAGCCATGATTGGTGGAATGACCGGAGTTTTAAAAGACGTTATCCCATTTGGTCTTTCTTTTGGAAATAGAAATTATTTACAAGGAATTAACTTAATAGGTCTTAGAAGAAAAAAATATGCAAATAAAAAAATTATGGAGTTAAATGAGGCCTATAAAAAAATATTTTCTTCTAATAATCTTCAAGAAAATTTAAGCAAAATTAATGGAGAATACAAAGAAAACGAGTTAGTTACAGAGGTCACAAACTTTATAGAAAAGGACAAAAGAAGACCTATTTGCACACCATTGTCTAAATAATGATTGGTTTAATATTTGGAGAAACAAATTTTCCAAAGGAAATTATAAAAAAAGTAAAAAAAAGAAAAATTAGATATTTAATTATCGATTTAACTAAAAGAAGAATTTTTAGAAAAGACAGACATTCTTACAATGTTTCCATAGGACAATTTGGTAAAATTATTAAGACATTAAAAGAAAATAAATGCAACAAGGTTCTTTTTGCTGGAAAAGTTAAAAAGCCAAATTTTTCTAAACTTAGATTAGATCTCAAAGGTATTTATTACATTCCAAGAATTATAAAAAGCTCTAAACTTGGTGATGCTGCTATCTTAAAAGAAATCATAAAAATATTAAGTCAAGAAAGAATTAGAACGGTCAGCTCATTAACTTTTAATCCTGAGTTAACTTTAAAAAAAGGAAGCTATTCCAAAACAAAACCTAACAAAGAAGATAAAGCTGATATTAATAAAGCTATTAAAACATTAAATAGATTAGGCAAATATACTTTTAGTCAAGGAGCAGTGGTTAGAAACAGAAAAGTCATTGCTATCGAAGGGAAGGGTGGCACTCAAAAAATGCTTAAGCGATGCAAAAGTAAAAAATTTAGAAATAAAGGTGTTTTAGTTAAATTTCCAAAGAAAAAGCAAGATCTTAGAATTGATTTACCTACAGTAGGATTAAAAACCTTAACACAATGTAAATCAGCAGGACTTAAAGGAATAGTTTTAAAAGGTAAGCAAAATGTTTTTCTAGAAA
>MDSW01125725.1_pt1 | contig 16334 bp, 6 predicted proteins | sample 811171 | NCBI WGS metagenome assembly MDSW01 (sample SAMN05326641, study PRJNA326480) | marine metagenome | isolation source: seawater | place: Atlantic Ocean: North West | collected 2012
GGCGCGCGCGAACGGCGCTCCGTGGGACAAGTTGACTTGCGCCAGGGCCGCGGAAGGCGGCCACCTGGAGATGCTGCAGTGGGCGCGCGCGAACGGCGCTCCGTGGGACGCGAGGACTTGCCGCACAGCCGCGGGAGGCGGTCACCTGGAGGTGCTGCAGTGGGCGCGCGCGAACGGCGCTCCGGAATAAGGCGATGAGGACAACGACGAGACGGATGACGACCACGTCGAGTGAGCGTCGATGAAAAAATCATCAACGCGTCCCCGGGGACGGCGCGAGGTTGACCGCGGCGCCGACGCGCGAGAACGAACGAGGACGAGCGCGAACAGATTGAAACACGCGACGAACGAGTACGAGTACACGTGTAGACGTACGTGTACGTGTACAGTAGACGATGTAACGAGGAGAACGCACACGCTCTATCTTTTTTTCTACTCTACGTCGTCCCCCCTCGGGTGGGCCCCGTCACGACCGCCTCAACACCGCGGCCAACGCCTCGACCTCCGCGCTCACGGCGTCCTCGTCCATGTACCTCGCCGCGGCCAACCGCAGTCGCTGCCGCGTCTCCTCCTTCGTGTCGTTTAAGTCGCACGAAAAGATCTCGTCCGTGGGCTGGAACCGATGGTACCGGTCCCGCGTCCCGAGCACGTGCCTGACCGTCGCGTCGACTTGCACGACGTCGCACGTCGCGTTGACTAAGTTCTCGACCCACGCGCGCGAGGTCCCGCTCGCGGCGACCTCCCTGGGGACGGACGCGCCCGTGCCCAAGGACACGACGCACAGCGGCCGCGATCGATCGAACAGCCTTCGCGCCTCGAAGATGCCCACCGCCGTCGGGTTGTTACACGCGATGGCGCCGTCGATGAACCGCAGCGACGCTGCGACCCTGGACGCGTCCTTCGCGGACGTCGTCGTCTTGCCGTCCACGGCGGTCGCGTCGTTCGGGTCGTCCTCCGCGTTCGGGTCCTCCTCCGCGGTCGCGTCCGTCTCTCTGGCGTCGTCGCCGTCGCCGTCGCCGTCGCCGTCGTCGTCGCCGCGCGCGGAGGCGAACGCCGCCGCCGCCGCGAGCTCGGACGACGACGCGCTTCGCGACGTCCCGGAGATGCCGCCGCCGATGGGCTGCTGCTCCGGCGTCTCCGTCGACCCGACCGCGGTGACTTTCCCCAGACCGAGCTCTTTGTCCACGGTGAGCTCTTCCATGTACCACGGCGCCGCCGTCGTCGCTCGCAACGCGTGCACGACGCCGGCTCTGTGCTCGCCGGGGAGCTCGCCGACGGCGCTGACGTTCTGGCCGTTACACGCGGGGTCTCGCCGGTACGACCGCAACAGATACGGCGTGCTCGGGACCCTGGACACCAGCGACGAAACGAGGCACACGCGCGGGGGCGACGGACGCGGCGACGCCGCGTCCTCGCCCGCGGTGTACCACCGCTGATGCGCGCCCATCGCGTACAACGGCTGGTCCGCCTCGGAGCCTAATATCTTCTCGCGCATGAGCCGCTCGAACGCCTTCGCCGCGGTGTGCCCCGGCCCGCGCTTCAGGAGCGTGTAGTACCCGTCGCTCTTGAACACCTCCGCGGCCATGTTGTCGTACACGTCCGACACTTCCGCGAGGGACAAACGAAGTAAACCGGCGCCGATCGCGATGAGCCCGCCGGTGGACGTGCCCAAGATGAGGTCGAAGCACTCCCCGACGCACGTCTCCCCGGCGGCTTTCATGATCCGCTCGAGCATGACGATCGTCGCGAGGCCGCGGATGCCGCCGCCGTCGAGGCACAGGACGCGCACGGGGCGAGAAGATGAGTCGTCGGAAGCGCCCATCGCGGCGGCGGAGGCGGCGTCCTCCGCGGCGGCGCGCGCGGGCGACGGGAACGACCGGTCGAGAATGGACGCGCCCTCGTCCCCGAGCGCGTACGCGACGCGCATCGCCGCCGTCCATTTCCTCGCCCTCGCGGCTTCCAACGCGTCGAGGGGTTCGCCGTCGTCGTCTGCGGCGTTGTCGGCGTCGTCGTCTTCCTCGATCGCGGGCTCCGGGTCCGGGTAGTCCTCGCTCGCGCGACGATCGCTCGCGTCCCCCGGCGTCGACGCGTCCGGCTTCGGCGGGGACGCGTCGTCGCCGTCGTCCGCGTCCACGGCGTCGCGCTCCGCGTCGTCGTCGTCGCCGCCGCCGCCGTCCGTCGCTTTCTTCTTCGTCGGCGGCGCCGGTTTCGACGGCGACGGCATCTCCTTGAGCTCCATCTCCGTCTCGGTCTTCTTCTCGCCGCCGCTGAATCCGAACAAGTTCGCGGCTCTTCCGAACACGGTCGCGGAGGCGCCCGCCGCGGACGGCGACGGCGCGACGTCCGTCGGGGTCTTGTTCTCCGCCGCCGCCGCCGCGAGCTCCGCGGCGGCGGCCGCCGCGGCCGCCATCGCCGCCTGTTCCGCCTCGTTCGCGGCGACGTTCCTCGCGACGCCGATGAGGTTCGCGCGCATGCGTCGTCGTCTGGCTTCGACGCGCCGCGCCGCCGCCGCCGCCTCCGCGGACGGTCGCGCGGCGCACGCCGCGGCGAGTCGCTTCCCGCACCGGCGCGACACCTCTCTCGAGGAGCCGTGCTCTTTCGCGTCGATCGTGTTATCCAGGATCACTTCCCACGCGCCGCTTCTCCCGCCCGCGCCGCCGCCGACGACGCTCTCGAGCTCCCCCGCGGGGAGCGCGAACGCGGGAATGCCCACCGGGACGTCGTAATTCGGCGACGGAATGAGCGGCTGCACCGGCGGGTGTCGCGCCTCGCGTTTCGGCCACAGAAATATCGCCGCCACCGCGCCCGCGCTCTGCGCGAGGTACACGAGCCGGCTCGCCTGCTTGATCATCGCGACGTGCGCGGACCACTCGCCGTCTTTCGCTCGAAACACCGCGACGCCGCCCTCGATGGAGACGCGCGGCGTCGGCGTCGGCGGCGGCGCCGGCGCCGGTTTATTCTTTCCGCCGCCCGACGCGCTCGATCTCGGGGGCTTCCCCGTCCCCACGCCGCTCGCCGTCCTCGCCAGCGCGCTCTCCCCGCCCTGCGCGAGCGGGTCCTCCTTGATGATCCTCTTGAGCTCCACGGGTTTGAGGTCCACGTCGGGCAGATCGCGGTCGGACGCCCCCGGCGGGTCGTCCGCGCCGATCCACACGACCTCGTCGCTCCCCGCGTCGCTGCCTCCCCACGGCTCCACCTCCATGTCCTCGGCGCCGGCAGCCTCCGCGACGTCGTTCGTCGTCTTAGTCGTCGTGCCCTTGGGCGGGGACGACCTCGCGCCGCCGCCGCTCGCTTCCGTCTTCGCGGCGGCGTCAGATTCGAGCTCAGCCGGGTCGGACGACAGCGGCGTCGCCGTCGGGAGCCGCAGCGGCGTCCCGGGCTTCGCGGGGGCCTCGATCTCGAGGACGTACGCGACGCCGCCGATCGTCTTCGCGCGCGTCGTCTTCGGTCTCGCCGCCGCGGGCGCGTACGTCAACCCCGCGCGAAGGGCGGTGACGACGAACCACTCCGCGTCGTCGTCGCTGCCGGACGTTTCCGTGTCCATCGCCGCGCCGCCGTCGTCGCCGCCGCCGCCGCCGCCGCCGCCGCCGCCGTCGTCGTCGAGCGCGGGGCGGAGCTTAATCTTCGCGACGGTCAAGTCCGCGATCGCGAGCTCCTCGACTAACGCCTCGAGCTCGGCGAGCGGCCGCGGACCCAGATGCCCGCGCCAGGACGCGAGGAACGCGCGCAGGATCGCGTCCTGCGCGTGCCCGCGTCGCACCGCCTCCGCCAGCGACGCCGCGCCGTTGTGCAGGAGCATCGCGGAGAGCGCGGCGGCGAGCGCCCGCACCTCCGCGGCGCGTCCCGCGTCCACCTGGGGACCCTTCCTCGCGTCCGCGCCGCCGCTGCTGCTGCCGCCGCCGCCGGCTGGACCGGGAAGCATCGCGCCGTCTCGAGACACGAGGGATACGATCCGCCGCGCGAGATGGTCCCCCGCGCCCGCGCGCGTGAGCTCGGACATGACGGACGCCTGACGCGTCGCGATGAGATCAAACGTCAGCGCCTCCGTGAGTCTGACGAGCGACGCCTCCGCGGCGGTCGTCGTCGTGTTCTTCTTCCCCATACTCGCGGCCTCCTTCCGGAGCTCGCCGAGGCTCCCCCACTCGAACGCCTCGAACGTCGAGCTCGCGAACCCGAGGAGCGCGCCGAGTAAACCGGAGACGTCCACGCGGCCGGCGTCGCTCGCGCTCGCGTTCGCGTCCGCGCGCTCGCCGCCGCCGCCGCCGCCTCTCTCCCCCGCGGCGACGCCGCCAAGCATCATCCCTCTCGTCTCGTTGACGATCACGCGGTACCGCTCCACGCGCGAGGCGTCTTTCCCGCCGCGCGCGCCCTTGAGCGAGGACCACGGCTCTTCGCCCCACCGGTCCCACGGCGTCGTCCAATCGCTCGCGCCCTCCCCCGCGGACGCGCTCACGAACGTCGGGAACCACGCGCCGTCCGCGCACGACAGCGTCAGCGCGACGTGCGCGCGGTCTTTGTTGGAATCCCCGACCGCGTGCCACACCGTGCCTCGTCGTCCGCCGCGGTCGCAGCACGCGGCGACGGCGCTGAACGCGCCGGGCTGCCCGGGCGCGCCAGCCTTGTGCGCGGCTCTCCTCGCCGCCTCCGCGACGGCGGCGTCCCCGCCGAGCGCGTCGATCAAGACGTCGATCGCGTCACCGAGGCCGTAATCGTCCCCGTCTTTGCTCGGCTGCATCGCCCACGCGCCCGACGTCGTGACCGCGACGAAGTGCGCGCCCCATTTGGACCGCGCGGCGGACCCGGCGCTCAGCGCGCCGTCCGCGGCGAACGCGTGATACATCGACGCCGCGTTGAATCGCGCCTCCGCGGGCTTGCGTCCGCCGCTGAGGTCCCACGTGCGGTCGTACACCACGGCGAGGTCGCTCGCGCGGACGGCGAGGACGTTGAGACCGCGCTCGGAGGCCCACGCGCCGGCGCCTTTCTCGCCGTGTTTCCATGCGCCGCCGTGCGTCATGTCTTCGTCGACGGCTTCGTCGTGCGCGTCGAACGGTTTCGCCGCCGACGACGACGCCGCCGCCGACGACGCCGCCGCGCGGGCCGCGTCCGCGTCGTCCGCGTCGTCGTCGGACTCGGAGTCCGTGTCGTGGACGACGATCTGCTTGTCCCCGCCGCCGGGGGAGAAGAGCATCGACGTCATCTCTCTCGCTTTACTCCTCGGCGTCGCGCCGCCGCCGCCGCCGCTGCCGCCGCCGCCGCCGCCGTCGTTTTCCTTCGCCACCGCCGCGTTCGCCGCCGCGCGTTCCTTCTCCAGCTTATCCAGCTTATCCACGCGTTCTCTCTCTCGCTTCGCCGCGAGCTCTTTCTCCTTCTTACTCGCGACGACCGGAGCGTTCCTGCGGTACTCCGCGTCTCCCAAACTCCCTTTCCTCGCGCCGCTATTTGCCGTGTTGTAACCGCCGCCCGTCGCGCGCAGCCGCACGAGGCCCATCTTCGCCTCCACCCTGGACGTGCTGAACACGGACTCGAGCTCGCCGACGGTGAAGCCCGCGAGCGCGATCTTGTACGCGCGGTCCGTGCTCAGCCTCAGGCGCTTGCTTCGCTTCGTCGCCTCGTCTTTGGAGACGTCGAACAGGACGCTCTTTCGACGCGTGTGGACGTGGAGGCCCTCCGTCGCGGCGGCGAGGAACAGGTCGCCGACGACGGTCTCGATCGTCTCCCCCGGGTTCGCTCTCGGGACGACGTCCAGCGCGAGCCGCCAGCCGTCTCTCGCGGACGCCTCGGTCGGCAGCGCGCCGGGGGACCATCGAACGACGCACTCGTCGCGTCCGGTTCGAACGATCTGAAGCGGCGTCGAGATCACGACGTTCGTCGCCTCCGCCTCGACCGGCTTCGTCGGCGCGGACGACGACGCGAGTTGTTGGCGCTTCGGCGGGATCGCCGCGAACTTCACGGCGTACACCGCGTCGCACGGGAGGTCTTTGGGGACGCGCCATCGCACGCTGACGACGCCGTCCGCGCCGACGCGCGCGCGCTCTGCGATGGATCTCACGCACTTTCCCGTCCACCCCGAGCTGACGCACGAGACGCTGACCTCGTCGAACGCGCGACCGGCGGCGCAGTCCGCGGCGAGCACGTACTCCACGCCCTGCTCTAAGACGTCGTGCGGTTTCGGGAACGAGACGTTCATCGCGCTCGACGCCCACCCCCCGCGCGACGCCGCGTCTGACGAGATCCGCCCGCGGCTCGACGACGGAGACGACGTCGTGGTTCGCGTTCAGTTCATGTTCAGTTCGCTCGTCTGCTGGACGAATTCGGCCGTCCGACGTTCGGTCGGGGCACACCCGAGGGCGCCCGTCATGGCGTTCGTATCGCGCGCGCGGCGCGACACCGGGAAGTTCGGGCCTCCCCCGGCGACGGACGGCGAGGTGCGCGTCTCGACGCCCGCCCCGCTCTCTCCGCGGCGACGCGCGCGCGCGAGCGCGCTCCCTCGCGGGTCAACCACGTTTTCGTCGATCGCGGCGTCCGTCCATCCGTCCGTCCGACTCACCGCGCCCTCCCCGACCGCGTCCTCTCGCCCCGCTCCCTCCTCGCAGGCGGTCGGTCCCGGCGCGTACGGCGAGGACCGCGCCTCGCCGACGTACCAGGGCGTCGCGCCGTTCTACTCCACGTCGCGGCGGACGTCGCTGAGCGACGGCGCGGACCGCGCCCCGGGACCGGGGGCGCACGCCCTCCGATCGTCCTTCGCGGGCGCGCAGAAGCGCGCGACGAAGACGTTCAGCACGTTCGTCTCCGGGCAGTCGCGCCTGGGGAAGCTCGACACCACGGACGCGGTGGATAACCCGGGGCCGGGGCATTACGAGGGCGCCAACGCGTCCAGGGAGACGTGGCCGAGGAAGCCCGCGAACCGGTGGAAGAGTAGGTCGACGGAGGATGCGTCGTCGTCGTCGACGACGACGACGACGACGACGACGAAGCCGACGCGCGTCACCGCGCGCGCGCCGTCCGTGCCGACTAAATCGCAGAGCTACGGGTACGCGGTCACCCCGGACGGCGGCGTGGTCCCGCGAGCGCCCCCAATCCGCGGATGCAGCGGCGTGAAGGGCGACACGGTCGGTCCGGCGGGGTACGCCCCCGTCGGGCTCGGGACGGCGTTCGGCGGCTCGAAAACGGCGGGGACGGATTTCGTCAGCAGCAAATCGAAGCGCGGGTTCGAGCTCGCGCGCGAGCGAGGGACGCTCGGCGACGGCCCGCCGTCCCCCGGGACGTCGTACCTCGGCGAGGTGAAGCTCCGGGTCGAAGAGCAGCTCCGCGTGTCCACGGCGAGGAGGAGCCTCGCCGACGCCGACGCGAACGCGAATCTGAATCCGCGTCGTTCGGGCTCGGGGTCGCCGACGCGGACGACGTGCGAACGCGAACCGAGCGGCGCGAACCTCGGGACGCGCGGCGGCGACGCGCGGGTGAGGGTCGACGCCGTCCCCGGACCGGGGGCGTACGCGGCGCCGTCGCAGTTTGACCGCGCGTCTCGAAGGAAGCAATCGAAGCCGTCGAGGTTGCAGAACTTTAACGTGAGCTCCCCGGCTTCCTACCAGGTGGACGCGGAGACGTCGCTCTCCGCGCCGACGTGGGCGACGACGCCCGGGCCGGGGGCGTACGAGGACCCGCGCGTGCGGTTCAAGACGCGCGACGGCGAGCGGCCGTTCCGAGTCGCGAGCGCGAAGAAGACGACCGCGACCGGCGACCGGTCGCCGGCGCCGCCCGCCGCGAAGAAATGGTTCGAGCCCGGTCCAGGGCAGTACGACCTCGGCGGCATGGCGAAGGACGTGGACCGCAAGCTCGGGAGCAAGAACGGCGTGTTCGGGTCCTCCGCCGCGAGGTTTGGCCCGGGGATCGTGCGCGAGCCCAGGGGGGGCGGGGTCGGCGACCGGGCCGACGACGACGCCGCGGAGTCGGCGCCGGGGACGGACGGAACGCTCGCGCGGCTGCGACGGAAAGAGACGTCCTCGTTCGCGTCGACGTCCAAGCGCGGCGGCGGGTCCGGGTCTTCCCCCGCGGCGTCGACGTCGCCGTCGTCGTCGCCGCCGCCGCTGCCGTCGTCGTTTCAACTCGACGGCGCGCCCACGCGGCCGAGCAACCCGTATCAAGCGCCGCCGCCCGGGGCGTACGACGTGGTGATGAACGCGAAGTGGCTGAGGAAAGGGACGACGCGGGGGACGCTCGGCGGGGAGGCGCGGTTCAAAGAGAGCGGCGGCGCGCGCGACGCGGCGTCGTCGCCGGGGCCGGGGTCGTACGAGTGGACGACGGGGAAGAAAGCCGCGAAGGAGCGCAGCACGCCGACGCTGAGGAGCAGTTTCCGGAGCGGCACCGTGAGGTTCGGGGAGGACTTCGGGGGGGACTCGCCGGGACCGGACGCGTACGACACCGGCGGGTCGATGAACGTGCGGTCGTTCAACGTCACCGCGCGTTGAGCCGCCCGCGAGAGGCGGGAGGGAGGTTGAAAGAGAAGGTGAAGTGTAGCGGTGATCGTAGTGAGTGACTTACGTACAGTATCTTATGCAAAGTGCTGGCATCTATGTTTCCGCTCCGGTTCGAGAGCGCAGGCGTCGCCGCCCCTTCTCTCGCGGAAATCAAAAAGCGCTCACCCCGCGGTCTGGCGCTCGAGCATTCCGTCCCGGCCTGGCTGGTGGCTCTCTCGCGTTTCGCGAGAGGAGCCCAGCCGGTGGACAGCCGTCGAGCGCCGCCGGTTTATTCGGGGCGCGCGCCCTCTGCGTTTCCCCGGTAACTAGGTACTAGCCCAATCTACGTTTACTTCCCCTCCTCGAGGAAAGAGAACATCCCGCCGTCGTCCTCGAGCGCGACGCCGCCCAAGCCGGCGCGGCCGCCGGTCTCGCCCGCGCCGAGGCCGCCGCCCCACGTGCTCGCGCCCGCGCCGAACGCGCCCGACGCGGACCCTGGGATGGCGCCGAACGTCGCGCCGCCGAACGCGCCCGCGCCGGTGCCGGGGCTCCCGCCGTACGGGTTCGGGTGGACGCCGCCGCCGCCGCCGCCGGCGAGCGACGCTTGCGCCTCCGCCCACGTCGACGGGTTCCCGCTGCTCATCCCGCCGCCGCCGCCGCCGCCTCCTGACGCGGCCGCGGCCGCGGACCACGCGGACTCGGTCCCGGGAGACCCCCACTGCGCGCCGCCGCCGCCGCCGCCGCCTGAGGACGCGTTCGAGCCGGTCGCCCACGTGTTCGAGCCGAAAAATCCACCCGGTTCCGTCGGGGAGCCGACGTTGAACCCGCCGGCGGAGCTCCCGCGCACGATGTGCTGCGTCGGTCGCTCGTCGTTGTGGTCCCTCACCGCGCCGACGAAGTCGTCGTCCGTGGGAAGTTCGAACACGCCGCTGGAGTGGCCGCTGCCGACGCCGCCGCCGCCGAGGTTGACGTTGAGCGGCGTCCACGGGTCGGCGGCGGCGGCGGAGGCTTGCCACGACGGCGGCTGCGCCGCGACGCCACCGCCGCCGCCGCCGCCCCAGTCCGCCGCGCGCGATACCCCGGGAGGAGGACCCGGCGGCGGCGGCGGCGGCCCAGGAGGCAGCGGCGGCTGCGCGCGAGAAGCGCGCGACGGCGGCGCGCCCCCCGGGAGCGGCGGACGACCGGGAGGCAACGGCGGCGCCCCCGGAGGCGGCGGCGGCGGGCCCTGCACGAACCCGTACGCGTGCCCCGACGGCGGCGATTCGCGCGGCGCGGGGATGCGCCCCGCGCCCGGCGGCGGAAACCCGCCCGGGGGAAGCGGCGCGTGGCCGCTCCCGTTCCCGCGCGGCGGAGGGATCCCCTGCGGGAGCGGCGGTTGCCCGGGCGGCGCCGGCGGCGCGCCGACGCCGTTTTGGCGGTGCCTCGTCGTCGCCGGCGCGTGCTGATACCCCGCGGACCCGGGCGGCGGCGCGACGCCCGCGCGGGCGCCGCCCTTGGGCGTCGGCATCGCGGGCGCGGCGGCCCAGAGAGGAGGTTCGCTCGCGCCGGCCGGCGCGCTCGTCGGCGGCGGCGCTCGGCCGGTGACTTGCGTCTTGTACCGGTCCTCTTCTTGTTGGAGACGCGCCGCGAGCGCTTCGTCGCCGCTGTACCCGCCGTACTCCGCTTGCAGCCGTCGCGCGTACTCCTCGTCCGTCATCGTGGACGGGTCCAACGGTGGTCGGTCGATGCCGAGGCGTTCCGCGGCCGCGGCGAGCTCCTCCGCGCGCGCCTTTTCCTTCTTCTTCTTCCGCTGCGCCGCCTTCTTCGACAGCCCGCCCTCGCCGCCGCCGCCGCCGCCGCCGCCGTCCGCGTTCGCGTCGCCGCCCGCGCCCGCGCCCGCGCCCGCGCCCGCGCTCGCCGCCTTGGTCTTCTTCTCTTTCTCTTTCTTCGACTCGAGCTTCTGCTTCATCTCCTCGAGCTCCTGCATCTCGCGCTCCGCCGCCGCCTCCGCGGCGCGACGCAACGCCGCTTGGCGCTCGAGCTGCGTCGCGTCCACGGCGTCGACGCCGTCGCGCTCGCTCTCATTCGCGGCGGCGGCAGCCTTCTCCTTCGCCGCGCGCTTCTTCGCTTTCTTGCTGAGACCGCCGCCCGGGGCTTGCCCGTTCAAACTCGACCCGGCCGCGCCGTCGGTCGCGTCCGACGCGGCGTCGGAAGATTTCTTCTCCGGAACCGGCTTACCGCTCGTCGCGTACGCGGACTCCACGGAGTGCGGCCCCCACTCCGTGACCTCGCCGTCGGATCCTTCGACGCGGCCGACTCTCGCTTTGAAGCAGTACCTCGTCCCCGGTGAAAGGTCCGACACCGTGACGATCGTGCGCCCTTTCACGGACGTGAACACCGTGTAGTTGTGATCGCCTTTTTCGCGCTTCAGACTCAGCTCCCAACACCGATCCTTCGGCAGCGTCTGCGTCGTGTTCTTGCTGCGGTACAAGTTCAGCGTCACGGACGTGTCCGTCCGCGACACTAACGTCGGTCGTTGGAGCTTCTCCAGCGGCGCTTTCGCGCGTCGCTCCTCGTCCTCTTGCTTCGCGAGTTCGGCGGCGTATCGCGCGGCTTCTTTCCGCATCTCTTCGAGGTGTTCGAAGAGTTCGTCGTCCGTGCGTCCTCCCGCGTTCCCGCCGCCGCCGCCGCCGCCGCCGCCGAACCACCCGCCGCCGCCGCCTTTCCCGCCCCACCCGCCCGGGGGCGGGTGCGAGAAGAAGTGGTGCAGGTCCGAGTACCCCAAATCGTCGTCGTCGTCGTCGGTGTAATCTTCGTCGTCGTCCGTGTAGTCGTCGTGGTCGTCCCCGCGGTGCGGCGGTCCTCGCCCGCCGCCGAACGGGCCTTTGCCGCCGAACGGGCCTTTGCCGCCGCGGAAGCCGGAGAAGCCGCCGCCGAAGAAGAAGCTGCGAGAAAGAAGGAAGGAAGGAAGGAAGGAAGGAAGGAACGCGCGAGTGAGCGAGGGGACCCTGGGCGGGTGGGATGGAAGGAAGGCGGGCGGTCGCGGGCGGAAGGATCGAGCGCGGAGGGACCCTGGCGCGACGAAGACGCGACGCGCGGCGATCGACGACGGCGATCGATGCGCGATGGCGATGTGGTAGAGAAGTGAGAGACGAAAGAAGCGGCGGACGAGACCGAGACGCGCGCACCTCTCGAAGAAGCTCGCGGCGAAGTCTCTCATGTCCTCCGCGGACTCGAATATCTCGTCTACGCCGTCTTCGCCGTCCTCGCGCGTGAGGCACTCGTACGCGCTGACGACCTCTTTGAACTTCTTCTCCGACTCCGCGTCGCCCGGGTTCTTGTCGGGGTGGTGCTTCAGCGCGAGTTTCCTGCGGTGGATTCGAGTCGGACGGCGTCGGGCGGGGGAGGGCGTCAGATTCGAAGCCGCGGGAGCGGTCGTCGTCGTCGTCGGTGTCAAACCGAAAAATGGCGCGCGTCTCGCGCGCCGGAGAACGACGCCCGCGGCGGACGCGACGCGCACCTGTACGCCTGCCGCACGGCGTTCGAGTCTAAGTCATCGGCTACGCCGAGAACGCGAAGCGCCGCCGCGCGCTTCATGGTCGCAGAGAGCTCCCCGCCTCCTCTCAGCGCGCGCCTCTCAGTGCCGAGCACGACGCTTCACGTGGTTTGCTCGGATTTGGCGGGATTTTTGGTTTTCGTGCCGACCAGCCGTGGGTGCACGTGCCGGAATCTTTCTCATCAGTTGAAAGGGGACGCGATCAAATGTTGAAACTACAACTACACGTACAGGGTGGGTGAAAACCGTTCTCGGAGCTGCCGAAAAACGCAAGGCCGCGCGCCGCCCGTCGTGGCTTTTCGATATTTTGTTCGACGCGGAACCTTGTCGTTGTAACTCTCGCGCGCGCCCTCCGCGACGTTCCTCGGACGCGCTCCAGAGTCCTCCGACCGCTCGCGCGAAGCCCCGACCTCTCGCGCCTCCGCCCCCGCCGCCGCGACCATGCGTCCGCGCGCGCGCGCGCGTCGCGGCGCCGTCGCGACGACCGTCGCGGCGGTCCGCGCCGCCGTCGACGCCTCCCGACGCCTCCCGACGTCGTATCGTCGTATCGCGCTCCTCCCCGTCCTCGCGCTCTGCGCGCTCGGCGCGTGCGTCGGCCTCGCGGACGCGGGGCCCGCGCTGGGAGCGCGCCGCCGCCTCCTCGACGCCGTCGCGACTCCGGTCCCCGTTCGCGCGTCCGCGAAGGCCGCGACCAGGCCGGTGCGTTCGTCGCGTCTCTCTCTTTCTTTTTTCGTCCCGAGAGTCGCAGTCCTGAAGTGGCAGCGCCCCGCCTTGTCTTTTCCCCTCTCCCCCGCCCGACCCTCTCGTCCCGCCTCGCTTCCCCTCCCGGCCGCCGCTTCCCTTCGCGACGCTCGTCCCGCCTCGCCTCGTCCGACGCGCCGCTCACTCCCCGCCGCCGCGACCCATCTCTCGCGCAGCCGACGATCGTCTCCGCGCGACGTCCCGAGCCCGACGCGGCTGCCGCGCGTTTCGGCGGCGCCGAAGCCGCGAAGCCGCGCGGCGCGACGACGAGACCGCGGTTCGATCCCGACGCCGACGCCGAGCTCGACCTCGAGCCGAGGCCGCGCGACGGCATCACGCGCCCCGGTCGCGTCGGCGTCGCGCGCCCCGACGGCGTATCCCGCCCCGAACGACCGACGTCCACCGCGTCCGACCCCCTGTGGGGCGTCTCCGGCGAAGCCGCGCTTCACCTCGAAGAGGGGTGGTGCCCTCCGGGGGTGGTGAACTTCGCGAACTGCGACCCGCGCCCTGGAACCGCGCTGGGGTTGCCGACGCCGCGCGTGCCCGTCATCGACGACGACGCCGCGGACGCCGTCCTCCTCGGGCGCGCGGACTGGGAGAACGACCTCTCGCTGAAGCCGTTTCGGCTTCGGTTCACGATGCCCCCCAGGGCAGTGCCGCAGGCGACGGTGGAGAACGTCGTCATCGAAGCCAAGAACCCCGGCGGGTACTCGAAGACGCAAACGTTCGAGTGGTACGAGGTGCGGCAGATGCTGTCCTTCATCGAGCTCTTCCCCCCCAACGTCTGCGCGCCAGATCCGAACGTTTGCCGTCCGTGCGTCACCGCCGAGAACAGCGCGGGGGTCGAGCACGGCGCGCCCGCCCTCGACGACCCGGCGACGTGCGTCGACGGCCGGCGGTGCCTGCGCGCCGGCGAGGTGCCGTTCTGGTGGTACAACGGCATCGCGCCCGGACCTCTGTTTCGCATCCCGACGGATCTGAAGTGGCGAAACGCGCTCAAGGACGCCCAAGCGCAGCAGTTCGTTCCCCCGGTCGTCGTCGTCCGCCAGGCGAACGATCTGCCGGCGGACTGCGCGGGGGGCGCGACGACGCACGACGAGCTCGAGTGTAAGCGCGCCATCACGTCCACGCATCATCACGGCTCGCACTCGCTTCCCGGGTTCGACGGGTGGGCGGACGACGTCACCAAGTCGGGAGAGTGGAAGGACTACGTCTACGCCGTGGACATGGGCCCGAGGACGAACTGGTACCACGGTGCGCGAGGGCGCTCGCGTCGTCGCCTTCCTCCCCGCCCCGCGTACTGTATTTTTCTTAATTTCGTCTCTGATTTGAAACTCCCGAGCCTCTCTCGCTCACGCGCCCTCGTCTCTCTTCCTCCGCGCCGCCCGCGCAGATCACGGGATTCACAACACCGGATTCAACGTCGCGAACGGTCTGTTCGCGATGTTCCCGATCTACGTTCCCCCCCAGTACGAGGACGGCCCGCACGGCGAACGAATTCTCCCTCGGTGGATCGACGGCGTCTGCAACGTCTTCGCCGACGGGCCCGGCAACCTCGGGAACAAGGAAGGTCGATGCTTCGAGTTCCCGATGATCTTGTCCGAAGCGCGGTTCAACAACGAGGGCGGTCAAACCGCGAACGGCGACGGCAAGGGCGTCGCGAACGTCCCGGCGGGAACCTGCCGCGTCGACTACGAGATCGAGGGTAACATCTACAAGGCGGACGTGATCACGGTCAACAAGCTCCCTTGGCCGAAGATGAAAGTCTTCGCGGGGTACAAGTACCGCGGCCGAGTGCTCGGCGCGAGCATCTCGCGCTCGTATCGCCTGAGTCTCAGCGGCGGCAACGGCTGCGCGAAGATGATCGTCGTGGGCACGGACACGGAGCTGCTTCTCAACCCCGTCGTCGTGAAATTTCTCGACGTCAACTCCGGGGAGAGATACCAAGTCGTGTTCGATTTCTCCAACTGCGTCGTCCCCGAGGGGAAGAAGAAGATCAACGTGCACCTCCGCAACGCGAACGACTTCTTGAACAACGAAGACTACCTGCACACGGACAAGGTGATGAGGTTCCAGGTCAGGAACCCGCCGGCGAAGATCAAAAACGCCGGGCAGCCGTCGATGCTCGCGAGCGACTGGGAGGGCGGCGGCGGCGTGCCCTGCGCGTTGGATCCGTCAACGATGACGGGCGAGAACGCGAAGATCTGCGCCAACGCGAAGCTCGTTCCCGACGCCGCCCCGACCTGGTACAAGAACGAAGACGTCTGCCTGCTCTCGGAGAACGACGCGTTGCTGCGACGCGAGGCGGTTCAGACCGCGCTCAGGGCGCTGGACGTCGTTCGCGGCGTGGAGCCCGACGCGTACGGCGAAACGCGCGTCCGCGAGATCACCGAGAGTCGTCCCGCGTCCGTCGACATCAGCGCGACGTTCTCCGCGGACGACCCGAAGACCAACCCGAACGGTTTCGCAACGCTCAGCGACGCGTGTCACGGCGCGTCGGGTCAGGGAGAGATGACCACGACGCACGCGAAGCTCGAAGTCGCGGGCGCCGTCGGGCCGGTCCAGTGCGTCACGGTGCGCACGCTGATCTTCGTGAGAACCGGCGGCGAGTGGGTCATCAACGACAAGACGTGGCGATCCGGCGACCGCGACGCGATGGGCCGGATCGAAGCGGCCGCGCAGTACGGCTGCCTCGAGGTGTGGCACATCATCACCGGCGGCGGCGGGTGGCATCACCCCGTGCACCTGCACCTCATCGACGCGTGGATCGTCGAGCGGAAGGACGGTCGCGAAGACGAGGCGCGAAAGGCGTGGCCGGAAGGTCGCGGCGTTTTTCCGTACGAGACGGGATCGAAGGACGTGTTTTTCGTCGGGTTCAACGAGCACGTCACGATCGCGTTCTTCGCGGACTCGAACCGCGGGAACTACATGTTCCACTGCCACAACCTGATACACGAAGACGACGACATGCTCCTCGCGTTTACCGTGACGCGCGAGACGTACGACGCGGACGCGGTTCCCGTCTCGAAGGACCTCGTGATGCAACCGCCGTTCGATCCGCGGTTCCCGTACCAAACGAAGGTGACGCCGGGAGAGAGCACCAAGAGCCAAGGCCAGGACGCGCATCGGTACCTGTTCCCGCGCTCGACGCAGCCGGACGGCGCGAACTCGGGGCTCGTGACCGCGAGCGGCTACATGTTCGAGTACGAGAAGTTGTGGCAGGTCCAGTCGCCGATAAGGGATCACCAGGTCGAAGCCACGGCCGCGATAAAGGAGCTGTTCGAGAACGGGGGGAAAGGACGGACCGGGAAGTACTACGAGGAGGACGGGAAGTTCTACGCGAGCGGCGAGAGGAACGTGGCCGGCGACCTTTTGCTCGGCGAAGATACCGAGCCGAGCCAGAAGAATCGAAACGGCGACATCGAGGAGATGTTCTTCTCGAGGTACTGAGTGAAGACGGAGTACGAAACACGTGACGGAAGAAACGATACGAAGCGGATGGTCTGAGACCCCAGCCGCGCGACAGACGTGAGCGGCGAGGGTCTGAGACCCCAGCCGCGCGACAGACGTGAGCGGCGAGGGTCTGAGACCCCAGCCGCGCGACA
>MDSW01064270.1_pt1 | contig 16333 bp, 16 predicted proteins | sample 811171 | NCBI WGS metagenome assembly MDSW01 (sample SAMN05326641, study PRJNA326480) | marine metagenome | isolation source: seawater | place: Atlantic Ocean: North West | collected 2012
CATTAGGGCTGCTACTGTGTAATCAATATCCATACGAATCAAATTGATTATGTATATTACCTTTGATATTTACAAGTCATATTTAAATGAAAGACCTAAAAATATTCATTGATCTAACGAGATTTAACAGGCCCATCGGTTATCTTTTATTGTTTTGGCCGTGTAGCTGGGGTCTAGCTTACGCATACTCAATTAATAAAAACGTAGAAGAATTCTTATATCATTTAATTTTATTCTTTTTAGGTTCAGTTTTGATGAGAAGTGCAGGATGTATTGTAAATGATATTGTTGATAGAAAATTAGACAAAAAAGTTAAGCGTACGAAAACTAGGCCGATCGCAGCTAATTTAATCTCCGTAAAAAAAGCATTTATATATGTCATCGGATTATGTGGTTTAGCCTTCATAATTTTAATCCAATTTAATTTTTTAACTATTTTTCTTGGAATTGCTTCCATGACATTAGCCTTCTCGTATCCCTTTATGAAAAGGATAACATATTGGCCTCAACTATTTTTAGGATTAACCTTTAATTGGGGAATTATTATGGGTTGGACGTCTTTAGGTAATGTTCTAGATATCAATATATTTTTAGTTTATTTAGCGGCCATATTTTGGACATTGGGTTATGACACGATTTATGGTGCTCAAGATATTATAGACGATGAAATTATAGGAGTAAAATCAACGTCAATTAAATTTAAATCTATGTTAAAAAAATTTGTTTTTATTTGCTATATTTCAAGTTCGCTAACTCTTTTTTTATTTTTTTTAAATAATATCAATAATTATTATTTTCTAATTCCTTTATCAGGATTTTTCTTGACACTTATTTATCAAATAAATTTATTTGACAAAAGAAAGCCAGAAACATGTCTTAAAGCATTTAAACTGAATAACTATTCAGGATTTTACCTTTTTTTAACTTTTTTAACTTTTTCTTTTTAAATGAAATTTGATGAACTTAAAAATATATTAAAGAGATTATACAGAGAACATGTTAATAGATATTTAAATAGAATATTTCTCTCTTTGTTTTTATCATTAATAGTTTCTGGTAGCACTTCAGCTATTGCTTGGCTTTTAGATCCTGCTGTAAAAAAGATATTTATTGAAAACAATCAAACATATGCTTGGGTAATACCATTGGCAATTATTTTTGCTTTTTCAGCTAAAGGTATTTGTTTATACTTAGCTAGAATTCAGTTAATAAAAACCGGTCAAGAAATATCTGGAGAATTACAACATAAAGTTGCACATTATATCTTAAACACAGATATTGCTTCCATTGAGCAAAAGCACTCTGGTAAATTTATTTCAAATATTAATTTTGATGCTGGACAAGTTAATTCACTTGTAAGCACGGGTATTTTAAATTCCATGAAAGACACTTTGACATTAATTGCTTTAGTAGGAGTGATGTTTTATCAAAATTGGAAGCTTACTATTTTTGCTTTAATTATGATGCCCTTAGCAGCAGGCTTGGCTAAGTCACTAGGTAAAAGAATTGGGAAAGCTGTCTCTGAAGCAGGTGAAATTTCTGGAAGACTTACTTCACATTTATCAGAAATTTTAAAAGCATCTAAAATGATAAGAATTTATCAGAAAGAAGAGTCAGAGTATTTGAAATCAAAAAATATAATTTCTGAAATGGTAAATAAATCAGCAAAAATCGCTTCTATTATAATTAGGGCAACACCTTTGATGGAAATACTTACTGGTTTTATGATCGCAGGGTTTATATATTTTTCAGGGACCCTGATATCATCTGGAGAATTACAAGTTAACCAGTTTTTCTCGTTTCTAGCTGCTATGATGCTTGCATATCAACCAATTAGGTCTTTAGCTACAATAAACATGGTTGTATTTTCTGGTGCTGCTGGAGCAAAAAGAATTTATAATGTCATCGATCAACCTATAAAAATTAAAAACGATAAAGAGTTGCCAGACTTAAAAACATCTAAAGGAAATATTAAATTCGATAAAGTAAGTTTTAAATATGAAAAATCAAATGATAAAGCAGTAAGTGGTATAAATTTATCAATACAAGGTGGTACCATGGCTGCATTTGTTGGTCATAGTGGAGCTGGTAAAAGCACTATTATTAACTTATTACCTAGGTTTTATGATCCTCAAAATGGTGAAATTTTTATTGATGATCAAAATACTAAGTTAGTTAATTTAAACTCATTAAGAAAATGTATATCTTTAGTCAGTCAAGACGTAATACTTTTTGATTCCTCTGTTAAAGAAAATATTCTATATGCCAATCCTCAAGCCTCAAATGAGGAGTTTTTGGAAGCATGTAAATTTGCTGCTGCAGAAGAATTTATACAAAACTTGCCCGAAAAATATGACACTATGATTGGCGAAAATGGAGTTAGGCTTTCAGGTGGACAGAAACAAAGACTTTCTATAGCTAGAGCAATTTTAAAAAAATCCCCAATTATTCTTTTAGATGAAGCTACATCTTCACTTGATGCTGAGTCCGAAGAAGTGGTTCAAAATGCCATTAAAAATTTAACAAAAAATAAAACTACATTAGTAATAGCGCATAGATTATCTACAATACATAATGCCGATAAAATATTTGTGATTAAAAAAGGAAACCTAATTGACTCTGGTAATCATAAAGAACTAATAGAAAGCTGTGATTACTACAAATTACTGTATGAAAAACAATTAAAATAAATTATGATTTTTCTTTACAGGTTTTTAACTTTTTTATTATTTCCAATATTTATTATTATATTATATTTTAGAAGTTTATCTGGAAAAGAGGACAAGTTAAGATTTCTAGAAAAAATTTCTGTTAGGAAGAATAGCTCACTAGATCAAAAGAAAGTTTTCTGGATACATGCTGCTAGTATTGGTGAAACCAATAGTGTGTTACCATTAATAAGGGAAATAATAAAAAAAGATAATAAAATCACGGTGTTGCTTACAACAACTACATATTCCTCTAGTCAGCTGATTAATAAAACTAAATTTAATAGAAATAATTTTCAGCATCGATTTTTAACTCTTGATATTAAATTTCTGGTTAAAAAATTCCTTGATCATTGGCAACCAGAAATAGCTATGTTCGTAGACTCAGAAGTCTGGCCAAATTATTTAATTGAGCTATCAAATAGAAAAACGCCATTAATTCTACTTAATGGAAGAATCACAATGAAAACTTTAAATAGATGGAAAAAGCTTCCAAATTTATCTAGGAAATTATTTAATTTATATGATTTATGTTTGCCTTCAAGTAAGGAGTCTGAGAAAAATTTAAATCAGCTTGGTGCTAAAAATATTAAGTATTTAGGAAATTTAAAATTTTGTTCAGATAATAAGTTTAAAGATGATAGAGATGACTTAAAAAAGATATTTAAAGAAAGCTTTATATGGTGTGCGGCAAGTACACATCCAGGAGAAGAGGAAATTATATTTGATACCCATATGAATTTAAAAAAGGGGGGTGTAAAAGTAATAACAATAATAATTCCACGTCATATATCGAGATCTCAAGAAATCCTTAAAAGTGTAAAGAATTTAAAATTAAATGGAAAAATAATAAATTACTTTAATGAAATATCTAACGAGAATGAAATTTTGATAATAAATACTATAGGTGAAATGACTAAATATTTTTATAATTGTAAAAGTATTTTTATGGGAAAATCATTTTCTCAAAAACTGATAAGTGTTGGTGGGCAAAACCCTATAGAACCAGCCAAATGTGGATGTAAAATTTATCATGGTCCATTTGTTTCAAACTTTAAAGAGATTTATGAATTTTTAAATCATAAACAAATCGCAAAAGAAGTAATAAATTCTGATAATTTAACAAAGAATTTATTGGAAGATTATAACGATAAATCTTCTGATCTAGACAAAAAAATTATAAAAGAATTGGATGAATACGGTAAAGAAATTCTTAGTCTAACTTTGAAAGAAATTTTTAAATTAAAAAAATGCTAATAAAAAAACCTAATTTTTGGAATAAAATCAATTTATTGTCTTTATTATTGTTGCCTTTTTCTTTTTTCTATTACTTATTGTTTTTAATTAAAAAGAACTTTTCCACTTTGCAACAGTTTAACATTCCAATAATTTGTATTGGAAATATTTTTATAGGTGGTACAGGCAAAACTCCTCTAAGTATTTACATTTATGAGTTTTTAAAGAAGAAGAAATTTAAACCTGCTATAGCAAGAAAGCATTACGAGTCGCATTTTGATGAGATTAATTTGACAAAAGAGAGAGTAAATCATCTTTTTTTAAATAAGAAAAGAATAGTCTCAGTTGAGAATGCTGTAAAAAAAAAAAATAACGTTGTTATTTTAGATGACGGTTTTCAAGATTTTTCTATTAAAAAAGATTTAAATATAATATGTTTCAATGACTCAGACTTTATTGGCAATGGTCTTTTATTGCCCTCTGGCCCTTTGAGAGAACCACTTCACAGTTTAAACAAGGCACACATTGTAGTTATTAATGGAAAGAGAAATCTCACTTTTGAAAAAAAAATTAGGCTATTTTCAGAGGCAGTTGAAATTTTTTATTCTGAATACAAGATAAGAAAAAAACCAAAAGTTAAAAATAAGAAAATTTTAGCTTTTGCTGGTATAGGAAATCCAGATAGTTTTTTTAAATTATTAGAAAAAAATAATTTTAATATAAAAAAAAGAATCTCTTTCCCCGATCATTATTCGTACAAAAAAGAAGATATAAAGAAATTACAGACTCTAGCGAAAAATGAAAATTTAAAATTGATTACCACTGAAAAAGACTTTTTTAGATTAAAGCAATTAGGTTTTAAAAAGATAGACTATATCATTGTCGACTTAATAATTTCGGAATATAAAAAATTTGAAAAGGAAATTTTAAAATATCTATGAAAAAAACAATTACATACTTTTTTCAATCAATAATAATCTATTCTTTTTTTTCAATTTCTAAAATAATCGGTTTAAAGATTAGTAGATTAATTTTTTCTTATATTTTTATAAAAATCGGGAATTTATTTAAATCTAAAAAAGTTATTTTAGAAAACCTAGATAAAATTGACCCTAGTTTAAGTTCTAAAGAAAAAGAGAATATAATAAAAAAGATGTGGTCTAATTATGGGAAAACCTTTATTGAATACGCTCACCTTAAAAAATTAAAGAGTAAAACTGATCATATCTCAATCAAAAACAAATATATTATTGAGGATATTTTAAATGATAAGAAACCAGTAATTTTTATCTCTGGGCACTTTGCTAATTATGAATTAATGTCAATGGAATTAAGAAAAGCAAATATTAAATTAGCAACAATTTACAGACCTTTAAATAATTTTTTTTTAAATCCTTACATGGAATATGTTCGAAAAAATTTTGTCTGCGAGAATCAAATTAAAAAAGGATTAAACGGTGTTAAAGAAGCTTTAGGCTATTTAAAAAATAATTATAGTGTTGCTTTGATGGTAGATCAAAGAGTAAGTGAAGGTTTAAAAATTCCATTTTTTAAAAATGATGCTTACACGACAACTCTTCCAGCTCAATTTTCTTATCGATTTAATTGTAAGATTGTTCCGATTTATATAGCTAGAAAAAATGATGACAGTTTTGAAATGGAAATCTTAAGTCCAATAGACCTTCCATCGAATGTAAAAGGTCAAAAAGAAGTAGTTTCAAAAAAAATTAACAAAGTCATTGAGGAACTTATACTAAGAGATCCTAGCCAATGGATTTTAACACATAACAGATGGAAATGAGTTATACCATTTACTTTTTTTTTAACCCTTCATATCTTTTTTTTACTTCTATAGGGGAAAAATAGGCTTCTTGCAGTTCAACATTCCAATAATTTAAATTTTCTAATTTTATTTTTTTTTTTGAAATTGCACATTCTACGTAATCACCTTTTTCAATAATCTCGAAGGAATTTGCTAAATATTTTAACTTTGCTTTAATCGCGCTCATAATTTAAATATATATAACAATTCTTTAAATATGAATATTGCTTTAATTGGTAGTGGCGGCAGAGAGCACGCTATATGTAGAAAACTAGTTGAGACTGGTAAAAAGAATAAAATTTTTTGTATACCGGGAAACGCAGGTACTGAGAGAATAGCTACTAATCTAAATGTTGATTTTCTAAATTTTAAATTACTACTTAAAACAATAAAATTTTTAAAAATCCAATTAGTTATAGTTGGACCTGAAGAGCCTTTAGTAAAAGGAATTGTAGACTTTCTTGAAAGAAACAAGGTAAAGGTTTTTGGTCCAAATAAATTTGCTTCTCAATTAGAAGGCTCTAAAGCTTTCATGAAAATGATTTGTAAAACTCATAATATTCCTACAGCAAATTTCAAAATTTGTAAAAATAAAAGAGATTTTTTAAAATCAATAAAAAATTTTAATCTGCCTGTTGTGGTCAAGGCTGACGGTTTAGCTGCTGGTAAAGGAGTGGTTATTTGTAAAACTAAAGAAAAGGCTTTTGATGTATCTAATCAAATATTTAAAGGTAAGTTTAAAAGCTCCAAAAAGGTTGTGTTGGAGGAATTTTTAAGTGGAGAAGAAGCAAGTTATTTTTTAATAGTGGATAAAAATAATTTTATTTCTTTAGGTTCTGCTCAAGATCATAAAAAAGTTAAAGAAAAGGAAAGAGGGCCAAACACTGGGGGAATGGGCGCCTATAGTCCCGCTCCAATTATAAATTCAGTTTTAGAAAAAAAAATTATAAAGCGTATTGTAAAACCAACAATTAAAGCACTTAAAGAAAAAAAACAATTTTATAGAGGTTTTTTGTATGTTGGTCTCATGATTAAAAATAATGAGCCATACCTTATCGAATATAATGTAAGAATGGGAGATCCAGAATGTCAGGTGATTTTACCAAGACTTAAAACAAATCTTCTAAAAATAATTACTTTTTCATTAAGGAATAATCTAAAAAAATTGAAATTAAGATGGGATAATCAAAAATATATGACGATAGTTTTATGCTCTAAAGGTTATCCTGGTAATTATAAAAAAAATAAGATTATAAAACTTGAAAAAATAAAAGACCAAAAAAATCTATATATACTGCATGCAGGAACTAAAAATTATCATGGGGAAATTTTATCAAATGGAGGCAGAGTTCTAAATATTGTGGGTAGAGGAATGAGTTATATTAAGATACGAGAAAAAATAATTAAATTAATTAAAAAAATAAATTGGAAAAATGGATTTTTCAGAAAAGATATTGGTTGGAGAATTATTAAAAGAAAATGAGAATAATAAGCGGTAAATTTCGAGGGAAAAAAATATTTTTTACTAATTCCGAAACAACTAGACCTTTGAGAGATTTTGTAAAAGAAAATATTTTCAATGTTTTATTACATTGGAGAAATGATAAAATTAAATTTAGCGATCTAAATATTTTAGATTTATACTCTGGTGTTGGATCTTTTGGCATAGAGTGTATTTCAAGAGATGCAAAAAAAGTAGTTTTTATCGAAAAAGATAAAACCGCTTTTTCAATTTTGAAAAAAAATATTAATTTTTTAAATATTACAAAAAAAGCCCAACTTCTTAATATTGATATCAAATATTTTATTGAAAAAAAATATGACAATAAATTTGATATAATTTTCTTTGATCCCCCATTTAAAGATGACTCATTTTTAAAAGTTATTGAATTACTTAGAAAAGGAAAATTTTTAAATGATCCTCATATTATAATAATTCATAGAGAAAAAAAAAGTGAGGATAAACTTAATAAAAATTTAAAAATTCACTCTACTAAATATTATGGAAGATCAAAGGTTATATTTTGCAGTTTTTAACAAATACTTTTTAGTAAGTATTTTCAATTGTTCTACAGCAGGTTGATCAAACGGATTTACGCCTAAACTTTTACTTATGAAAATTGTTTCAAATATAAAATATGAAAAAAGTTCACCAAGCGTTTCTTCGTCTTTATCTTTGATATCCAAGGATAAATAGGGCAATTTTTTATTTTTTAGAATACTAATCATCGCTGTTTTTTGTTTATGCAGAATTCTGTAAATAAACGAATTTTTTTTTGAAGTTGAAAATATGTAATAAAACTTATCTTTCGGGCCGTCTAAAAAAAGTTGTAATAGACTGTGATTATCACGTGGGGCAATAGAAATTACAGGTAGTATACCCTTTCCTTTTTTTCCTAAACTTTCAGCAATTAATTGTTGGCACCATAATAAAAAATATTCTATTCCAGGGCAATAACTTAGCAGAATTAAAGACTTAATTTTTTTTAACTTATAAATTCTTTCCATATTAAATAAATTTTCAATTAGTGTATTTTTGTTTTTGAATAAATAATATGAAATTTTTTTTCTTATTTTAATTATGTTTATTCCCATTAAATAACATGGTATTAATGCCGTTTCGGAGAAAATAGAATATCTTCCTCCTACATATTTTCTGTGATGAACTATTCTAATTTTATTTTTTTTTGCAAAAGAGAAAATTCTACTGTTTTTATTTTCAGTAATTACCAAAGTATTATTTTTATTAAATTTTGCTTTCAATTTTAAAGCGCTTATAATCGTTGAAACTTCTAAAGTATTTCCTGATTTAGAAATTATAATAAAAAGAGATTTTCTAAGATTTTTAAGGTTGCAAATATCTTTAATTATATATGGATCTAAATTATCTAAAAAAAAGACATCTTTTTTTATTTTTTCCTTTAAAAAGTAATTGGAAGCTTCAGTGCCTAGGATAGATCCTCCAATACCAATAATTATTATTCTTTTGAATTTTTTATATTTATTGAGATCATTTAACTTAATATTAAGTTTAAAGTTTTTATCAAATATTTCAAAAAAATTATTTTTCGATCTGATTTTTTCTATAGTGTTTTTAATATGATAATTTATTTTTTTTTTATGAGAGATTTTTGCTTTATTCTTTTTTTTATATGGAAAATAACTACTAAAATAAATATTTTTTTTGCTCATTAATTGTTTTTAATCTCCTCTAGTAAGATTTTTTCAATTCTAGAACTTTCATCTGAATTTATTTCTTCAGAATTTTTAACTCCGAATATATTTTTATTTTTTTTGACTTTTTTTTTGGTATTGGGTCTCGGCAGTTCATTCATGTCTGGGGGGATGGTAAGAGGCCCTCTTTTTTCAATTAAAAATTCATCAGTAGATTTTAATTTTTCATTTCTCAAAGCCTTTCCTGCTTCATCGAAGGAAGAGCAGGATATCAACAAAAAAAATATTAGAACTATTTTGAATTTCATTTTATTTTATTTATTTCTAAACTTAATTTCTTTTAATAACATAAATATAATGCCTAATGATATAAAAATATCAGCAATATTAAAACTAAACCAATGAAAACTTTTTATATGAAAATCAATAAAATCTGGAACTGCTTTAAATACTACTCTATCATATAAATTTCCAATAGCGCCACCAATAATTAATGAAAAAAATATTTTATCATTTAATTTAGATTTGATCATAAAATAGAATAAGACAATGATGATTATAGATATTAAAATTGATAATAAATTATAAAAAATTCCAGCATTTAAACTCAATAAACCAAACCCTATTCCTGTATTAAAAATTAAATTTAAATTTAAATAATCGTTGATAAAAATAAAATCTTGATTTTCTAGAATACTTAAAATTTTTGTTTTTGAGAATCTATCAATTATAAATAAAAAAATGATAAGTAATATGAATAAGTAATTTTCTTTAAGAAGTTTCATCGATTTTTTTTAATACCGAATTTTATAAGAATTCTCCACATCTTACACACTTAGAAGCAAGAATTTTCCAACACCTTGGGCATTTTTCTCCATTCGCTTTTTTTACTTTTATAATAGTATCGTTTTTATTGCCCTTATCTTTAAACAGAGTAGCTTTAGATGTAATAAAATACTCAGCTAAATCAAGATTATCTAGAATTTTAAAATTCTGTTCATTCGTGTGAATTTCAATTTCTGCTTCTAAGCTAGAACCTATTTCTTTACTAGATCTTTTTTCCTCGATAGCAATGTTAGCTTCTTGCTTAATTTTATATAATTTTTGCCATTTTCTAGCTAGTTCTTCATCTTGTATATCCTTGCTTAAGTTTGGAAATTCTGTTTCATGAATACTTAATGAAGATTTTTCAATTAAATTAAATATTTCCTCAGTAGTAAATACTAGAATTGGTGCAAACCACTTTAATAAACAATCTAATAAAATATTTAAAACTTTAATACAATCTCTTCTTTTTTTAGATTTTAAACTATCACAATAAAGTACGTCTTTTCTTATATCAAAATAAAATGAAGAGAGATCCAAAGTGCAAAAATTTAATAATTCCTTATAAAGTTTGTGAAAATTATAGTTTTTTAGATTTTCCTTGTAAATTTTATTTAAAGTAAAAACTTTATGTAAAATATATCTTTCGAGTTCTGGAAATTCTTTAACTTTTAAATCCGACGTATTTACTTTTTCAAAGTTGTCTTGAATATTGCCTAAAATAAATCTAAAAGTGTTCCTAATTTTTCTATAAGATTCGGCGTGTTGACTTAATATACTTTTATCAATTCTTAAATCTTCAGAATAATCAGAGGCAGTAACCCAAACTCTCAAAATATCTGCCCCATAATTTTTTAAGATTTCTTCTGGAGATATAACATTTCCTGCCGATTTTGACATTTTCATTCCTTTTCCATCGACAACAAAACCATGAGACAAAATACTTTTAAAAGGAGCTTTTCCTCTTGTTCCGCAAGATTCTAGTAACGAAGAATGAAACCAGCCTCGATGTTGATCTGATCCCTCTAAATACATATCCGCAGGCCAACTTAAATCCTCTCTATTTTCAAGAACAAAACTATGCGTTGATCCACTATCAAACCAGACTTCTACAATATCTTTTAATTGATCATAATCAGCAGATTTATAATCCTTGCCTAAAAATCTCTGTGGATCATCTGTAAACCAACAATCAGATCCCTCTTTTTCATATACCTCTGCTATTCTATTAATTACTTTAATATCCCTTAGTGGTTCTTTAGTTTTTTTATTAATAAAAATTGGCAAAGGTACACCCCATACCCTCTGTCTAGATACACACCAATCTGGTCTCCCTTCGATCATTGACATTAATCTCTCCTTACCTTTGCTTGGATAAAAGATTGTTTCATTAATAGATTTAATAGCTTTTTCTCTTAATGATTTTTTCTCCATAGAGATAAACCATTGAGGCGTAGCCCTATAAATTAATGGGGCCTTAGATCTCCAAGAGTGAGGGTAACTGTGTTGTAATTTATCAGATGAAAGAAGTTTTTTCTCATCTTTGAGCTTTTGAATCACTTCTTTGTCTGCTTTGAAAATGTGTTGATTCTCAAAAAAAGGTATTTCACTAGTATAACGACCACTATCATCAACAGTATATTTAGAAGGAATGTTGTTCTGTAAACATAAATTAAAATCATCAGGCCCATGACTTGGGGCGCAGTGTACAATTCCTGTTCCTTGATCTAAATTTACAAAATGTGCATCGAGCAGCGGGACATCATATTTAAATCCAAATTTTAAAAAAGGATGAGAGCAAATTACTCCATCTAATTCAGTTCCTTTAAAAGTTTTAATTTTTTCAAATTTTTTAATGTTACAAGAACTAACAACATTTTCTATAAGATCAGTAGCTACTATAATTTTGGTTCCATCAAAAAACTCAGTTTTATTTATTTCTAATAATGAGTACTCAAGGTTTTTATTGTATGCCAGAGCTTTATTTGCTGGAATAGTCCATGGAGTAGTTGTCCAAATAATAATACTTGAATCTTTTAGAAAATCTTTTTTGGTGTCTTTAATTTTAAATGAGGCATATATTGTATTTGAAACATGATCTAAATATTCAACTTCAGCATCAGCTAAGGCCGTTTTTTCAACCGTTGACCATAGGACAGGTTTAAATCCCTGATAAAGACTTTTATCTAATAAAAATTTACCTAACTCTCTAACAATCTGTGCTTCCGCTTTATAACTCATTGTAGAATAATAATTTTCAAAATCCCCCACTACTCCTAATCTTTTAAATTCACCAATGTGAATACCAATCCATTTATTAGCAAAATCTCTACATTCTTTTCTAAAATCCCTTATTGGCACATCATCTTTATTTTTTTTATTTTTTTTGTATTGTTCCTCTATTTTCCACTCTATCGGTAGACCATGACAATCCCAACCAGGCACATAAATTGAGTCTTTCCCACTCATTTGATGAAAGCGAGTAATCATATCTTTCAAAATTTTATTTAAGGCCGTACCCATATGTATGTGACCATTTGCATATGGTGGGCCATCGTGCAAAATAAATTTTTCTTTTCCTTTAGTTTTTTTTCTTAATTTTTTATATAAATTATTTCTTTCCCATTGATCAATAATTTTAGGTTCTTTATTGGGCAGATTAGCCTTCATGGAGAAGGCTGTTTTAGGTAATTGTAAACTTTCTTTAGACATCTATTTTGCTAACCTTATATCTTTTTTTATTTGATTTTTTAAATGCAGTATATTTTTAAATTTTTTTTCAGGTCTTATAAATTTATTAAATATCACATTAATCTTTTTATTATAAAGATTTTTTCTAAAATTAAATATATTTACTTCTAATAAAAGTTTTTTCCCATTAAAAGTAGGTCTATACCCAATATTGGCTATTCCTTTTTTAAAAATATTGTTAATTTTTACGCTCACAGCGTAGACACCAAATTTAGGTATTACATAACTGTTCAAACTAATGTTGCATGTTGGGAAACCAATTTTCCTACCTCTACGATTGCCTTTTATTACTTTACCAATAATTTCCCATTTTCTTCCTAAAAGATTGTTTGCTTTTTTAATTTTACCCATCTTTATATATTTTCTAATGGATGTAGATGATATTGTTTTTTTATTTTTTTTTACTGGTGAGGTTATAATTGTTTTGTAAAAATATTTTTTTTCAAAAGTTTTCAGTTTTTTAATATTTCCCTCTCTTTTATTTCCAAACCTAAAATTCTTACTAACATAGACATACTTGCAATTAATCCTTTTAGATAAAATCTCAGAAATAAATTCTTTATAGTTTTTTTTTGAAAATTCTTTATCGAATTTTTGAGTGATAACAAAATCCAATTTTTTTGTTTTTAAATTTTCTACTTTTTGATCGATGGAGTCTATTCTGTGATTTTTAATTTTCTTATTAAAAAACATCACTGGTAAAGGTTCAAATGTTAAAAGACCAAACTTCCTTTTTTCCTTTTTTGCGTTAGCGTATGCAGATCTTAAAACTTTACTATGTCCAATATGAACACCATCAAAATTTCCAATGGCAAGTACCGAATTTTTAAAGTTTTTGCTAATTGAAGTTTTTTTAAAAATTTTCATATTACCAGTTCAGTTGTTTTTGAGTGAAATTAGTTTTGACATTGTATTTTTCTAAGACAGAATTCAAATTTTTTGATTCTCTAATTTCATTTTTATGGACCCCATCTAATATGAATAAAGAATCTTGTTCAATTAAATTTGCTCCTTTGATATCAGTTCTTAAATTATCCCCGATTATTAAAATTTTTTCATTTTCTTGAATTATCATACTATAAATTTGTTTATGTGGTTTGCCAAAATAAATAACTTCGCCCCCCATTTCTTCAAATATTTTTGCAATTGTTCCGGCGCAATATTCTTGTATTTCCCCTCTATCTACGACTAAATCAGGATTAGTACAGATCATTTTTTTATTTAAACTATCTTTAAGAAGTTTTTTATAATATTCAAGATTTCTTATCGAATGATCATAAAGCCCAGTGCATAAAATATAATCACAATTTTTTAATTCAGACTTATAATTTTCTAGTCCTTTATAAATTGTTTTATCTTTATCAGGACCTAAATGGAAAAAAAACTTTCCATATGTAAAATTTTTTATTGAAATAATAGCTGCCTCACCTGATGTTAATATATTTTTTAAAAGATTTTCTTTTATATTCATTTTACTTCTTAAAAATTCTTTAACATCTATTATCGGTCTTGGGGCATTTGATAAAAAAAAGTATTTTTTATTACTTTTATAAAGCTCTTCTATGACTTTCATAGCGCTTGGATAGGGCGTAACTCCATTATGAACTACTCCCCAAAGATCAATGATTATTAAATCATAATTGTTAATAATATCCCTAAGATGCTCTAGTTTTTTCAATTTAAAATGTCCTCTTAATACTTATAGAAAAGTTAATAAAATATAGCAATATCAAGACTTTTAGCTAATTTTTGCTTTCATCTCTTGAAATTTCACTATAACTTACCATATCAGCCTTTACAAACAGGAGAAAACAAATGAAATTTAGACCTTTGCACGATAGGGTGCTTATAAAAGTTTTAGACAGTGAGGAAAAAACCTCAGGTGGTATTATTATTCCAGATACAGCCAAAGAAAAACCTCAAGAGGGTGAAGTAGTTGCTGTTGGACCAGGAACTAAAAATGATGAAGGAAAAATCACTCCAATGGATGTAAAAATTGGCGATGTGGTGTTATTTGGAAAGTGGTCTGGAACAGAAGTAAAAATAGATGGGAAAGAATATAGCATTATGAAGGAGTCAGACATAATGGGAATTTCAAAAAGAAAAAAATAACTCTAACAGGAGAAGAAAATGGCAAAAATAATTAAATTTGATACTGAGGCAAGAAGCAAAATGCTTACTGGTGTAAATACTTTGGCTAATGCTGTCAAAGTTACGTTGGGTCCAAAAGGACGTAACGTAGTTATGGACAAATCTTATGGTGCGCCAAGAACTACTAAAGATGGAGTTTCTGTTGCTAAAGAAATAGAGCTTGAAGATAAATTTGAAAACATGGGTGCACAAATGGTAAAAGAAGTTGCTAGCAAGACAAATGACAACGCTGGTGATGGAACAACTACCGCAACAATTCTCACTCAAGCTATAGTTAATGAGGGATTAAAATATGTTACAGCTGGAATGAATCCAATGGATATCAAAAGAGGTATTGATAAAGCTGTGGAACAAGTAATAAATAAGCTTAAAACTTCTTCTAAAAAAGTTAAAGCTAATGAAGAGGTCGCTCAAGTAGGAACCATTTCAGCTAATGGTGAAAAATCGATAGGAGATATGATTTCTAAAGCGATGCAAAAAGTTGGGAATGAAGGAGTTATTACGGTTGAGGAAGCAAAAGGTGTAGAAACTGAACTTGACGTCGTTGAAGGAATGCAATTTGATCGTGGATATTTATCTCCATACTTTGTCACAAATGCAGAAAAGATGACCACTGAATTGGAAAATCCTTTAGTTCTTTTAGTAGAGAAAAAATTAACTAACTTACAGCCTATGGTACCATTACTTGAGTCTGTGGTACAAGCTAACAGGCCCTTAATGATTATTTCTGAGGATGTTGAAGGTGAAGCTTTAGCAACTTTAGTAGTAAATAAGTTAAGAGGCGGTCTTAAAGTTGTTGCTGTTAAAGCACCAGGTTTCGGTGATAGAAGAAAAGCAATGTTAGAAGATATTGCTATTCTTACTGGTGGACAAGTAATCTCTGAAGATCTTGGTATTAAATTAGAGAATGTAAAAATTGGAGACCTCGGTTCTTGTAAAAAAGTAAAAATCGATAAGGAAAACAGTACTATTGTAGCAGGAGAGGGTAAAAAATCTGATATTGAAGCAAGGTGCAATCAGATTAGATCTGAAATTAACGAGACAACATCTGATTATGATAAAGAAAAACTTCAAGAAAGATTAGCTAAACTTGCTGGCGGTGTTGCCGTAATAAAGGTTGGTGGTGCTACTGAAGTTGAAGTTAAAGAGAGAAAAGATCGAGTTGAAGATGCACTTAACGCAACTAGAGCTGCTGTAGAAGAAGGAGTGGTAATTGGTGGTGGTTGTGCCCTACTTTACGCTGCGCAAGACTTAGACAGCGTAAAAGTAAAAGGTGATGATCAAAAAGCCGGTGTTGAAATTGTTAAAAAGGCTCTTCAATCTCCAATCAGACAAATTACTGCAAATGCAGGTGTTGATGGTTCTGTAGTTGTAGGCAAACTTTTAGAAGGTAAGAAAGCTTCTCAAGGTTATGACGCTCAGAACGAAGACTATGTCGATATGTTTGCTAAAGGAATTATTGATCCAACTAAAGTTGTGAGATCAGCATTACAGGATGCTGCTTCAATAGCTGGACTGTTAATTACAACTGAAGCTATGATCGCAGACAAACCTGAAGAAAAAGATGCTAGTCCTGCAATGCCTCCTATGGGCGGCGGTATGGGTGGTATGGGCGGTATGGGTGGCATGGGAATGTAATACGTTTCCATTTAGAGAACACTCTAAA
>MDSW01020705.1_pt1 | contig 16332 bp, 15 predicted proteins | sample 811171 | NCBI WGS metagenome assembly MDSW01 (sample SAMN05326641, study PRJNA326480) | marine metagenome | isolation source: seawater | place: Atlantic Ocean: North West | collected 2012
TAAAGATGCTAATGTAAAAATTGTCTGAAGTGAGGCTAATAAGTCAATTCCATCCATGAAATTAAAAATATTAATGAAATAAGTTGAAATAATAACAAATATTAGAATTGTAAATAAATTATGAACAAACGAAGATGGATAAAGAGATATGAAAATTATTAATAGTAATATCTGTACAATAAATCTTATTAGTATTGAAAGATTAATTTTATCATCAATGGATCCTACCAGCATTATAACTCCAAAAAGTATCAATAGGTTGAGAATGTTTATATCAAATTCAAAAAATAATATTGAACTAATTCCAAAAAATATAGCGATACCACCAGAAGTAGCAATTGGCTGATTGTGAAGACCTCGATTTGTTGGAAACGAGAGTGATATCGGGTACTTTACTAATAGTGAGGTTAGTATAAAAGTTATAATAAATGCATAGATAAAGTTAAATTCATTCATAATCATAATATGTATTGTAGAGAGCTTTTAAATTGATTTATAATGGCTTCGCGATTAAAGTTCTTAAGAACATAATTGTATGCGTTATTAGTAATTATTTCTTTATCTCGATTATTGAGTTTTAAATATTTATTAATTGCATCATGTAGCGATTCAGAGCTTTTAGGATCACATAATATTCCATACTGACTATCTGGAATTACATCTATACATCCGGGTACCTTTGTTGTAATAATGAGCTTTTTATTTATTGCGGACTCTAATAATACAGTTGAAATACCCTCTCTATACGACGGATGAATGAGACAATCTGTGTTATTCAAATATTGAGTAATATTATCTTGATATCCATGATAAATAATTGAATCATCTTGTATGTAAGACTCAAAAATATCTAGAGGTATAGAGGAAGGATCAGATTTGTCGTAGTGACCCAACAAATTGAAATTTATATTTTTATTCGATTTAAATTTTCTTGCAACATCAAGAAATTCACTAATACCCTTTTCTCTTTGTATTCTTGATATCATAGTAAAATTTATAATATCTGATTCTTTTTGTATTGATTGCTTTTCTGGCTCTTTTATTCCTGCGCCTGGGACTATTCGAGTTATTTTATCATCTATAATATTCTCATTAAGGAATAAGTTTAAATCATTTTTATTTGTAAACCATACTTCAAGTGTATTTTTCAATGATTTTCTATATAAGAATATAGCTATTCTTTGCATCAATGACTTCTTTATAAATAAATGTCCTAACCCAGTAATAAAGGAAATAGATTTAAGATTTAAAAGATTTGCGACATAAGAACCATATATATTTGGCTTAATTGTAAAATGATATATTAAATCAGGTTTAATCTTCCTATAAATTCTATATAAATCATACATAGTATGTATTTCAGATAAAATAAATTTCCCTCTAGGTTTTAAGCTGATGAAGTGTTTTTTTATGTTATTATGAGTAAATTTATCGCAGAATTTGTCTCTACTTGCGATTAAATGAACCGAGTAGCCCATCTTAATTATTTCGTGGATAATGTCATATCTGAATTTATATAAAGTCCAAAAATTATTTGATACAAAGGCGACTTTCTTATTTCCCACTAATATACCATTTTACTGTTTTTTCAATACCATCACTTAATTTAGTTTTAGGTTTCCATTTGAGTATTTGCGTTATTTTTTTTGGTATTGAGTAATTTTTTTTCATATCGCCAGGTCTCTCATCTAGATATTTTATATATATTTCTCTATAATTTTTTTTGTAAACTTTATTGAAGATTTCTATTAGAGAATTTATAGATGTTTCTATCCCTGTAGAAATATTAAAATCTGAAAATTTATTATTATCAAAGAAAGATTTATAAATAGCCTCAACAAGATCATCAACATAAATAAAGTCTCTAGTTTGCTTGCCATTACCATAAATATAGCTTGTTTTTTGATTATTAATATTTTTAATAAATTTAGAAATTACGCTAGTCTTGTGTTTCGAATATTTTCCATAACAGTTACTAAACCTTAGTACTGTACATTTCATATCAAAAACATTTGAAAAAGTTTCACAATAGGATTCTATGGTTAATTTTGATGAACCATAAGGTGATATTGCTCCTTTAAAAGATTTTTCTGTTAAAGGCGGCTTAGAGTTTCCAAAAACTGCTCCACTAGAAGCGAAAATGAATCTTTCAATACCATTTTTCCTTCCTGCATCAAGATAATTGAATGCTCCAACAACATTATTTTTGAATGAATCTTTTGGTTTAGTAATTGATATATCAACACCAGATTCTGCAGCTAAATGGACTATTATGTCATTCTTCTTTGTTATAATTTCTGCAAACTTACTATTCAAAACATTTGCCTTAATAATCACAACCTTATGATTCGATTTTTTGTATTTTTTCGAATTTTCAAAATATTTAAATTTTGTTATTTCCGATATATTTTTTAAATCAGTATTTTGAAAACTATCAACAACAATAATATTTTTTATTTGTTTTTTTGATAGTAAATACTTAATAAGATTAACTCCTATAAATCCAAGCCCACCTGTTATTACGACTCTCATTACCAATTCACTTTTGGTTGTATTATTTTTTTATTTATCTTCCTTTTATGTTTTAAAACATATTTTGCAATATCTATAATTGTATTATCACTAAGAAGAGTTGATTTTAATCCTAATTTCTTCAAGTTTTTATTACTTGCGTTATAATAGTGTTTTTCTTTTTCAATTCTTGGATTTTTGATTTTTTTAATCTTTACATCAATATCAATTTTTTGTAATGCCTTTTGAACTTTTTTTGCTAGATCATTTACAGAAAATTGTTCTGTAAATTGATTGTATATTGTAAGACCTTTGGATTGATTCTGAATGGCTAAATCTATGCATTTAAGCGTATCTATAATATTTATATAACCTCGTATTTGTTTTCCTGATCCATATACTGTAAGAGGTATTCCTGATACTCCCTGAACAATAAATCGATTAAGGACAGTTCCAAAAATGTCATCATACATTAGTGAAGTTTCCAGACCCTCCTCTCTAGAAATATCATTTTGTGTATATACACCGTAAACAGGCCCTTGCATTAAGTCAGTTACTCTTATTCCATAAAGACGAACATAAAACCATAGCATATCGGTATCCATAATTTTCGATGTATGATATAAACTAGAGGCTTGACGCGGATAAAGAAATTTATCTTCCCGATTATTATGTTTTATATTTAGCCATCCTTCTTCTATATCAATATTAGGAGTTCCATATTCTCCCATTGTCCCTAATTTAATGATATGACAATTTTTATTATATTTTTTAACAAGGCAGGCAAGATTATAGGTGCTTTTGAGATTATTATTTAGTATATGCCATCCCTCTTCAACTCCAGCCATTGAGTATGGTGCTGATGGAAGTTCTGCGAAATGAATAACAACATCAGGATTATACTTTACAAAAATTTTTTTAAATTCATTATAATTAGTACAATCAATATTATGGAAAAAGATATTTTTATGGAACTTATTTCTAAGATATTTAATTTTTTTCTCTGGTTTTTGCAAATTTATTAATGGTGATCGTTTGAATCTTGAATTAATTTTTCTCTTTATGTAATTATCAATTAATATGACTTCAGATTTTTCCATCCAGTATAAAGAGGTTGGCCATCCTAAATATCCATCAGCACCAAGAACCATTATCTTAGTCATTTGTTAAATTCCCTATAGTTATTTAAAGATAGAAAATCTCTATACCAATTAAATGTTAACTCTAAACCATCGTTAATCTTATATGACGGCTTCCATTTAAGTACTTTATTTAATTTATTATAGTTCATGAATTGATGATTTATTTCTCCAATTAATTTTTTGCCAAGAAACTTTTTTTCAATTTTTGTAAATAATTTACCGTTATTATTTATATCGCATATAGCCTTAATAATATCTCTAACTGTGTATCCATTTCCTGTTCCCGCATTAAATATTTCTCCAGATAGACATTTATTAAAATATAACGAATAACTTAAGCATAAATATAGATCAACAACATCTTTTACAAATAAAAAATCTCTCTTATTTTTACCATTACCTCTAGGGATGAAATCCTTATACCCTAAATTAGCAGTAATACAATCAGGTATTAGCGCAGAAAAATTAAGTTGCCCAGGTCCATAAATATTTGAAAACCTTGTTGTTATAATTGGCATTTTAAAGATTTCTGTCGTATATGCTTTGGTAATTAGGTCAGCTGCTGCTTTTGAGACATCATATGGATATTTTGGTCTTAGATCATAATTTTCTCTATATGGCAGGTCTTTAATTTTATACTCTCCGTATGCTTTATCTGATGAAGCTACAACTATAGATTTAATTGATTTTGTGTGCCTAAGTCCTTCAAGAAGATTATAAGTTCCTTTGATATTTGTTTCATATGTTAAATATGGATCTTCTTTAGCAACATTAACATCTACCTGAGCTGCTAAATGGAAACATATTTCAAAGTCTCCTTTTTTTAGAATTGATTGAATTTTATCGCAATCAACAATATTTATGTGATGAATTCTTAACTTTTTATGTATATTTTCGTATACAAGAAACTTGTTCTTTTTCTTATTATTTGAGATACCTGTTACTTTGGCTCCAAGAATAATAAGTTCTTGCGCAAGATTACCTCCAATAAATCCATTTATTCCGGTTATCAGAACTTTTTTATTTTTCCAGAAGTTCTTATTAAGATATTTTTTTGATATTTTCATTAGCATTCTCTAATTCCGATAAAGTATTTACTGTAATATGTACTCCTGTATGTTGGTAACACTGAAGTTTTTTATTACTAATAAGTGATGATATTAAATCAATTATGCTAGATTTAGATTTTATCATGTCAAGATGAATTTGATTAAATAAATAGTATCCTATATTGATCACACCATTTAAAGTTGGTTTCTCATTAAACTCCTCAACAAGATTATCGCTATTAACATTCATTACTCCGAACGGAACGGTGAGTGGATAAGAGGATATAGTTACTTTATCTATAGATTTTTCATGAAATTTCATCAACTTATCTATATCAATATCAGATATTGTATCCCCATAACATAGCATAAATTGGCCCCTTATATACTTTATAGAATCCTTAATCCTAGATAATATGTCTGTATCACCAGAGTCAACAATCGTATAGTTAAGGCTAGAAAATCTCGACTTCATAAAGGAAGATATTTGTTCCGACTTATATCCTGTTGCAATAACGTATTTTGTAAAATTATATTTTTTCAAATGCAAAATAATATATTCAAGAATAGGTTTATTATTGATATTAATCAGTGGTTTTGGCAATGTATTTGTTAAAGGTCTTAATCTCATCCCTTTCCCACCACAAAGAATAATAACTGCTCTATTTTTCATATTTACTGCTATTGCTCAGGTAAATTTGCCAAATTGCATATGCTACCAATATCATCATTAATTTCGAAACTTGAGGTGGATAATGTATGGTTGATAAATAAAATGCTATCAAAATATAACCAAAAATTCCTTTTTTATAAAATATATCGTATATTGGGTAGACGAAAAATATAATTGTAAATAATATGAATCCGAGTAAGCCATATTGCTCAACGAACATAAGAATATAATAGTCAGATCCTAGCGCGATAAATTCTTCAAAATAACTTGGAATTAAACTTTTGGGCATGAATGAATATGTTATTCCTTTGCCGAAAAATAATTGTAAAGGTTCGTTTGTAAAGTATTCCATAAAGGTTGATAATGGACCAACATTTGAATAATATACAGCATATTTTTCCTCAGTAAGAATACCATCTTTAAAACTATCATAAGTTATGTAATTTACGGTTTCTGTCGTTACTAATGTAAAACCTTGTATCGAATTAACAAAGCCTTGAAGAATGATATAATCATCTGAATAAATATATTTTAAATGCTCTACAAATTTTACAGTTTCATTAGCAACAAAAAATAATAATAACGAGGAAATAATAATGAAAAGATAGTGTTTTTTATATAAAAGATAAACCAATAAAAGGAATAGAAATACAAAATATGCAGTTTTTGATGTACTAAATATTACCGCCAAAAAACTTAGTCCAGCCCAATAATTTTGTTTAGCATGTAACATTAATATTAGAGTGAATATATGAAAGACACCCAATAATTGAGGGACGCCTACTAAACTGAATATCCTGTACATGCCAAGACTCTTTCTATCAATATAATACGAATGGACTACTCCAGATTTAGAATATGCAGCCTCAAAAAATGAACGGAATCCACTAAGTGATAAAACTTGTTCTAAAATCGTATATACGATTGAAATCTTTGCTAATACGATAAGAATTTTTATAAATTTTTCGTGGTCTTTGATTGCCAACGGTAAAAAAATAAATGGTAATAAATAGCCTAGCGTTGATATTCTGAATTCATTGAAAATATAGTAAAAAACTTCATAAAATGAAACATTAAGATTAATTGGCCGATATGCAAGAGCTACTATAGAATGAAGAATTAAATATGTTATGAAAAAATAAAAAAGGAGAGCTTTATTGTCTTGTTTTTTTACAGAATCGGATAATGATAATATCGATATCGATAATATAATAAATACAAGTAGATATTCTATTAAAGACCCACCTGTTTTAGAGACGCTTCTAAACAAATTTCCAAAAAATATGTATATTGAGCTTATAACTAAAAGATTAAGATAGTCTATTTTATAATTAGTAATAGTCATAATACCCTTTAATTTTTTTATCTAGATCGCAAATTTTATCATTACTAACTATCTCATTTCTTCTTAAAAGGAATTTTTGCATATCATTTGTATTTATTCCTTTGATGCTTGTTGCTGCAAAATCATATGATGATTTTTTTAAAATATTCATTGTGTCATTATTAAATGATCCATGCGCAAATGAAATTCCTGGTATATTATTTTTTGTTATTTTTTCTAAGATTGTTTTACTGTCATTGATTTCTTTAAGCTGATCATTGTATTGCATCTCGGATAATCTATTATGTGTGAAGCCATGACTACAAATACTAACATTTTTCAGAGATGATATTGATATTAAATCTTGATTATTTAAGTACTGATCCTTATTAAGGGTATCGACAGTTATAAAAAGTGTCACATGAATATCATAATTACAAAGGAGCGATATTGCATCAAGAGTACATTTATATCCATCATCTATGGATAACGAAATACAAAATCTATTCGTTGGAATTTCATTAATCTTACAAATTTCATAATTATCAGTTATATATTTAATATGTTCTTTGAAGTGTTTCATAGATATGCTAATGCCATAAGAGTCATGTTCTAGTTTTGATCCAAACGCATGATATATAAGACATCTATTTCCATAATTAATTCGATTTTTTTTATAAAAATTATAATAAATACTTCCTAGTACATCTTTTATATTTTTTTTTATTATTCTCATTTATTATCTAACTAGTGATTTAGCTATATCAAAGTTGTGCGCAACAGGAAAAAGAAGAATTCTTTTAAGATCTTTATCTAAAAATTCATGTTTATTTCCCCAGTTGATAACAACTATGTTTTTCATCTTCGACCATGATAGCCATTTGTTCATTATTTCTGTTGATTTTGGTACACAAGGAAATACATATGGACAAATTTCAGAGGACATTTTATCGATATTAATGAAATGAAAGTCAGATGAAGGTAAAAAGTTACTCCAATAATTAAAGTTTTCTATTCTCTTTTTTTTAATAGTAATTTCATTGCTTAAATATTTTTCAAATATATTATTCGAAAATATATCTATGTTAGTATTTTTTTTTATATTGAAAAATTTAGAATAGTTTTTTGAATAATCAAACTCTCCAACTTGCTCTATAGTGCCATAATTTTTTTTTATAAAATCTGGTTTCAAGGATCGAAAAATTAACTTTAGCTCATCTTTATTTGGTAGTCGAGGATTGATATTCTTCTCCATTATATTTAAATTATTATTATTGTAGAAAAGCTGAGACCCACTAAGTGTTGGAATAATTTTCCTGAGGCTATTGAAGGAAATATCTCCATACTCGTTTAATGATTTTTTTTTGAATTCTGTGAATATTGCATGGCAATTATCTGATATTAATAAACATTTTTTGTTTTTTTTAAGGTTATTAAAAAATTCCCAATCTGAGGGGAAACCAAAATAATTTATTACAAGGACTATGCATTTATCATCAACCTCATCCAAGAGAATTTTTTTATCAAAATTAAGATTTCTGTCAATGTTATAATACTTAATAGCTATTCCATTCTCTTTTATAGGTATAAGTACCTGTGGACAAATTAAATTTGGTACATATATAGTGTCTATTTCTTTAAAGATTTTTTTTATATTTCCTAAAGCATAATATAGAGAATATCGTCCTGACTTATACAGATGATAATTATTATTTCTTTTAGATATAGGCATCCTAAAAATATCCATTAAATTAAATTTTGGTGATATTGTTATCTTGCTAGTCATGTTTTTTTTTAATATTTACTTTTTTATTATCAACTTCAATGATTTCGTCACATTCGGATATAATACCATTTCTATGAGTTATTATTAAAATTGTAATGTCAGGATAATTATCTTTAATATTTTGGAAAATTTTCCTCTCTGTTTTTTCATCGAGAGAACTCGTGGCTTCATCTAAAATCAATATTTTAGGATTTCTATACAATGCTCTTGCGATACCGATTCTCTGTTTTTGACCTCCACTTAATGATGAACCCATATCACCTATATTCTCGTAAATACCATTTTTTAAACCACTCACAACATCCTCAAGATCAACTACTGTTATGATTTTTTTTACCTTTTCTAATTCGATGTTATCATCTCCTCCAAAGACAATATTTTTGAGTATATTGTCTCCAACATAAGAAATATTTTGTGAAACATATCCTATTATTGAATTAACAAAATTGAATGAATTATCTTTAATATCGTATTCGTCTAACTTTATTTTGCCAGATTTTATTTTATGGAATCCTAGTAGAGAATCTATAAGAGTTGTTTTGCCTGTACCTGTTTTACCTATTATCGCATACGATTGGCCTTTTTTGATATCAAGATCAATATTCTCTAATATATTACTATTCCCATCATACGAAAATGTTACGTTCTGGAAAGAAATTGATTTATTAAAATTCTCTATCGGTGTAGTATTTTTTCTCGATATCATATCCATATTTAATATAGACTCAATATTTTTAAAAACATATTCTGAAGATTTGATATTTGTAGTATTAGTGAAGATATTTTGTAATTGTGGCATTATTCGATAGATAGCAAATAGAAACATGCTTATTGTAGGAATATATTCAAGAAAATTATCGCTGACAGATAAGAAATACAATATAAGCGCAAATACACCTCCAAATGTAAAAATCTCTATAAAATATCTTGGTAAAATCCCAATTAAATTTCTTTTAGCATTTAAATGTGCAAAACTATATGCAGAATCTGAAAAACCAGAAATATAGTATCGTTCATTCGAGTAATATTTTACATCTTTTATATTATTTAGAACTTCTCGAGTATTTTTATATCTTTGCTCATTTGCTTTCACTCTATTTATTCCAATATTAAATAAAATATTTCTATATCTTTTAAAGATTAATATATATATTATTCCAAATAAAAATATTGACATAAAAAATAACTGATAATTGACTATTATCATTAATATCGATAATCCTAAAATAATTAGCATTTTTGTTAAAATTTGCAATAAGGCATAGATAATACCATCTGCTAATATACATGACTCATCTAAAATATTTTTTGATATGTAGGCATGATCATTCTCAATAAAATATTTATATGGTTGATATAAATATTTACTTAATACAGTAGATGATATTCTGCTTTGGAAATCTGCTATAACATTTATTGTTAACCATAAAGTAAAAATGTTTAAAATATTACTTAGTACAAAAATAATAATAATTGTGATTCCAAAAAACATTCTAGTTTCATATAATGTTAATGCATAGGCGTCAATGATGATAGATGTATACTTATTTTCTAACAAAGCGCCAGGATCAGTGATCAGAGTTATAAAAGGAATAATAGAAAAAACTCCCAACATCTCTAAAATACTCGTAGTGAGGCCTAATATAAATACACCTAATATTTTATATTTTTCGCTCTGATTAAGTATATTTAATACTTTGTTTATAAAACTAATCTTCATGGCATTAATTTAAAATACGACTTATATGATTTTTTATAATATTATGAGGAGGATTTTTCGGGTTATTATTAATTATATTATTTTTTATTTCAGCTATAGATTTTTGATATAAAGCATTATCCATATTTAATAATATTGATAATGATTTACTAAATGATCCATAGTCATTATAAATATGTATAATCTCATTAGGATAATCAAAGAAATCAGTTTCGGTTTGAAAATGTATAGCCATGCTTTTACAATTAAGTGCCAAAGCTTCAATGAGCATTGTTGACATAAAAGAGACAGCTAAATTACATTCTTGCAGAAGTTGATAGCTTGATAATGGATTTATTATCTCAGAAAATTCTATGTCATTTCCAAATAATCCCCTAAAATATTCCTTCTCATGGTTTGTGCCTGGACTTAAGGCTATTATTAATTTTATGTTATTTTCCTCATAATATTTCTTAATCAATAAATCTATTTTTCTATTTTCAAGTGCAATCTTTCTAATATTTTGATCTTTGATTAAGTCAGGATCTCTTCTACCATCAGATGATATTAAACAGATATCATATTTTTTTATATTAATATCCGATTCGTTCCTTATCAATCCAGCTCTTAAAGATCCAATAGGGTGTGCCTCATTGCACGAACAGCCGAGTTGTTTGTGTTTTTCAATATCATACTCTCCATAACAATAAAAGATATCATGACGATATTTTTTATATCTCTCATTTCCTAATACTTGCCTAATACCATTTTGAACTGCAATAAATTTTGAATTTTTATAATTTCTACACAGCCAATGATAAATACTATTATTATCAATATATGTAAGTACAATTATGGGCTTAATAAATTGAAGCATCGTCATATAATAAAGATGATATATTGTAGAAATTTTTTTATCTTTGTGATATCTGAATGTAAGGATATTTTTAAAGAACTTATATATAAAAATTGGATTTAGATAAAGAACCGTAAATGGGGTTTCGATTATTTTATAAGAAATATTTTTATCTAAGACATATTGGACTATCTCATCACTACATTCTTTATCTATGATAGCGACTTCACATCTTTCAGGAAGTAGTAAGGATAATTTTAAAATAATTTTATACTTTTCTAAAAATAAATGACTTTATAATAAGATACATAAAGGCCAAGAAAAATCCAAAAATAGTACCCAAAAATACAATTTGCTTTCTCTTAGGGGCTGTTCTTACAGAGGGTGCAACGGCATATTGATCAATTGCCGCGGGTTTTATATCATTTTCATCGACTGTTATTTTATCTAAAGCATCAATTCGTGCTTCTAAATCACGTAATCCTATCACAAAAGGGGCCTCTATTTTTCTATCTTTAAGCGAATTGATTTCAGCTGATAATGCTTTCGTACCATATAAGTACAACTTGCTTTGATTTTTTATTTCATTCTGATTTACATTAATAGTAGTAGAATTATCCGATAAAACTTGCCTTTCTGTTATTCCAAGTCTATCGGCAATTTCTAGTGCCTCCTCTAACCTATATATTTTATCTTTAGTGATTTTTTTTGCTAAAGCTGTTTTTGATATTAAATCAGCTTGATAGGATTTTTTCCTATTAGAAATAATCGTATTTACGGTATCTGCTAATTCTTTTGAAGTTACAATCATAACCATATCAATATAATCATTTAATATTTTTGCCGCAACATTTGGATCTGTGCTTTCATATGATATTGTGAGAAAGTTTTCCTCACGAGTTTTCCGTTGACTTATTTTTGCCTCAAGTTTTAAACCAATAGAATGATGAAAATTATCTTCAAAAGATTGTTCTAAATCTGTACTTGTAAAATTCTTATGTATTTTATTACCAAAAAAATATTCTCTCTGATATTTTCTAGATTGTATGTTTCTTATAAAAACAGGATAAACTTCTCTAACTGAAAAAGAATAATTAGATGATACAACCTCTTGTGCTGCAATATTCAATGCTTGAACATGTCTATCCTCTGGTGGTAATAAATAAGCTTTAGCAGTCCAAGTTTTAGTAGCATTTAAAGCATAAAAAATTGCAACAAAGATATTAGCGATAATTATTGTAATCAGCATATTTTTATTGTCTTTTATGAGTTGCCAAATATCTATATTCATATGAGAGTTATATTATATTAAAAACCATTGCCAAACAAATATTTATCTATTATTTACTATAATGACCATCCACCATCAACTATAATATTCTGTCCAGTCATATATTTACTGAGAGAGCTAGATAAAAATAATATACATCCTGTGATGTCCTCTTCTGTCGCCATTCTTTTCAGTGGCGTTTTTTTAATATATTTTGATACAAATTTTTTATTTTGTTTCCTATAGATACCACCAGGAGACACGCAATTTACTCTGATTTTAGGTGCTAATGTTGTAGCTAGCCATTTTGTCATATAAATTAATCCTGCTTTTGATATGCTATATCCTGCTGGATTATTGATATTTGTATCTTTATAGATTTGATAATCAGGGACTGCCGAACCATACATTGATGATATATTTATAATTGATGGATCACTAGATTTTTGCATATATTTTTCCAAGGATTGGATTAAAAAAAATATAGATGTTAAATTTATCTCTAGCGATTTTCTCCAAGGACCTATTTTTTGCTTATCAAAAGATGTATTCCATCCACTCTCACGAGAGGTCCCAACCATACCTGTTGTATTAATAACTACATCGATACAAATCCTATTTTTTCTTATATGATCGATTATTCTATCTCTCTGTGTAGCAGATGTAATGTCGGCAACAATAGTTTCTATATTACATGGCACAATATTATGTATTTCTTTTCTGAGACTATTCAGTTTTGCTCTATCAATATCAATTAATATTAAATCTGCGCCCACCATCGCAAGTGATCTTGCTGAATTAGAACCTATAAATCCTGCAGCACCAGTTAAAATTATTGTTTTATTGTCTAAACGTAAATTATTTTCTGTTATTATTTGCATTTAATATTAACTCCGCAAGGTAAAGATCATATTGGGTATCAATATCTAAACTTCTTTCTTTAGGAATTTCATAACCACCAAGTGAACCATCTAACATAGATTTAGAGTTTAATATATAATCTGGGCTAGTGATATAACATACGGTCGTTATATCAAAATAATCCCCCGCTTCTTGCCTTCTATTTATACTTTTATCAGTTAATAATACCTTATCTATAGAATTGTTAATATCCTTTTTAACCATATTAAAAAATGGAGATTTCTCTGATTTTGATACACCTAGAACTAAATCAAAATTATTTTTATCATAAAATTTTTTCATGTTAATAATATCTGATACCTCTCTAAGAGGGCTTGTGCATGGTATGCTAAAAAATGTTTTAAAATTACTCTTTTTTTGATATTTTTTAACTTCATACTGCCAACTAAGCCATTCAGGTGATTCATCACTTGCGAGATTTTCTGGTCTAAGATCATCTGTTTTTATCCCATAGTCACTAGCTATCTTTGCTATATGATCACTATCAGTTGAAATTACTATATCATCAAAAATCTCAGATTTTTTTGCAATGTTTATAGAATAAGCTATTAGAGGTATATTGTTAATGGTCTGGATATTTTTGTTTATAATTTCCTTTGACCCGCCTCTTGCAAAGATAAAAGCAACATTATTTTTCATATTTTATGCGGATTTTCTCAAATTCATAATCATGTTTGGTAAATAATTACTATCTACAAAATTCTTAAAATCTTTTCTGTGAAGTTTTGATATAAAATCGATCATTTGATCATCATAAGTATCGTTGATTGATTGTTTAAATGTGTATTTTTTATAAACATCTTTGTTGTTTTGAATAATAATTAGATTATTTTTCAGATCTATCAATGCATCTGCTTTTTCAAAATATATATAAATCTGTCTTTTATTATATGAAGATAAAATGTCTAGATATATATTTACTATTTTATCATTATAATAGAATTTAATGGAACTCTTGGTTTCTATATCTAAATCATGTTTCTGATCTGAACCATTGGTATTCTTAATAATTTTAGGTATTCCAAATAACTCAAGTGTATAGTCTAATTCATGTGACAGTTCTGTTATAGCGCCCCCACCTAATGAGTAATTTGCTGTAACAGTCTTTTTAAAAGATTTATTTTTTCTCCAGAAAATAAAATTACTCAAAGCAAATATATTTGCATGCTTTATTTTTCCATATATTTTTGAGCGTATAATATCTGATATTTTTTTGATACTATCAAGAAATCTAAGATTATACCCTGTATAAAGGTATAAGTTATTATCAAGCGCAATATTTTTTAAAGTCTTAATATTTTTATTATTAATTGATAATGGCTTTTCAACAAAAAGATGAAAACCTTTCTTTGCAAACCTAATTGCATGATTAATATGAAAATTTGCTGGTGACGCTATTATTACAAATGATTTAGAATCATTTTTAATAATTAAATTAATATCGGAACTTACATTATCAAAGTTTTTCTTGATTATTGGTGAAATTGATTTTTTTCTATAATTATATAAAGTTATTATTTTTTTTGGATATTTTTTTTTAATTATTTGTACATGTTTGATTGCTATGTTACCAGTACCAACGATAACAACATCTGTAATTAACATATTTTTATTTGATCTTTTGTGCTTTTTTATAGTTTTCATGGTCACCTATATCAAGCCATTGTTCATGTAATGGGAATACAGCAACATTATTCTTTTTAATATTATCTTCAATTATATCTGTCATATTACAAAACATATTTTTCTTTAATTTATAAATAATTAGGTTATTGATTACATATACGCCTGCATTAATAAAGAATTTCTTTGTAGGCTTTTCTTCTAAGTCAACCAATTTAGTCCCTTTTATCATCAGTGTTCCAAAAGGAATTGAAATATCATACTGTGCTGTACACATGGTAACTTTTTTCTTTGTTGATGAATGAAAATTAACTAATTGATCATAATTTATCGATGAAAGAATATCTCCATTAATTACAATCGTGTTCTTGGTATGATCTTTTGGCAACATCGAGAGACACCCAGCTGTCCCTAATGGTTCGTCTTCTCTAAGATATTTTATTTTAAACGACAAGTCTTTTCTTTTTTCAAAATAACTAACTATGTCATCACCTTTATATCTTATGGATATATAAATATCAGTTAAATTTGTTTTGTGTAATGATTCAACAATTCTTGCAATAATTGGTTTTTTATTGGCGTGCAGTAATGGCTTTGGGGTATTCTTAGTAAGCGGCCTAAGACGTTTTCCCTCTCCTCCTGCCATTATAACAACTCTTGTATCTCTGTTCTCTTCATCATCAATTCTTGTGCTTGTTTCAATCCCAATTACGTTTTTTGATTTATCGGTTATAACTACAATAATTTTTTTACTCTTTACGAGATTATTTATTCGGGATATCTCATTATTGAGTGCGCATTTTGGATTTTTATTCATGATCTCAAAACATGGAGCATTAAGAGATATATTTTTGAGTAATCCTCTTCGAATATCTCCATCAGTTATCGTTCCAATAACTTTCTTGTTTTTCGTTATAATAATAATTTTTATCTTACACTTTTGTAGTGCTTTAATAGCATTCTTTATAGTACTTTTTTCGCTTAAAATATTACCTGAAATATTTGTGAACATTTTTATATTTTTTGTATAAGATAATCTTTTTTAATAATTGAATATATTTTAATATTTCTATTAACTCTTTTTCCAAGTAAATCAAAGTATTCAATAGGTTTAAGTCCTTTCCCAGCTCTCATAATACCTAAATTTTTATTAGTTAGTTTTTCACCATTAGGGATATCTTTTATAGCTACAAGTACTTTAGCTGAGTTTTTAATATTTTTCCTCTCAGATTTTGTAATTATCTTATTACTTTTTCCTAGAATCTTTTCTGTGATTCTTATTCTGTTAATATAATCTTCAAATTCTCTAATATTTAAAGATGATTTGTGATCTGGACCTTTATAATTCTTATTCATAGTAATATGAGTTTCAATAATAGATGCATCAAGTGCTCTAGCGATTGATCCAGTATTGATAAATCCAGAATGATCTGAATATCCAACTTTTATATTATATCTTTCTTTTAAAATTGGTAATA
>MDSW01045748.1_pt1 | contig 16332 bp, 15 predicted proteins | sample 811171 | NCBI WGS metagenome assembly MDSW01 (sample SAMN05326641, study PRJNA326480) | marine metagenome | isolation source: seawater | place: Atlantic Ocean: North West | collected 2012
CGAACGTCAGGGAAGCGGTTTTCAGAGATTTGACTAAGATGATCGGGAGTGGACAAGCCTCAAACATGACGGATGGGGGGACAGGGGTATGGCAAACAGGCTAATGACTCTCTGTATGGCGATCTTTCTGGTCTCCTCAGCTACTGCAGCCCCAGCCTCGGCTCAGACCGCTGATGATCCTAAGCAGCCCTCTGTTGAGAACCCCCACATGCACTTTTGGGGGACTGATGACTTCTCCTCATGTTGGACTCACTTCGATAGCAACGACTCCGGTGGATCAGCTGAGCAAGGATACGGTGACAGGACTTTCAATCAAGGGCAGAGGGTCGAGGTTTCTTTCACCTGCAGACTTCAGGAAAACTTCAAGGACACGATGTATCTAAGTCCTAATGGGACAATAATCATCGAAATCGGAGTGAAAATATACTCTGCTGATTGCAACGATCAGGAGGATTGCACAAACCTTACTTTAACACTACAAAAGGGGAATCTGGATGTAGCGAGGCAGGAGTTCCCCTCGGTTGACAATAGCTTCAATGAAGAACAAATCAGGTGGGAGATTCCTGTTGATCAAAACATGACAAGCTGGAACCGAAGTGGGGAGGAGCCGGCAATAATGATTGAGTACTCAAAACCCGGTTATAACGATATAACTTGCATTCTCCTTGATTGTACCGGAGAGTTCTGGTTTTACTACTACAACAATCAGGATGGGATGGACGCTCAAGTTAATTTCCCAGTCGTGAACATGAGTGAAGCCACCGAGCCGGCTGATCCGGATGGGGACAATGGGGATGATGGGGGAATCGCTGGAGCCGTTCCGGGATTCGGACTTACAGCAGGTCTGTGTGCACTGGCCCTGGCAGCTATCTCGTCACGTAGCAAGAATGAGTAATGACTAGCTAGCTCAAAGGGAGTCGAGTAAAACCTCGCTCTCCTCACCGCTTCTCAGATTCTTTATCTTTACAGCGCCTCTAGCCCATTCTTCCGGCATTATCATCACCAGCCTCTCTGCACCTATCCTCTCAGAGTGCTTGAACACCCACTTCATTTTCTTATCCTCTAAGACCAAATCGACGCTCCTACCCCCTAACCTGAGAGCAGAGGCTACGGCCATCGCAGCACCCCTTAGCTCAGGGCCCAAGCCGAAGACCACGTCCAAGACGCCGCTTTGCAGATTTGGAACTAGTCCCTTTGAGTTTAGTAGCTCTAGGACAACCATGTCACCGAACCCAAAGCCAGTAGCTGGGAGGTCTTTACCCCCCATAGTCCCTATCAGCTTGTCATATCGACCACCTCCGCAGATGGCTCTAAGCTCGCCATTCCTGTCATGGACTTCGAAGACTGGCCCGGTGTAGTAAGCCAGACCCCTGACGACGGACGCATCGAACTCGATCCATTCTCGCGCGCCGTATGATTCCAGCAGTGTGAAGAGTTGCCTTAGCTCGCTAACTGATTGTTGCTCGGGCCCTAGTGAGTCCTCCAAGGCACCAAGACTGCGGATGCCAAGCACAGACTGGATAGTGGCTATGGAATCAACCGAGAGGCCGATCTCCGTCAATTGGGTCTCTATCGTATCTCTAGGCAGTTTGTCCATCTTGTCAACAATGACGCATGTCCTCGTGAAGTCCTCACCCTCGATTCCGAGGGACCCGAGCACTTCTCCGAGGATCTTGCGGCTGCTCACCCTGATAGTCAAGTCCTCATGTGATAGGCCTACACTCCTGAAGAAGTGAACCAGCACAGAGATTATTTCCGCATCTGCCTGAATGCCCTCTGTACCCCAAATATCGACGTTCCATTGGTAGTGCTCCCTGCCACGGCCCCTCTGAGTCCTCTCGTACCTCCAGCACTGTGGGATTGAATACCACTTAATGGGTAGAGGGAGGGCACCGGACTTGGCCATGACCATTCTAGCTAAAGATGGCGTCATTTCGGGCCTCAGTGCCACCTTTCTACCGCCCTTATCCTCGAAGTTGTACAGTTGCTGGGTTATCTCCTCTCCTGATTTCCGGGTGTAGAGCTCCTCCGTCTCCAGTACAGGTGAGTCGTACTCTTCGAAGCCATGCGAGCGAGCAGCCTCGTGGAACTTCTCGAACAGCCAGTTCCTGACTCGCATCTCTTCCGGATAGAAGTCCCTTGTGCCTCGAATGCCCTTCGTCACGGGCCTGCCATGAACAGGGCCACTTCAAGCCCTACGTCTCTCGCGGAACGCATCCAACCTTTCTTTGCGTGTTATCCTCCCATCCGCGAGTGGGAAAGCGAAGAGCCTGAGAGCTAGAAATGTGAGAAATCCGAAGGCAGCTGTATTCACGGCCCAGGATAGTATCTCGTCTACTCCCATTGTGTCCGAGAAGTAGGCCATTGACGCAGTCGATATCAGTAGAAGTACTGAATATATCGTAAGAGTCACGAATAGGCTCTTGCCATAGGGAGATGGAGACTCAAATGTCAGCCATCTGTGCATGTAGTGAGCCAGTATGGAGCTGAAGAAATAGGACACGGCCCATGCGGAGGCAGCAGGGTAATCCTCGGACAGGCGAACATCCAGCATCGCGATGTACATCACGAAGAAGACTGCCACGTTGAAGCAGCCTACGCCACAATACATCGCGTACTCTCTGAGCAGCTTTCTCCACGGATACTCCTCGCTGACCAACATCGACCTTACCTTGTCCAGTGCGCCAGCGTGTGGGCGATATGAACGGGTACGTCCTCTGCGAGGGTACCGGGCCCCTTTTCATCGGCAGCCCTTCTTCCCGCTTCTCTGAGCAACGCACAGCCCAGCCTGGCTGATGGCCAAGGAGGCATTCCCTGTGCCAACAGACTCCCGATGGTTCCTGCAAGGATGTCCCCAGTACCTCCTACTGCCATCCTTGCGTGGCCTCCTGAGGCAAATGCTCTCCTCCCTTCTGGCCCGGTGAGTTCGTCTATCGGTCCTGTTATCACAATCGTTTGGCCCTCTCCCTCGAACCCTGCTAAGGCCTCGCTTGCCGTAGCTACACCTAGCCACCTCTCGGACTCTCCTTGATGTGGTGTTGCAACCCCTACCAGACTTTCTGGCCATGTTCCTGTCGGGAGTGAGGCTATTGCATCGGCATCTATAACCACTGGGATCCCTCTGAACGAGGCTATCTCAAGGATTTTCTTTACGGCTTCAAGAGTTTGATGCTTCCTACCAAGACCAGGGCCAACGACCAATGCGTCTGGAGTCCTTCCAGAATCGATAAACCCCATTACCGCTTCGACGGAGTCTGTTGTCAGGTAGTCAGAGTCTGGTAGCTGCTCGGGGATGAGGCTTGTTGGCCATTCAGTCCTACTCATAGCCGATGAAGGCATCGCCACATGTACCAAGTCACATCCGCTCCTAGCAGCAGCAATTCCTGACAATATAGGGGCCCCGTGGAACGGGCCGCCCCCTATTATCAGAAGTCGACCACGATCACCCTTCCTCGAATTTGGTAGTAGCGGAGGGAACCGGTGCGCATCACCAATCCCGCAGTTCTGGACTTCGTCTGTCCAGGGTAGTTCGGAAACTATTACCTCCCCGCAATCAGAGGCTTCCATCCCAGCCTTCAGGGAGTGGAATGTCACAGTCCGATCAGCTACAAGACAGTCCGATCCGCCTAGCCCGGTTGGTATATCGCAAGCTAGGAGCGGTAAGCCGAGTCCTCTGGCCCAATCGACGATTTCCGAAATTGGGGACCTCAGTTTGGTTCCGGGACCCGATGACCCGGCACCAAGAAGACAGTCAACCACCAGCGACCACTTCCCTGTAGGAATTGAGGGCCATTCATGGATTTCGACCTCTAGACCAGCTCTCTGCCTAGCCTTTGAAGAGCAATCTGTCTTGGACGACCCATGACTAGCGATGATGTCGATTCTCGATCCGGAGAGAAGTTCCGAGCACGAGGCGGCGAACCCATCGCCACCGTTGTTGCCCGGACCACATAGGAATAGAATGTCCCTTCCTCCTGCCATCGAGGCTGCTTCCAAGGCAAGAGACTCGCCAGCGGAGGCCATGAGATCCATCTCTTCGAACCCCAAGCTAGCCGCATTTCTATCAAAGACGGCAACCTCGTCCCAGTTCATTACCCATCGGTTTCTATTTTGCATGACCACCATCGGTCCTATGCTATCTCGGCGTCAATTGCCAGCTTAGAGCCACTGACGGGGTTAGTATCGTACTGGATTTCCGGCGGTTCCTCCCCTAGAACGACTACGAATGGATCGTCTCCTCCGGGGAGCATGTCAATCGGTACATCCGCCCCTTCTGGAACGTTTCTGAAGACTGGTCTTGATATCAGGAGCTTGTTGAAGCCAATGAATAGTGAAGCAGTGACACCCCAGAAGAGGAGTATTATCGAGATTCCATTTGGGTTAGCAGGATTCCAAGGATCGTCCACGTTGGCCAGAAGGTCCACAAAGTATGAGAGCATGAGGACAGAGAACATTATGGGGAATCCAAGGTACATGATGAAGTCCCACCATCTACCAATCCACCAGTCATTGTCACCGGTGTTGATGAAGTCGTCGCGGAAGGAGGATACTCCGTGATTCAGGTAGTCCCTAATGTCGAAGCCAGCTATGCCGTTCTCGCCCTGCCAAGCCCTGTACCTCATCCAGCCGTACTTCCATATCGCAAAAGCCATGAATAGTCCGCTGAACATCAGGCCGTAGCCCCAGATGTGGTCCTGGACCTCCAAGAACTGAGGGAAGCTGACACCAGTCGTGGGGTCCATCTTGATCCAAAGTGCAGCGCTTGGTAGTCCAAAGAGGAAGATTGCGAATCCGGTTAGAGCCACAGACCTAGAGCGATCGTACCCATGGTCAACGAAGTTCCTGACGCATAGCTCTACTGTAGAGATCATCGAGGTCAGAGCTGCGAAGGACAGCGCGAGGAAGAAGATGGCAACCATGATGAGTTGGACCACTGGACCCCCCGGGGCTTGTGCAAACACCTCTGGGAGCACGAGGAATGTGATTGCCGAGCTGCCGCCACTGACGGCCCCCAGTGGGTCCGCAGAGACAGAGAATACAGCCATCATTACGGTTAGTCCCGCTATTATGCTAATGCTATTGTTGGCCAGGCACATAGTTGCCGCATTGAGGGTAGTGTCCTCGTCCTTTCTCATGTAAACGGAATAGGTAATCGCCATACCCATGCCAGCCGAGCAGGACCACGCCGACTGTGAAAGACCATTTATCCAAGTCTCGGGTTGAAACAGATATTCTGGCTGAATGCTGAACATATAGATGAAGCCATCTAAAGTTCCGTCTTTTACGTCCATTACGAAGGCGAGGAAGAGAGCTGTGAAGAGTAGAACGAAAAGCGAGGTCATCAGAGTCACATTCGCCTTTTCGATTGCCTTCGCCCCTCCCCAAATTGCAGCTAGTGTGATCAAAACGGTAATCCACTGAAAGAAAATGACCTGCATAGGAGACTCGAGGAAACTGTTCCAGACCTCAATGGTGTCGACCCCTTGGGATAACCCCCCTCTGATGGCTATCTGAAAGTAGTTGATGCACCAGCCAGTGACCACTGCATAATAGAAGCCTATCGCGACGTTTATCCAAGCAGTCCAGAGGCCCATCCACGCGAACCTCTTGCCGGCGAATATACGGAAGGTCCCAACAGTTCCAACTCTGCTTCTCTTGCCAAGAGCAAATTCCGCTATTATCAGGGGCACTGACCATAGAAATAGGAAGATCAGCCAAGGGATTAGGAAGGAACCTCCGCCATTAGCACCAACCATCCTTGGAAACCTCCAAATGTTCCCAGTGCCAATTGCGGCTCCGATTGTCGCGAAGATGAGTCCCAGTCTCCCGCTGAACTGATCGCTGCTTCCTTCAGACTTCGAATCCATGTTTGCTTACACCTCTTCGGTCGGCATTCCCAGCACCCTATCGTCTTCGGAGAACATCTCTCGGAGGGTGAAGGCTAAACCTCCCCAGACGAAGCTTGCTATCACCAGAAACATAAGCACGCTGAAAATAGCATCCCCGAAGTCTGCTCTGTATGGGATTGTCAGCTGATAGTAGTTCCCGCCCTGCTCTGCAGTAGGATATGTGAACGGAAAGGCTCCGTTAGTTGTCCCTAGCATCGCTTTGTACTGTAGCTTGCCGACTGAGGTGTCCGGAAGTGGGACCTTGGCCTCAATCAAGGTGCCGTTGGCCCCATCGACAAGAGAGCATTGACTTTGGTCCCCTGTAGTCATGAAGGGTGCCATTGACCATGGCACTGAGGACCACTCCGTTGGTCCGAAATCGTCCTGTTGTCTTGTGGGCTCGACGAACCTCCACATCAGATGGGTTAGATTAGTGTCAATTGTGTAGGGGAAGGAATTCTCCAAGCAGAGTCCGATCGGGATATCCCCTTTGGAAGGTATTGATACTTCTTCGGGCGATGCCAGCCATTGATTCGAAGTGGTGTTCTCGATTCCGACTATAGCTCTATACCGGGGATCATCCGAGATCTCGATCATGTAGAAGGGGACACCCAGATTTCTGTTAGCTATGTGAGTAATATCATCAGGTTGTTCGTGGAAGGTATTGCCAATCTCTATTGTGTAGCAGTATGACTGGTGAACACCGTAGTGCCAATCGCAGAAATCACCCTGTGTTGCGTAAAGGTCTGAAGATTGCATGGGTTCGTAATCTGTCATCTCTCCCATCACAACCCCATGGTAGACTAGATACTCGTCATCTACCGTTTGGCAATTGTTGCAATGGCCCCATGGCCAAAGAACAAGCTCAGAATATGAATGCCATGATAGTGTGGTCTTGAAATCGGAGGCTCCGTCTCCATCATCATCGTTCATCTCAGTTAGATCCTGGATGAATTTGGTCTCTGGCTCACTGTTTCCCCCTATCCAATCTTCGTCGACCAAGCCATCTCCGTCGTCATCGACTCCGTCAACGTGGTCCTCATTGATTCTTCCATCTCCATCGTTATCGACAGTATCGAGAGGACCGGGATATGTCTGCACAAGATCCGGATCTCCAAAGGTGCAGACCCCGGGGACAGGTGTAACTCCGATCAGGAGACCCCATTCGAACTGGTAGTTCCTGTTCAGGTCTACTCCATCGCACCCCTCGTTGACCTCTTCATCGGTATCTGGAATCGGAGTAACTCCGGTTATTGTGTTGTCTCTCAGGTTCTTTCTCCATCCGGGAGAGTTGGAGTCACAGCCGTCATATGCCTGTTCGCCGCAGAATTCCTCTCTGTCGTACCTCACCCCATCTACGTTTAGCATCGGGATGAGGTAAATCTCCCGGGTATCGATCATATCTGTAATGAATTGCTCGCTGAAGTCCTCATCCACCCCGAGATCCCCTGGTCCGCAGGGAGTCCCGTCTTGATTGGAGTCCTGGAATGAAGCGTTTAGAGAGTTACAATCGCCATCGTTGTCGATGCCATCCCAGCCATCCTCGTCAACAAGTCCATCGCCGTCGTTGTCGATGCCGGCTTTTCCGTAATAATGAACCACTGTCTCGAGGAACAGCATTGGGACTTCATAGGACATCCATTCTCTAGAGTGGTGGGCGCCAACCAACATGACATCGGGCCTGTCAGGGTAGTTTCCTGAGTCGTCGTTGAACTCGTTATAGTCACCTCCCTGTACGTTCGCGGTAATCTTTACCCACGGACTGGGATGTTTGTAGTGCCACCCCTTGTAATCATCGATGGTCATTTGGTTACCTCTTGCATTTATCCCTCCCAGAAGTCCTTCGTGAAATGATAGGATGTCCGGATTCCGGTCCGCTAGGAATTGCATCCTGTTTTTCAATGAGAAATAGTCGTGATACTCTGAGAACTGGGCCTTCTCATCACCACCCCAAGGATGTATTTGATTTACGTACTCAGCTGACCATATATCATCTGGGGATGCTCCGGTCTCTGCTTCCTGTGCCTCAGCTACAGGTGCGATTGACATTGGCGAGAACATGCTAAGCAGAAATGGAAGCAGAATGGCTGCAACCGGGGCTCCTCTATTTCCCGGCCTGCTAGCCAGCGTTTCGCTATCTGCAATGGCGGACATACTATTATTGCCGGGCCATCACTACGTATTGAATCGTACGGAAAACAGCTGAATGACCATGTTTCTTTTTCAGTGATGGCATTTCGGAAAAACATGGCAAATGAAAATGAGTTGACTGAATTTTTCTCAGGCGAGGATATATTCTACGGTTTTTCGGCGAATGGAGTTTTCCTTGTGGGAATTTTGGTCGCTGCTAGCATTGGTTCCGGACTACTCTCTCGAAGGTTCTTATTTCCAAGAATCATGGATCTATTATCGAAGACTGAAAGGATAGACGGGGGAACTCTGTTCGCTCCCAAGTCACTTGGTTGGATGATTGGTCTGCTAGTAATGTGGCAGAGTGTGGACTGGTTTGCAGCAGAGACTGTCGCCTTAGACGGGGAGGTTGTCTGGAGAACAGGCGTGATGGATGGAATAGCTGAGCTATCAAGGGCCGGCTTCGTCATCCTGATGTTAATTGCCGCATACAGGCTTGTAGACTACTTGGACGCATTCATCGTTGTCGAGGGAGACGACATAGCTGCTAGGAGGTCTCTTGCGAGCGTGGCGGAGGCAATCGGCAGACTTGTCGTAGTGGTATTTGGAGCGTTTGTTATCGCAGGTCTGATAGGTCTCAATCTCAATGGCATGATCGCAGGGTTGGGAATTACTGGACTAGCACTCGCTCTTGCAGCAAAAGATTCGGTTTCGAACATATTCGGTGCTGTTTCGATAATAATTGATCAGCCGTTCAACGTGGGTGACTGGATTATTGTAGATGACGTAGAGGGAGAAGTGATTACCATAGGGTTGAGGACCACAATGATTCGAACAGGGAACGATACGATCGTCACCATGCCAAATTCCAACATCACCAACTCCCCAGTGGAAAACTTCACTATGAGAAGATTCAGGAGAATCCGGCCTGTTTTCGAATTTGAGGAAGAATCCGATGAGGAATCGCTGAAGAAGTTCTGCGACTCGCTATGCGAACTGGTTCTATCCGATTCCAGATCGACTAAGCCTGAGGACTCATGGGTCAAAATTACAGGAAGCCTTCCGTCAAAGATAACCGTGTCCTGCAATTTCTACTGCGAATCTAGCAGCAAAATTCACAGGGAGCTGACAGAAGACATATTGCTTATGGGGATGGGCATGGTCTCTAAGTACGGTCTGAGCCTCCATGAGCCAAGGCAAAGGCGTCAGCTTTAGGGTGTTTACAATGTCCAATCTCATACTAATTAGGCACGGGCAATCCGTGTGGAATGCGTCTAATCGATTCACTGGCTGGACAGACGTTGATCTGTCCGAGAAGGGTGTTTTGGAGGCTGAGCAAGCAGGGCGTGAACTTAGTGCCTTGAGAATCGATGTCGTTCATACGAGCGACCTGATTCGGGCTCAAAGGACTGCAGAGATTATTATGCGATTCAATGAGTCCTCAGAAGGCGCATTAACGAAGTATGATTGGAGGCTGAATGAGAGGAATTATGGATCCCTACAGGGATTAAACAAGGCCGAGACAGCGGAGAAGCATGGTGCAGATCAGGTGCATGTCTGGAGGAGGTCTTTCGATGTGGCGCCTCCGGGTGGAGAGAGTCTTCAGATGACGGCAGAGAGGACGATACCTTACTACGAGGAGGAGATAATCCCCGACCTTTTAGATGGGAGAAACGTGCTTGTTTCAGCTCATGGGAATTCCCTGCGATCTATAGTTATGCATATAGAAGATATGAGCCCGAAAGAGATAGTCTCCCTTGAGATTCCAACCGGTTCCCCCATTCATTACCTATTTGAAGATGGGAATGTCAGGAAAATCTAGTGAAGGGTAGCTCGGGATCTGGGGCAAGCCCCCTGTAGTATCTTAGAAGAAAAAAGCTTAGTGTTAGCGAGAAAATTGGCAAAGGTATCTCGTCTTGAGAGGGCGGAAAAGTGTTGATCAGAGAAGCGATTCCGAAGAATCCAGCCATCATGGAAAAGGCACCAAATACCCTGTTGTTGAACATCTTCTTTTGGTATGGAGTGACATGACCAATAATCGCCGTAGCAGGTTGAGGTGCGCCGGATTGGTGGGAAACAGCCTCTAATACGTCTAACAGACATTGTTCGTACTCCCAAATAGCAAGTCCCCCACGATGTGAGTAGAATACATCGTCCGAGCACCATTTTTGGGGGGCCGATTTCCTCCACCCCTGTATCAAGGAAGAGCGAAGCTCAACGATATCAATATCACATGAATTCCGGAAATGTAGTCTCGATAGGTCGTGGACCAATGATGACAAATCCCGTATTGCTGGGAATTCACATTCTGGAATCAGTAGCGAGTCACTTAGTCTTGGCCTACCTATCTTAATTGAGGTCTCACCAAAGTCGGATAGTCTCAAGTCCCCTAGCGACAGCATGCACTCGGTGCCTCTGGAATGTGGGGCCCTCCAGATTGACTGTGAACGGAGCCTCTCCTCCAAATCCTGCATTCTCTTATTCCATCGCTTAGGATCAGGAGGGGTGGTTCTGACTGACTCTACTTCCCTGTGATACCTACCAAGTACGTCACCACATTCCCAAAGCAATTGTTTTGCTAGATCGGAGTCTCCACTTTTCAGGGACTCAGAGATACGAATACTGGTATCGTAATTTTCAGAGCTAGGCTCCCTGATCAGTATTATGTCCACACCCTTCCAGCGATAGCCTCCGCATGGAGCTCGAGAAATGGAGGAGGGGGATTTAGCCCTCTTTCTAATCAGACCGTCGGACCCCCAAGGGAGGAACTCCGCAATCCACTCCTTCCCTTCTTCTAATATTGCAATCGGTCCTCTTTCATCCTCGCAAAGTGACGAAACGCTAATTTCTGCCGGATTGGGTACTTTGCCCCATGGCCTAAGTTCTGAGACGATCAATTCCCAGTCCCCGGTCGATTCTAATTCCACTGGCTCTATCATTTCGCAACTCATTCCTATCCCTGAGAATATTAGTGTTTGAAAACCAGCTGGCGAATCTTTCTCTGATTCCGTTTTTTTCATCGCCGAAGGCCTCCAATTCCTTTTCCAGCCTTGCATAGTGACCCAACCCCCACGAAGGGGTGCATGGCTTCATAGAATCGGTCTGCAAAGGCTTGAATCAGTTCGCCCCTAGGGGTGGCCATGGATCAGAGCGAAAGTGGGCTCCCTATCGCGGTTGATATGGATGGTACTCTTATTCTGACCGACATGAGTTGGGTCAGCATCAAAAGAGTGGTAATCCGCAAGCCATGGAGGATTCCCGGGATGTTATTCAAGGAATTCTCGGGAAAGAGGGCCGAGTGGAAGCGTGACCTAGCGGAAAGTCTACTGTTCGATCCTGGTAAGCTGGCGTACCACCAGGGTTTTCTAGACTGGTTAAAAACTGAGCATGAGAGTGGTAGGACATTGGTTCTAGCGACCGCGTCTGACAGGATAATTGCAGAACAGGTTGCGGGTCATGTTGGCATATTTTCCGACGTGATGGCTTCTGACAGTCAGTACAACCTTCGAGGGGAGAAAAAGGCTGAGGCGTTAGTATCCAGGTTCGGCGAGAAGGGTTTCGCCTATGCAGGGAATAGCAAGCACGACCTGCCTGTCTGGGACCGCTGTGGAGAAGTTATCGTGGTAAATCCTGAAAGAGGTTTGCTAGACAAAGTTGGCAATGCTGCTGACATTATCTTCGAATAGCGCATTCCTAGTTAGTTGTCATAACGTTGGAGTGTCCCCGATGCCGCATGGGAAGCCGGAAGAGAGGCCTTGGTCGTCGAATTGACGGCTTGGCGAAGTGGCTCCTCAGATTTAGAATAGTCTCAGGTCCAGCTAGAATTATTTCCAATTCTCGGATTGCATGGAGCTTAGTTTCAAGACTGGACAGGATTAGGACGAGGAGGCAGCGAGACAGGATAGCAAAAGCGATTTTACCTGAGCACGTATCCATAATTATGGACGGGAATAGAAGGTTCGCTTGGAACATGAGCCTAGAAACCGAAATCGGACACAGGCATGGTAAAGAGAAGCTGAAGCACGTCATGGAATGGGTTTTGGATCTTGGAGTACCTTATCTCACAGTCTATGCACTTTCCACGGAGAACCTCTCAAGTAGAGATCCAGAGGAGTTGGATTCGTTATATGATCTATACGTTACTGGCCTGAATGAAATTTCTGAAGACCCTAAGATACACTCAAGAAACGTAAAGGTAAGGGTCGCAGGTAGGTTAGATTTACTTCCTAAAAGAGTTAGAGATGCAATTTCCAACGCTGAGGAAAAAACCAGTAATTACTCTAGCTTTACCTTCACCGTTTGCCTTGCATATGGAGGAAGAGAAGAAATTGTCGATGCGGTCAAAGAAGTTGCGAGAGACCACGCGTGTGGTAAGCTAAAACTTGAGCAGATTAACACTGAAGAGATTTCCAATAGGCTTTATGACGCAGAAATCCCAGATCCTGACCTTGTAATCAGAACAAGTGGTGAAGAAAGGGTCTCCAACTTCCTTTTATGGCAAATCGCTTATTCTGAGCTATATTTTACCGATGTTCACTGGCCTTCCTTCAGCAAGTCGGTCCTATATGATGCGATTGAGACATTCCAAATGAGGAGGAGAAGGTTTGGCAGTTAGTGATGGATTCAGGAACCCTGCACTAGCAGTTGATGCTATTGCACTAAGGGAAGGGGCTGGTGTGGTTGAAGTTTTGCTAATTAGAAGAGGACACCCCCCTTACAAAGGCAGGCTGGCATTCCCCGGAGGCTTCGTGGACATTGGGGAGAATCCTGAAATTGCGGTATTACGTGAACTGTTTGAGGAGACTGGTGTTTTAGGTACAGATCCCGAGTTATTCGCGGTGAGAGGGGACCCTAGAAGGGACCCAAGGAAGCACATAGTCTCAATCTTCTATTTGGTCAGTGTAAAACCTGATTCTGTTCCAGAGGCTGGAGACGATGCATCAGATGCAAAATGGATCGATATAGCGACACTCAAGGCTGAGGATGTAGCGGGGGATCATATTACAGTGATTGATGAGCTGCGCGAGTAAGCCTATACATGCTATCCCTTGGGGTTGACATGGGCAGGAAGCTGAAGATAGATACCGGAGAGCCAAAATTAGGACCTTACACACCAGGAATTAACGTAAAGGACCACATTTGGCTTTCGGGGCAAATAGATATCGAATCAGGAGATGACATTGAATCACAGACAATCGGGACACTCGCAAAGATAGATGATCTTTTAGCAGCTGCAAATAGTTCGAAGGGGGACTTAGTGAAGGTTACAATACTGATGGTAGATATTGGATTCTACACCAAGGTAAACGAAATTTACTCAGAATGGCTCGGGGACACAATTCCCCCTGCTAGAGCTGCCTACGAAGTATCAAAACTACCCGGAGGTGCCTTGATAGAGATAGTGTGCGAGGCATTCAGAAACTCGGGAGAGTACAGGACAGACTTACCGGCAGAGCTTGAGGAGGCCCTGGTATAGGGACTTCATTACAACAGGCCATGGACAGACGTGCCCCCCTTCTAACCCCAGTCCTGGCAATAGGGTGCATAATCACCCTAGTAGGATTTGCTATCAGAGCCTCATACGGGGTTTTCCAGATACCGATAGCAGATGATTTTGGATGGGGTAGGACAGAATTTAGCTTAGCAATAGCAATTCAGAACCTAGCATGGGGATTCGGTCAGCCGATATTCGGAGCCATTGCAGAGAAGATCGGAGACAGGAGAGCAATTGTAATCGGAGCGGTGTTGTATTCGTTTGGACTGGTTTTATCAGCAGGCTCTTCAACGCCTATTGAGCATCAGCTATACTCTATATTGGTAGGATTTGGGATTGCAGGGACTGGTTTCGGTGTAATTCTGGCAGTTGTTGGCAGGGCAAGCGCAGATGAGCATAGGTCTATGAGCCTGGCAATAGCAACTGCGGCCGGCTCTTTGGGCCAAGTGGTTGGGCCTCCAGTTGCAGTTTTTCTTCTGGAAAGGATGCCTTGGGATTCTGTTTTCTTAGTTTTCGCGGGAGCTATCCTCTCCACTATTTTGCTTCTACCGTTTATGCGGGCCCCACCATCTGCTAGCAAAGATGAGCTTGAAGAAAGCTTAGGTGGTATTCTAAAATTAGCGTTAAGAGACCCATCTTTCACGATGATATTCATCGGATTCTTCTCCTGTGGTTACCAACTGGCCTTCATAACTGCACACTTCCCTGCATTGGTGACCGAGATGAGCTCCGCTGAATCAATAGAAGCTAGTGGATGGTGCGGGGACTTTGGAATCGAAACAACGGCCGCTTTGGGTGGGTTCGCCATTTCAGTAATTGGTTTCTCCAATATCATTGGTACAATTTTAGCTGGATGGGCTGGAAAGAGATTCGGAAAGAAATGGCTTCTTTCTGGTATTTATGCGGGAAGATCGATTGCGGCAGTATGGTTCATTATGACTCCTGTTTCGGCAAACTCTGTTCTTGTCTTCTCATTCGCTATGGGGTTCTTATGGCTTGCAACTGTCCCACTAACAAGCGGACTGGTGGCGCACATTTACGGTCTGAAGTACATGGGAACTCTTTACGGGATCGTCTTCTTCTCCCATCAGCTTGGTAGCTTCATTGGAGTTTGGCTTGGAGGGATATTGTATGACCAATATGGGACATATACGCTCGTTTGGTGGGTAGGAATCGCCGCTGGGGTTTTCTCTGCAATCATCCATATTCCAATCAAGGAGGAGCCGAGAGTCTCTGGTAGCCTCACATCACCCTCATAAAATGAGTCTAACTTGTGGATAAATCATAGAGTGTCGGTGCTGCGGCATCCGTATGACGGTGTTCAAGGCCTACGACATTAGGGGTATCGCGGGAGATGAGCTAGACGCAAAATTTTCGGAACGCTTGGGTCAAGCTGTATCTACCCACTTAGATGCAGGGTGTGTATCTGTTGTCAGGGATATTAGAAAGTCTGGGCCTGTCTTGCATGAAGCCTTTGTTCGTGGGGTCCTGTCTACAGGAGCAGACGTGCTGGACCTGGGGATAACTACCACAGGAGTGCTATACAGGTCAATAGTAGATTTGCCAGTTGACGTTTCGGTAGCCATAACCGCTAGTCATAACCCCCCAGAATATAACGGATTCAAGATTTGTCATGGAAAGATTCCTCTCGGAGGGGATGATCTTCAGCACATCAGAAAAACCTTCGAGTCTGGTAATTTTAGACAAGGTAATGGAAAATATGTTCTAAAGGATGATTACGAAGATTCCTATATTGATTCCATAGTAAATACTGTGGGCAATCCTAGCAGGGATATCAGAATAGTACTCGATTGTGGGAATGCTGTTCCTGGACCATTGGCCGTCAGAGTTCTTGAGACCCTAGGTGTAGATGTAATCCCAATCCATTGCGATTGGGACAACTCATTTCCAAACCACCCTCCGGACCCAACAAGGCAGAAGAATATGAAAGACCTTGGAAGAGCAGTTGTCGAGCACGGTGCAGAATTTGGAATAGGCATGGATGGGGATGGAGACCGATTAGGAGTGGTTGATGAAGAAGGGAAATTTATACATCCAGATAGGTTGATGGGAATATTCGTCAAAGACGTATTGGAGAGTTTGCCCGATGAATCTACTGATGAGCAGCGAACTATTTTCTATGATGTAAAATGCAGTATGGCACTCAAGGAAGCTATAGAAAAACTAGGTGGAGTTCCCAAGATGGTAAGGACTGGCCATACGTTCATGAAATTAGAATTAAGGAATAATCCAGATTCCCCAATGGCTGGAGAAATGTCGGGCCATTTCTTTATGAACGATAGCTGGGATGGATTTGACGATTCAATATACAATGCAGCTCGACTACTGCAAATCGTAGGAAGGGATGACCCCCCAGAGAAGGGTGGCCCCAAGTTTTCAAAAAGATTCGATTTCATGCCAGAATATCCTTCAACGGATGAGGGAAAGATTCCATTGGAGGGCGATAGAGAGGATGTGATGACCTCAGTAAGAAAGGCGTTCTCTGATACCATTTTCTCGAGCGTAGACGGCATTAGGGTAACTTACGAGGGAGGTTGGTTTCTTTGCAGGCCCAGCAACACTGAGCCGATTCTAGTAATGAGAGTTGAAGGAAGAGACAACGAGACCGTTGAGAAGATATTGTCTGATGTCAAGAGCAGAATAGGGCATCTTGCGGATATTGAACTACTAGGCTAGATCACCGATTCTCTTATGGTAAATCCATTTCTGGGGCCGAATCTGCCACTGTAGCTTAGCCTGGTAGAGCATCTGATTCGTAATCAGAAGGCCGGGAGTTCAAATCTCCCCAGTGGCTCCATC
>MDSW01175768.1_pt1 | contig 16331 bp, 8 predicted proteins | sample 811171 | NCBI WGS metagenome assembly MDSW01 (sample SAMN05326641, study PRJNA326480) | marine metagenome | isolation source: seawater | place: Atlantic Ocean: North West | collected 2012
CCATTTGGCGATTGAAACAGCCGAAGATATCGAAAGAGAGTTTCACGAACAACGACATGGCGAACATGCCGACGAGCATGAACGGCATCGTGATGATTCTGAGATAAGCCGAGAGGATGTTGTTCGGAAAGTTAGGGAATTGGAAGAGCATATACACCATTTGCATGAAGAATTAGAGCATGTAAAGCAAGTGCTCGAGAATCGAGGCCGATAGGCCCCTGGAAATAGTGTGCCGTCACAGCGCGGATCGAATTAATTGATATTTAGTTAGACGGACCCTTTGCTTGCACTTTCTAAGCTCAGGGTCTTTTTTATGCGTACATACTCTACCTCGATTCCAATCATAAAAAGGACATGATACTCACAGCGAATTCCCTTCTCCGTTTTCAACAATGGTTAGGGACAGGAGAGTCTTTACAAGACTGGGAGCCTGTGACAGCGAGTAAACCCGTGTTGTTACTGCTGCGACAGTAACTGTTTGCGGAGATTAATCGTAAAAGATAAGTTTTGCAGAAGGATCAATGAGTTCGATTTGGTTATCTGCTAGGCCCATAACGTGCAATCGAGTCGCTCGATTTTGTTTTCCTTGCTCGACAATGAGAAAGCCCGAGTCATATTGCTGGCAGTACTCCGCTGATTGCTCAGGGCCCATCACGTAGAATGCTGTGGCTAATGCATCAGCTTCTGCAGCCGTTGAGGAAAATGCTGTGGCCGAGAGGACTTTCTCGACAGGATAGCCTGTTCTAGGGTCGAGGACGTGTCCATAGCGGACTCCTTGATGGTAGAAAAATTGATTGGCATCGCCGGATGTACCCGCAGCCATGTTCTTCAACCATAAGTGAGCCAGGTACTTTTCAGGGATGAGTGGGTGGCGTAAGCCGATTTGCCAGCCCGAATCTTGTGTTGTTTCGCTTTGTCGATGTCCTTTTGCGAGAACGGAGCTGAGGCCACCATGAATCAGGTAGTTAGTTAGATTGTTAGCTACAAAGTGCTGATGGCATCGATCCAACGCGTATCCTTTTCCGATACTCCCAAGGTTGATTTGCAACTCAGGCTGCGCAAATTGAACGCTTCCGTCGTCATGAATAATGAGGTGCTGAGATCCAACCTGCTTTAGCGATTCCTGAATTTCGGTCATAGCTGGAACACGGTGCTCTTTTTGATGGAATCCCCAGAGTTTCGAGAGGGCTGTCGAGGTTATATCAAAGGCGCCGTTTGTTCTTCGCCAAAGTTCTTTGGATTGCTTGAGTAGTTGAAGCAGAATAGCGTCAACATGAACGGCTTGAGCCTTTCCTAGTTGATTGAGTTGTGCGGCGCTGGTGTGGATTCGGTAGATCGAAAGGATATCTTCAATTTCTTCAACAATATCTAAGGCCTCGACTGCTGCTTCGGTCGCGAGTTCATGTTCACCTGCATTTAGAAAAATCTGGAAATTGCATGCCATTGCTTTGCGGGAGATATGCAACAGGTAGGAAGGAGTACCTGACGAAGTAGCATCATTTTCCGGCATGCTGGTAATTTGGTTGATGGATTTGACATCAGCAGCAGATCTTTGCAGAGCCTTGCCTTGGAGAAAATCTCGTCGGTGTGAGGTAGGTTTAGGCATTTGGTAGTTCATGACCGATAAATGTAATACTGTCGGTCTTTTAATGGATTGAGCGGTGAAGGTGGTAAATTGAGAGTCGTGTATATTATGATTGAGCCGAATGACGATGTGAATCACTTGTTATTAAGCAGTGTTGCTCCAATAATGCAGTAAGTGTGTTTTGTCAAAGAGAAAGTTGGATTTATGAATCGCAGGAATACTACGATACTAGCATGGGCAATGATATTTGTTTTGCCGGCGATGTGGTTGTATGCTCAGGGAAAGCCTCAGGTAAAGCGTGTCAAACTTCCGGATTTTAAGGGCCGGTCAGATCTGAAGAATATTTTTTTTGATAACCCACAGGCTAGGCTCGATGGGCCGCGCCAAATTAATACAGCTCCGATGAACAGTGGTGGATCCACGAATGTTGCCGGTTCTTCAAATGGCAATGAAGGTGGTGCTACCACGGGTGCATGGGCGGCATTAATTTCCAGTGCAACGATTGAAGATGAAATCAAATCGACGAAACTTGAAGTCGATCGAATTGTGGGCATACCGGGAAAGTTCAAAGGAGGGGATTATCAATCTGCTCGACTTTATTTTTCTACCTTGGCTGCGATGTTTGGAGTCATAGCGGAATATGACGGAGATGTTCGCTGGAAGCAACAATCCATAGGAGCGAGGGATGCCTTCGGGAAAGTCGCGGCCAATTGCAAAGTTGGTACGGACGCTTCTTACAATGAGTCCAAATTACGGAAGGCAGATTTGGAAGACTTGGTTGGAGGAGCCTCGCCTGATTTAAAGCCAAACCCTGACGATTTCTCCTGGGGTAAATTGATTGATCGAGCTCCAGTCATGCAGCGTTTAGAAATGGCATTCGACGAGCGATTGAAGCCTTGGACATCGGATGCATCTACGTTTGAGGAAAACATTGAGAAGGTGATGCACGAGGCTGAGATAGTAGCAGCGTTATCCGCCATGTTGATGAAGCCAGATATGGAAGATGGCGAGGACGAGGATTACATGAACTTCTCGAATGCGATGAAGGCTGCTGCTCGTGACATTGTTGACGCTGTCAAGCTTAATGACGCCGAGCGTGCCAGCAAAGCAGTCAGCGAAATTTCTAAAGCGTGTACCGAGTGCCATGAGTACTATCGGGCATAACTTTCCAGAGCATAATCCAGTGCCACCCACTCTAATAAAATCCAGAAGATCTAGTGCCACCCACTATTACGGATTGTGAAACGATTGGCAACAATGTAGAGTCTCGATCTGGTACCAATCACTGCTTAAGATTAATATCCGCAGAATCAGTCGCAACCTACTCGCCGGAAATGAGGGACTGGCATCGCATTTACCTGTTCAAAATCGGTAATTTCTGGATCGGTTATCCAAATTAAGCCTTAATTCACTGATTGGGGTTGTATTGTCTTTGATTTTTTTAGATTTTTCACTGTCCCATCCACGTGTTGATTCGATGTATATGGAAGGGGCAGAAAATCAAACCAAATCCGTGATCATTTTGCATTTTGTCACTAGGGTGAAATTAGGGGTTTGATCAATTCAGGATAGTGAAAAATTAAGATTTTTAACTAAACTGAAATGTTAAAATGGGAAATCTAGGGAGTGTTTGAGGCTATGTTGCGTGGATTATTAAAGCGATCTAGAACACGACAGCGAAGGCGGCAACGATTTTTACAGGGGCTGTCGATAGAGCGTTTAGAGTCTCGTCAATTGCTCTATGGAGTAACAGATACGCCTCATGGTGCTCCACCTAGTCATGACCTAGGAGACACTATTCAAGCGGATGTTCTCATATATTCGAATGGATCGTTAATCGACTTACCGGCAAATTTGGGCATCACTTCGGGCGGAGACTCAGCATTCGTCACTACTTCCGCTGCAGGAAGTACAGTATCGATTTCGCCGGCGGATGTTGACGGTGATGATGTCATTGATACTCCCAGCCAATATATAACGGTAGGCGATATCTTTGAGACTTGGCGTACTTCTGCTGGAGATATAGGGAATAACGCTTCCTCGACATTCTCGACGACAGAGCTTATGGGAAGTGTCGTTGACGCAAACAATCATATACGTATGTATGTGAATGGCACTCCTGTCCATTCGTATGATGATTACCAAATTCACAACAATGATAGAATTGTGCTGACCTATGGATCTACTGATATCGTTGCCTTACAAAGTGATGTTGGCACGCTGCTGTTGGAAATGTTGCCGGATGCCGCTCCAAACACTGTTAGTAATTTTCTAAACTATGTGTCAGATGGTGATTATCAAGATTCTATTATCCATAGGTCTGTTCCAGGGTTTGTTATTCAGGGCGGGGGATTTACCACGAGTAGCCAGACTTTTACAAGTACAAGTCAATTCAGTTCAGTGCCAACCGATAGTCCGGTAATCAATGAGTTTGATATTTCCAATACTCGAGGGACTGTAGCTATGGCCAAGTTGGGTGGGGATCCCAATAGTGCCACGAGTCAGTGGTTTGTCAATTTAGCGGACAACAGTGCAAATTTAGATGCTCAGAATGGTGGATTCACAGTATTTGCCAAGATTCTTGATATGAGTGCCGCTGACGCTATCGCTGCAATAGGGCGTCAGAATCATGGCGGAGCGTTTACTGACCTTCCCGTTGCTGCGGGAAGTCAGTTGATTTCTTTTACGGATGTTATGGCAGATGCCGAAGTAAGCGGACGCGTCTACGAGGACACAAATGGGAACGGCGTGTTTGATTCAGAACTTGATTCTGGCCTGGCAGGGTTTACGGTCTTCAGCGATACGGACGGTGACAACGTATTGGATTCTAATGAGTTTAGCGTTCTAACGAATTCTGACGGTACCTATTCGTTGAGATTACCGATCGGTAGCCACCAGCTAAAGCAATTAACGTCGGCACCCTACCAGCAGAATTCTCCCGATAGTCAGACAGGCCACAGTATTGAACTGAGAGTGGGCGACAGTTTAGAGAGCCAGGATTTTACAAATCGAATGATTCAGGCTCCTACGTCTATCGAGCTTGTTTCGGATTCTGATTCAGGTGTGAGCGACTCGGATAATATAACTAATCACAACAATGTATCTGCTTCAACAGCTTTGAGTTTTGTAATTGATGGGGTGGAAGATGGTGCGTTGGTGCGATTATTTGCAGGAAACAGCGAACTAGGTTCAGCCACCGCTTCAGGAACTCAGGTCACAATTACGACAGCAGGCAATCTTCGACTTGACGACGGTGCGGTGGCAATAACCGCAACGCAAATTGTAGATAGTGTTGAAAGTTCACCATCACCTGCCTTGGACCTAACGATTGATTCTCAAGTTGGGGTATTTGAATCCGGTTTAACTGAGACGATTCCATTGGCACAGGATTACTCTTTCAATATTAACAATGCAGAAGAGGGTGATTCCGGGTTTTCGTATGAAGTAATCAATGCTCCCGAGAACTTAACGGTGCATTCATCAACGGGATTTCTACAGTGGCACCCAAATGCTAACCAGTTGGGTGTAAATAGCTTTACAATACGTGCTTCTGATGTTGCTGGAAATACTCGAGATCTAGTTGCAAGTCTTACTGTCGACGGAGATGCTTTGGTTGAGTATTCCCTTGAATTGACAGATTCGGATGGCAATGCCATTACTGCTGTTACCGTAGGCGATGATTTTGTTCTTAGGGTTTTGGTGGAAGACTTGAGAGATACACCGAGAGGAGCCTTTGCTGCATATCTGGATGTTGCATGGGCGGATGATCGAGTTGAAGTTGCAGGACCAATTACGTACGGAACGGCATTTCCTAACGTTCATACTGGCAGTACTTCTTCAGAGAATCTCATCGATGAGGTTGGTGGAACTGGGGGATTTAATGAACTGGGGGCGGGTAAGTTCTTGGTTTTCAGTGTGCCAATGAGAGCTAATACGGCAGGTCCAGTAACTATTGGAGCTAATTCAGCAGATAATAGCCCACACACGGATACACTGCTTTTTGGAACAAACACCGCCATCAACTCGGATGTTATTATTTACGACACTGCTAATTTGCAGGTAGGGTTGGGCTTTAGCCCAACCGATGACGCATATAATTTCGATGAAGACACTTCGGGACATATATTAAATGTCCTTGATAATGACGGAGATTCAGGCAACACTCTAACAATTTCATCTGTTTCAACTCCGAGCAACGGTGGAACAGTTTCTATCGCTTCAGACGGTAAGAGCTTGGAATATACACCAGCGGCCGACTACTTTGGCCAGGATGTGTTCACATATGTCGCTGGAGATTCATCCGGAAGTTCACAGGCAACGGTTACAATTCAAGTGTTCCCTGTACAGGACCCTCCAACGGCGAACGATGACGTCTTTAGCTCCGTCAATGAAGATGATGTTAACGTTCTTCTAGATTTGATGAATAACGACTCGATCGCTCCGGACCAAGGTGAGACGATAAGCATTGTTTCCGTTACTCAAGGGGTTGAGAATGGTGCCATTTCGATCGCCAATAACGGTATCCATGTTCTCTACACGCCAGATACGGACTTTGTAGGAACGGATTCCTTTACTTATACGATCGAAGATAGCAATGGTGGACAGGCAACAGGCAATGTAACAGTCCATGTTCAGTCGGTTAATGATGTGCCTGGAGTTGCAAGTGATACATTTACTGTAGATGAAGATTCAGTTGATAACGAATTGGATGTTTTGGCAAATGACACTTCACATCCGGATGAAGGAGAAGTCCTTTCTGTAGCAACCGTATCCTCTCCATCGAAAGGTGGTGTAGCGACCATCAGTAGTGACGGTTTGAGGGTTGTGTATTCACCGGCACCGGATTACTTTGGTACGGAATCATTCACATATACAGCGACAGATGGCAACGGTGGATCGAGCCAAGCGAATGTAGTTGTCACTATTGTAAATACTGCTGATGCCCCTTCTGCCAATGATGATCAATACACAGTTGTCGTCGACTCGGCCGGTGATGGCTTAGACGTTTTAGATAATGACACCGCAGCCCCGGATCCTGCTGAGGTGTTATCCGTCACGTCCGTCACAGCGACCGCTGAAGGTGGTACGGTTCAAATCGTAAATTCTGGTAGTCGACTAGTATATGCTCCTCCGGCAGGATTTGCAGGAGAAGATTCATTTACATACACCATTACCGACGAAGATGGTTTAACTGACGACGCGGTGGTCACGTTGTCGATCACGGACTATCTACCTGGTGGACTTTCTGGCGTAGTATTTATCGACACAGACGATGATGGGGTTCAGGGTGACGACGAATTGGTTCTTGGGGGGATTCAGATCACGCTAAGTGGTACTGATGTTGATGGAAATAATGTTTATCAGCAGTTGCAAACCGACCTCGCGGGTAACTATGAATTCGAGAATCTGAAGGCAGGTGACTATACGGTCACACAGACTCAACCTAGATATCTGGTGGATGGAGGATTTGTTGGTGCGAGTCCGGATATAACATTTGATAGTAACTCGTTTAGCGTGACATTGGGCTATGGAGAATCCGTTGATGGAGCCAATTTCACTGAAAAGGGTCGAGAAGCACAAACTCTTTCTCTTATGGATTTTTTCAATAAGCCGGTGAAACCCACTATGGTCGCCAGTTTCGGTGAATCAGTAGAGGATGCTTGGGTCGCGGTTGGCTCAGAGTGGTCCGCTTATGAAGATACTGCTGTTACATGGGATCCTGACAGCCATTCCCTCGTCATCGATGTTACAGATAATGAAGGAGCATCGCAACGAGGTGTCCTTTCCTGGGAATCTGATAATGAGCTTCGTCACGTAGCAGGCCATGAAGACACTCCGATGATTGTATTAGGCGACACTCCGCAAGATGCAAATTTTTCAGTAGTGCCGACAACAGACACCGATGAGACTCAGGAAGAAGATGACAATACAGATTCAGAGACAGATGAACAGGTGAATCCGGTACCTGACTTTAGCTTACCTGATGTTAATTCGAGTTCGACCACATTTCAAACTGAGGTGTCGCCACGAGATTTGAATGGAAATATCTCCGTTTATTACTTTGGCCTTGCGACTTGTAATTACTGTATTGCTCAATTTGGGCACTTGGATACTCTGCAACAGGATTTGGATACAAATCATGCCGATTTAGGAGTTGAAATAGTTGGAATCAATCTGGCTGACAGGGATTCGGGAAATGCAACTATTACATCAGGTACTGATTTGCCTTGGTTGCAAGATGCTGATAATGACGGCGATGGAAACTCAGATGTCTGGCACGAATGGGGAGCTCAGTTACGTGATGTAATGATCGTAGACGAGGAGAATCAGTTAATTGAGACCATCAATTTGACATTGAATGACCTTGCGGATTCAGAAAATTACGATTCACTTAAAGCGAAGATTTTGGGTACAGATTCTGGTGAAGGAGAAATCGACGCAGAAGATGACTGGCTAGTCAACGAGCAATTGGATGAGACGATTGACTCATTAGCTCGTTTCTTTAATAGGTGACACCCACTCGGTTGTTACATGATGGGGTCTAATTCTAGTGCCACCCACTAATAGCTAGAGTGGGTGGCACCATTTCGGTGAATGTGACCTGGGCTAGCAACGTTGGGATCACGTGGAGCGAGCGTTGGTGGGTTTTGTTGTGAATCAGGCAAAATAGCGTGTGTTGTCTACGGAATGACAAATATTTGTAGATCTTTGTGCCGCCTTTTCTCGATATTTGGCAACTTCGTAAGGGAGGCCCATGTGTCCGCTTTTGCAAAGGATTCCAAAGATGGTTCTACGTCGCAAAGATGTATTCAATCGAAAAGAGATCGGTTTTTATCACATAACTACTAGGTGTGTACGTCAGGCTTTCCTACTAGGTAAAGATTTCAAATCAACATCGAGTAACCATCATAGAAAAGCTTGGATTGAACAATGGTTTCAATCGCTGACAGAAGTAATGGCAATTGAGATCTGTGCTTATGCCATTATGGATAATCATACGCATTTGATCCTCCGAAATCGGCCTGATTGGTTAGATGGTATGGATGATTATGAGGTCGCTACGCGTCTAGCACGTCTCTACCCCGGATACCAGTGTCTAAGCAGCTTGCCAACTGAGGCCGCCCCGGAACGAGTACAGGAGATTCTTGAAGATCGTGATGGATTTGCTCAAGGGAAAGAGAAACTGGCAGATATTTCTATTTTTATGGCTCGTTGGGAAGAAGCTGTGGCACGACGTGCAAATAAAGAAGATGGTTGTGCAGGGCGATTTTGGGAAGGGCGTTTCTACTGTCAACGGCTGTTAGATCCAGCAGCAGTTCTTGCGGCAACCATTTATGTTGAATTGAACCCTCTTAGAGCGAACATTGTTGACTTACCTGGATTCGCGCAGTTTACAAGCCTGACAAATCGATTGAATCTAATCAAAGTCACTGCAGGAGAGTTCCCAGAGTATTTGACTAGGAATTCTGCCATTCAAGAAGAGTTCAATTGGCTTGAGACAATGGAATTGGGCAGAGCGAAAGTCAACAATATTCAACTTTGTGACAAATTTTTACCAGTAGATACAATCAAGTATCTTCGAGTTCTTCAGTACGTAGTGTGCAAAGATTCGCTTGTAAATAATTCCCAAACAGGTGCCAGCGTTAATGGAATTCTGGTCCGTCTTGGGGTTATCCCCGAAAACTGGAGGCAGACTGCCATGGAGTTTGAAAAAAGCTACAAGTTATTTGCGGGAAGTCCAGAAAAGCTTGCAGCAATAGCCTCAGCTCAAAAGAAACGATGTATTCATGGAGTTTCAACAGCTAACCAAGTGTATCTTTCAAATTGAATACGGCTTAACTATCAAATGGCGAATTAGTATCGGAAGGTCAATCCCATGTTCAACGACTGTGCCCAATAGTGATCGATGGTGAAGGGCATCGTGGGCTGGCCAGAAGTATTTGTCATATCTACATTGGTGTCGATCTGATTTCCAGGCTGTACAGCGTGTCCCCAATAGATCACTGAATACCCGAGTGAGAAATCCAACGAATCATTGAGATGCTTTGTATATCTAACACTGAATTCCGGAATCGCAGTGAATCGACTTCTTGTGAATTCCCCTCTATTACTATCACGCACAAGAAGCCCTTCTAGTGTGTTCGTGCCTCCATTCGGATCGGTGATTACTGATGTTCCACTAGTAATAATGGTTTGGTTGACTCCCCCAAGGCCAACTTTTGCGAGGAATGAAACAGTGTAATCAACGCCGTCTATATCTGACGACAGACCTAAGAGTCCACCGTGAAACACATTTTTTGTGCGAAAGGTATCAGTAACTTCTAATTGTGTGCCAATCGGAATTGAGTTTCTTCCATCCTGATTTGTCGAGTCATTGCTGATAGCAAGTGATTCATCAAATCGGCTGAACTGATAACCAGAAACGAAATTGATTCGTGTGATTCCACTTGAACGCCATGGCCGCATTACATAGACATCGGTACCTAGCATTTTCGCCGTAGAGCTTATTGTTAGGGACCCTACTTCGCTCCCGTCAAAATTGACTGGTAACGATTGGTTTTCACCAGCGTCCACGTTGAAGAACGGACGAGCCACAATCCCCTGGTTAAATGTGTAAGAGGATCCAGCGTCAAACATGGAGTAGAATCGAGCTCCAATAGCGACATCACTTCCAGGAAGCCATTTACCAAAATCTACTCTAACTCCGGGAGTTGATTCATCATTTAAAATGTTGCTTCCGAGTAGATTTGAAGTCGAATTGAGCCCTAACACTCCGGCATCTTCGATAGCCGTGCCTGCAGAACTGGTCGTTGCAAGTGCTGGAGTACGGGTTCCACGACGCCACGAAATTAAGTAGTCAACTCGAGCCCATCGTCCAACTTGGTCTGAATCCCACTGGTCAAATCCCCGAAATAGCTTCAGGCGGTTTTCAAATAGGTCCAGATCAATATCTCGTAACCTTCGGGGTTCGACGAAATCTTCAACCACGGTTTCATTCGAGGGCACTGAAAGTTCATCGCCGGAATTGCCTTGATTCACCAATTCCGATGCTTGAGTCGACGATTCTTCATCGAGGGCTAAAACAGATTGCGTTGATTCCTCTTCAGTCTCAGATTCAATAGGATCGAGATCGATTGTTGTCGGAGCCGCTTCTTGGATTGTCAGCTCAGGCAAAGACGAATCCTGCGCCTTCAAGCTAGGCGAGTAAAAGAAGGTTAGTATCGTTACCGTGTAGGTAATATTTCGACAATTCAATGTATTAATCCAGTTACATAAGTCTATTTGAGTGTATCTTGATTGGCCGAAATAGTAACGATTATGCGGCTTTTGTGGAATACGTATTGGTTCCAGAGGAAACGTATGACAATCTTCTTGTAATTACGATTGCCTTTTATGAAAGCTAAGGGGTAAAATAGATAAATTGAGCTATTTACCATTGTTTTGGGGATATTTAACGGCAGCATGTAGTCTAGTTTGCCGATTCCTTAAACGAGGAAGTATGCAGGAGATAGGTGAGATGTTTAATAGTCGATTCATATTGGCCCTTGTGGTTGCAGTGTCCGTGTTGTTTGTTGACTTTGTTGAAGTGCAGGCTAAATCCAATAAAGAGCCGATCTTTAAAAAGCCTTTGTTGTTTCGACGAGCGAAAGAGTATCAACGCGAGCAGTTAAAGCAAGAACTTAAGGGTGAGTTGTATGGTGAACTCTCAGACAAGCTTGATAAAGATGTAGCTGTTGCTACAGAAACCTTACGTAAAGCAACCGAAGCTAAAGTTGCCGCAGAAAGCAAAAAGCTTCAACAGCAAGCTCAGGCTCATAGCCAAAAGCTGACTGCGGACTCGGCGTCCCATGCAAAAAGCCTAGAGGAAACTGCAAAAGCACATGCGACGACTCTTTCTAAACAGTACGCCGATGCGGCAAAAACGTTAGACGCTCAAGGCAAAGCTATAGTAGAGGCTAATGCAAAATACCAAGAGGAGTTGACGTTAGCCCATGAACAAGCCTTGAAACAGCATGCACAAGCAAATAAGCGTGCGAGGGCTCGTTTGGCTGCAATGTTTAAATCTTTGACGGCAGAATTCCAAACGGCATCTCAAGAGCAGGCAAAAGCAAATGAAAAGATGATTGCTGCTCTTGCAACGACAAGCGAAGAGACTTTATCAGCTCGAGTTGAAGAATTGGCTAAGGCTCTTGCCACGCAAAACGATACATTTGCGGCAGAATTATCCAAGAAACTTACTAAGGAGAATCAAAGCTCGTTGGCACTAACGAAAGTAGACTTGGAACAAGCCTTGGCAGAGCTATCAGCGGAATTGATGACTCAGGTCGATAAAGCTGTAGCACAAATTACTGCTCAGCAAGCTGAACCGGAGCAAGTACCAGAGCCTCAACCTGTACCTGAAGATCAAGACGCAATTCCTGCGACTCCAGTTAGTCCGCAGAATGAAAATAATGAAGAAGAGTAATTCGCGAATCCAATTTCAAATTCGCTTAAGGGTAAGCAATTGCGGCTTACCCTTTTTTTATTGCGGTCGTATAGCGCCAGGCCAAAGCGTTGGGTTTGCCTCTCCAGACACGACAACCCCTTTTAAGTTCCAGTCCATATAGGCATGTACGTCTGCTGCACAATATCGCAGTGTCAATCCACAGCGTCTGCGGTCAGAGTTATTGGCGTTGCTTCCGTGTAGAAGTAAGTCATTGTGAATGGAGATTTGCCCTGCTTTTAGTTCATTATTTATAGGTGAATCTCCAAAATCCAAAGCATTTTCGACAGTTTGATTCAATACATTGTTCTCGTCAGGGCTACTCTCACGCCAATTTAGATGGCCATGTAAATGAGATTTTGGTATGAACCGCATACAAGCATTCTCGGCATCGGTGTCGTCGATTGCGAGCCAAACCGTTGCCGTTTTTGAAGGCGTTAATGGCCAATAACTGGCGTCTTGGTGCCAAGAAACAGCTTTTCCGTCGTGAGGCATTTTGCAAAAGAAGTGGCTACCCCAGCCGATCACGTTTTCTCCAAGAATGTCTTTAACGTATCCGACTATGACGGGATGTTTTAAAAGGTCGTATACCCTTGCATGCCTAAAATGGGCTGTGCTAATCGAATAGCTATTCCCGCCTTGTTTGATGGTATCGGCTAATAAACCATCGAAGAATCGCCTGAGCTCAAGAACCTCGGAATCTGTAAATACTTCTAACCCGGATATGAAACCATTTTGGTTATAGTTTCGAACCTGTTCGATCGTAAGGGTTTCACACTTCTCTTCAGAGGCCGGAAAAAAATCTAGCTGGCGTTCAATTTCCTCGATTGATTCAACTTGCGGAATTATATCGAAATTTTGCTTATGGTCGCTCATTGTCTCTCTCAAATTTCTTATTCTGCTAGCCATTGTATCCCTATCCTCCTACTCCGTAAAACGGCAAGCGGGAACTAAGTACCATTCATCAGCTCGCATGACCTGAGTGTTAAGAAACTGGTGCCACCCACTCAAGGATTTCCGGAATTTGACGGCAAGTGAGTGGGTGGCAATGGAATGTGGGAGCTGAATGTGTTTTTGGGGAGTAGTGAATTGTCGAAAGAGGTATGAGAGGGCGGCACTGGATTTGGTAGAATGAATGGGTAATTAGTTGGTAATAGACTTGGAGCTTAGACGTGTTTTTTAGGCGTTTTTTGATATTAATACTCCTGTTTGTGGGTGGCACCGATTTAATAGTGGATGGCACTGGGGGTGTTGAGGCAGCAGAGTTGGAAGTGTTTCCGACCGACCTGAAGCTGCGTTATCGTACCGATCTGCAACGCATTGTTGTGGTTTTGCATGAACAGGACCATAGCCGTGAAGTCACAAATGATGTCACATTCGAATTGTCCGACGCTAGTATTGCTAAAGTCTCGGAATATGGAATTATTCGGCCAAGTTCAAACGGCAATACTACTATTCAAGTCAAACTCGGCGATTTGCAAAACGAAATTCGAGTGGGTGTCACCGATTATGAGCTTGAGGGGCCTGTAAGTTTTGAATTGCATATTCAACCGATTCTGGCTGCAAGGGGCTGTAGTACAGGACCATGCCACGGAAAAGCGCGCGGGCAAAACGGCTTCCAACTGTCGTTGCTTGGATTCGATTCTGAGTTCGATTTTAACGCTCTCACACGTGAAGCACGGGGACGTCGAATCTTTCCGGCGTCACCTAAGGAAAGTCTGTTACTTAAAAAAGGAGCAGGGCACGTACCACACGGAGGCGGTATTCGCTTACCCGATGACAGCGACGATTATCAAACTATCCTGCGTTGGATCCAATCCGGTGCGCCACGGGAAATCGAAGAAGAACCAGTTCTCGAGAGTGTTGAAATATTCCCCACTGATCGGGTCATGATTCCCATGGAAACGCAACAGCTGGTGGTTGTCGCGTCCTACTCTGACGGTTCTAAACGGGACGTAACAGGGCAGAGCGCGTTTCAGTCCAATGAAAGTGTTGTTGTTGGTGTTTCAGATCAGGGAGTTATCAAGTCAGGGCCAATTCCGGGCGAAGCCACGATCATGGCAAGGTTTATGGGGGCGATTGCCACTTGCAGGGTTCTCATTCCGTTAGCTGGCAGTGTGCCTGAGCAATACTATGCAGATCTGCCACGGAATAATTTCATTGACGACAACGTTTGGAATAAACTTCAACTGTTAGGTATCACCGCTTCAGATCCAGCTGAAGATTCTAAAATTGTCCGGCGGCTATTCATAGACATCATAGGGCGATTACCTACTCCCGAAGAAACTCAGCAATATGTTAACGATACGGCTGCTGATAAACGCGATAAGCTGGTGGACTGGCTGTTAGAGCAACCTGAGTATGTGGATCACTGGGCCAACAAATGGACTGATTTATTACGTCCGAATCCATATCGTGTTGGAATCAAAGCTGTCCTTAATTATGACAATTGGATCCGCCAAGCTTTTCGCGAAAATCGTCCCTATGACGAATTTGTTCGCGGGCTTGTAACCGCGGAAGGATCGACTTTCCGCAACGGAGCATCGACACTGTTTCGTGATAGACGATCACCCGACGAAGTTACCACACTTGTCAGTCAGCTCTTTCTTGGGATTCGATTGGACTGTGCCAAGTGTCATCACCACCCGTTTGAGCGTTGGAGTCAGGAAGATTTTTATTCCTTTGCAGCATTTTTCGCTCGTGTAGGTCGTAAGGGCACTGGCCTCTCACCTCCGATTTCCGGATCAGAAGAGGTAATTATGGAAGCTTCTAGTGGAAGTGTGTCTCATCCGCTGACGGGAGCCGTTCTTTCGCCACGGCCACTTTATGGAACGGTTGAGTTTTCGGAGACTGAACTGCAGAGCGACTATTCAATGCGTGGGAAACTTGCTGATTGGATGGTCTCCAAGGAGAACAGCTATTTCGGTAAGGTGATGGCGAATCGGGTTTGGGCCGACATGATGGGGCGCGGTCTTGTTGAGCCCGTAGATGATTTGCGGGCCACTAATCCGGCGACAAATGAACCACTGTTGTCGGCCCTTGGTGAGTACTTCGCTGAGCAACAATATGACATTAAGGAATTGATTGGGGTCATAGCCAAGTCCTACGTATACGGCTTAAGTTCGGAGCCAACCGATCGGAACATCGCTGATACCCGAAATTATTCCCGGCACTATCGTGTGCGATTAAGAGCAGAAGTTTTGTTGGATGCGATTACTGATATTACGGGGATGCCGAACAGCTTTTCAGCGATGCCTTATGGTTCACGGTCAAATCAAATTTGGACGCATCGGGTAACCAGCTTGTTTTTGGACACCTTTGGTCGTCCTGATCCAAATCAGGATCCACCCTGTGAGCGTACTCCGGATTCAACGGTCACTCAAATTTTGCACCTAATGAATTCGCCTGAGTTACACGCCAAAGTTACAGATAGCTCAAATGCGATTGCAAAATTGATTGATAATCAAAAGGCTGAGCCCGCTGAGATCATTGAGCGAATCTATCTGTTGTGCTACAGTCGCCAACCCGATAGCGAAGAACTTGAAATATGCCGAAAAATATTTGAGGAAAACCCAGCGAAACCCAAGGATGCAGCGTCCTATATTCTCTGGGCATTGATGAATACTCCGGAATTCACTTTAAAGGATTAGGGGAATTTTTCATGTGTAAACAAATTACTTACGTCTTCATTCTCGTAATAATGCTCTCTGTTGCACAGCAGGCGCATGCGGCTCCACCAACGATTACGTCCTGTTTTCCGACAGGTGTGAAGAGTGGGACGTCACAGTTGATTACTTTGACAGGCTCGTGGACGTCCTGGCCTATTCAGATCGATAGTGAATTCCCAGAAGGTATGACCGTGAAGCCTCAAGACAAAGCAGGTGTTCTTGAGTTTACGGTCGCAGATGATGTCGCGGCAGGCCCTTATTATTTCCGAATCTTCGATGGTGAAGGAGCCAGCAATCTAGTTCCTGTTGTGGTTAGTAATGTACCCGAGATTAACGAAGAAGAGCCCAATGCCAAATCAGGAGAGTGGAAAGTTGTCGAATTGCCAACGGTTATTAACGGGCAGCTTAAAGAATCAGGCGATGTTGATATAGTTGGAGTGAAACTTGCGGCCGGAGAGACAATATCCGCCATGGTGATAGCTAACACTTTGCTTGGTTCCCCAATGGACGGTATTGTACAGATTGCAGACGAACGAGGGTTCGTCGTGGCGCAAAATGACGATGAACGCAATATCGACCCACAAGTCACGTTTAC
>MDSW01042542.1_pt1 | contig 16330 bp, 28 predicted proteins | sample 811171 | NCBI WGS metagenome assembly MDSW01 (sample SAMN05326641, study PRJNA326480) | marine metagenome | isolation source: seawater | place: Atlantic Ocean: North West | collected 2012
AGACTCAGGCTCAGATTCAGTAGGTTCTGTATTAGACTCTGTGCTAGATTCTGTTTCAGTAGATTCAGGAGCTGCTTCAGGCTCTGGTTGTGCTTCTGCAGTTTGAATTTCTGCTTCAATTTGACTCTCAACTTCTGCCACTGTTGTTTCTATTTCAGGGGCAGCATCCGCTCCTGTATCCGTGCTAATAGGTTCAATAGTAACTTCCATATTAGCATCTATACTAATTTCAAAACTTTCTATTGTATCTCCCAGCCCATCACTTATAGTGATCTCAAAAGATTGTTCAGTTTCTGGTTCTATTTCTGTCTCTATTATTTCAACCTCAGATATAGGAGTTACTGCATCTTCTGTTGTGGTATCAATAGCTGTTTGAATTAATTCTTCTGTAATTGTAGTAATTTGTTGAACTATAATATCTGTATGTGTTGCAGTAAGAGTTACGTTATCAAAAGCAGGTCCAAAAGTGCCTGTAGCAAATCCAGAGTCTATTCCAAATAACTCTAATGTTGCAAGAGCGCTGGTATGCGTATTCTCAGGAACATCAGAGTTAAAAAAGAAATCAGTAGTATTCCATCCTGTCCATGTTATTTCTTCAAATTTATGCTCAAACTTATGAAGAAGATTACCAGAAGAGTCTTTAATATCAAGAGTGATACTGAAGGTATCACGACAGTCAGGGCCATTTGCAGGGGTAGAGTCACAAACTGGAACGGTAGCATTTGACTGATGCGAGAATACATGCGCACCGTAGTTCATTGTGAAACCTTTATTGATTTCTTGTTGATTCATTTTGTCAAAGAGATCAATTGTTTGACTGGCAGTACCTCCCGCAGTTTCAGGACCTGTTTGTAAAGCATTACCCCCAAAGGGACCACAAGTATTACATACCTTTACTGAACCACTAGTATTCCAATTAGGAGCAGTAGTGGTATTTGTAGAGGACTCAAAACCTCTATTTTGTAACATCTGCGGAGTGGTTACTGTACCGTTTTCTGTTTCTGTTTGCTCAACTGTGGTTGTAGTATGTTTCTCTAATCCGTTACCGAGATTTTCTATCTCAGTCTCTTCAGATATTATAGTACCACCATTAGGGCCTACATCTTGAGCACTAGAATAAGAAGGGTATGCCAAGGCACAAGAGGCCGCCAGTAAAGTAGCAGCCAACCCCAAGTACCCCGACTCCAAGTACGGTGAGAGGAACAGTGTTATCTTCGATTTCACTCTCATCTATTCCGTACTCTCCTGTGGAAAAGGGTCGTTCGTATCACCCGATTGGTCCTCCTCTTCTTCTTGTGCTTCAGTTTCTTCTGCTTTAAGGTACCTAGATCCTTCAGGTACGTCTTTTATATTTTCCTTCCATGCTGCTAAAGCATCACTTCCTATCTTACCTTTATAAGGACAAGGTGTTCCTGCCATAATCATAGCGTCAAATATTCTTACATCTTGACATAAAGCAGAAACAGCAGCCACCTTCATACCCATTGCATAAAGAGACCTTGATAGTTTTAACCTTTCACAGTTTTTATCAGTAACCGTTACTCCAGAAGCAATACCTAATATTTGTGTTTGAACTCCCGCACTATACGCGCTTTTACAAACGTCCGAATTATTAACTACAACACTTGGGGCAGAAGCCGTAGGTGGAGTTTTATCTACAGTAACAGTACCACTAGTGGTAGATGTAACAGTATTTGTTTGCCCATATGCTGTGGACGCAAAAAAAAGCGTAAAAATTGTTAAAATTATTACACTCCCTCTATTCATTATTTTTCTCCTTTGAGCGGTTGACCTTCTTCAACCCACACTCGTCCCCTACTTAAATATGTTTGTAATTCCTTTCCCTAACTTGTCTGTTAGACTCTTATTATTTTCTTCGTCTGCTAGTTTGTTTTTCTTTGCAGCTTCTTTTTTAATATCTTCTAATTTTTGTTGTTGTTTTTCAATCTCAACTGATTGTTTATCATAATAATTTCTGTATGCAGCGATCACTGCTTTTTGTTGCAAAACCATTTGCTTAATCTTAGCAAGATTTACACTAAGATTCTCATAACCTTTATCAGTCAACCCAAATAAAACTATATCATATTTCTTTTTTTCTAAATCTGCCCAAACTTTTTCTGCGTTATCAGGGGTTATAAGAACCCAACTGACATCATCTAATTTAATTTTATCTACATTAGGTAGATTTAGTGGTACTCTTTCTAAAGGAGCAGTTGCTACCTCTATTTTTTTAACTGGTGTGCCACAAGCAGAAAGACTAAGGCTTAACGCGATTAGGGTTGGCCAAATCAGGGCACGATTTGTTAAGTTGGCTAGGTTTGATTGCATTTTTTTCCTTCTCAGTTAAATTATCACCGCTTGCAATTTCAAAACAGCGTAAGGCATTTATACTACCTTTATTGATTATTCTTTGAATTGAACGAGGTTTAGCAGCACCCATTTTGCCTAAATCTCTAGCACCCAATAATTTACTGACTTTATTAAATTTACTTTGCAAATCTGAAACAGATTTTCTAGACTCTGCAAATTGTTTTTCCACTGCTAATTTTTCTGTTGTCACTAATTTTATATCGTTTTGGTATTGTTCGATTGCTTGCTTTTGTGTTTTCATAGCTGTCTCTAACTTAGCATTATTCTCATGTAGAATGGCCATCTTTTGCTGAGTATCATTATAATACCAGTAAAAAATACCACCTAAAACTCCCATAACAACAATCATAATACCTGCTAACTTTAATCCCATAAATAGCTACTCCTTAAAAGCCTCTACCTTTCCACCAGTGAGTACCCCAATAGTGTTCTTTACTATAGAGAGTCTTTTTTTGATAACCTTGGTCAAGTTTATATATTTTTGTTCCATCACCATCGTATTCCCAAACTCTTTTATCTGGGTCTATTTCTGTGAGGTTTATTTTTTTCTTATTAGCCAATGAGCTTCATCCTATTTACTAATCTACCTGCTCTGTTAGGAACTTGATTGTACCAACGGCTATCCATCATTTCTTCGCCAGCACCCATCCAATTTCTTTCATCAACACATCTTTTCATGTTTTTAAATTTTGACAATCTAGGATATCCAAGATTAAACATCATGTTCGCTATGATTTGTTGAGCTTCTTCTGGCAAATCGTCAATGTCTGGATAAAGCTTCCTGCAGTCTGACAAGACTCCTTCGAGATCCGATTCGAAGGCTTCAGCAACTCTATCGGCAGAGACAGCCGTTCCGACTTCTTGACCGTGTTCGGGGTCAGATTCCCTAACCAGATGGCCAATACCAAAAGTTGGATACCCAAGATGATCCAAATATATTTCATATTTAACCCCTTCATCAATCTCTAATTGCTCTCTTAACATTTCTATATTCATTTACATATCCTTTCTAATATCTATTAACATGTATTTGTACTTATTAGATTCATATTGTAATCTACGATAATTTAATTCGTATATCAGTTGTGTCAATTCATCTTCAGAAAAATCTTTTAATAATGCTTTTTTGTGTTTTTTAATTATATTAACTAAAAATTCTACAGAAGGCGATGCAAGCTTTGTTAAATCTATAGCGTTATAAAAAGGTATCGGACAAGAGTTTAAAAAATCAGTAGAAAACTCATCTAAAGCTAATAGTTGTCCTTTAAATTTTAGTGCGTTCCAACACTTATTAAAAAGTGTTACAAAATCATCTTCAAAATATTGTGCAGATTCTTGAAATAATATTATGTCATAATACTCTGAATTAAGAGTCATTGTACTAAAATCTGATATAACCACCCCAGAAGAATTAGGATATGCTCTCTTATCAATACTAGTAACAGTATAACCGAGGTTACTTAGTTGTTTAGCAGTATGTCCTATTCCCCCTCCTACTTCTAATAAATTTTGTCCTTCAATAAGATGTTCTATTACTAAATCAGTAGAAAGTTGTTGATTTTGAAATATAGAATTATTTTCAGACATTAATCCATAATGAAGATATAAAGGTTGTGAGCCTAACTCTAATGATAAAACAGAGTGGTATACATCTAACTCGCGCTTCATTTACAAATTCTTTCAAAATCTGTTGGTTTTATTTGGTTAATAGGTAGTTCTTCAATTATATTATTACTAATTCTATAAATTTTAGAATAATCACTTTTGCAATTAATTACATAATTTAGTTTTTCTAAATTACTTCCACCTATACTAAAATCAAAACCTGATAAAAATATTCTACTAAAACCCCATTTTAAACAAGCCCCAATGGCAATAGTGCCGGTAGACAGTCCTTGTCCGCCGAACAACCTATCTTCATCAAACAACATAACTCTTTTACTATAATTATATCTTTCAAATATTTTATAGTTAGTAAATATTGTTTGATGTTCTAACCCTTTAAATTTATTAGCTAATAACCCATCAATAATTGGAGAGTCAATAGCAAAAATTAAATTAGCATTTGGATAATTCTCATTACAACTTATAGTATATATACTAGGAACTTTTTTGAGGTCTGCTCTTGACGGGCCTCTCCCGAATAGTAAAATGTTCATTTTGTTTTAATAACTCTTTTAACTCTTCTGTAGTATATACTTTAGAAACCTTAGCGGCTTCTTTAAAAGTTTTTTTACCCATTTGAATATTTTTCCTTGATTTTCATAATAACATCCCACTGTCTAGAAGTCAACTGTGGAATTCTTTGTTGAAAGTCTAAACACCCCACCAGAAAGTCGTATTCTGAGCGGTTTAATTCCTGTTTTCTCAGGAAGTCTTCTAATTTTCTAGTTATTCGTCTCGTCTTTTTCATATTTAGTCGGTTCATATACAAAAGGATCAAGCTTTTGTAGTTTTCTCATTTTTAACTTAAATTTAATTTCAAAAATTATATTATCAAGCCACATTTTTATTGTTGACATATAGTGATTCCCTTCCCCATTTAAACAAATTCCAAATTCTTTCGTGACAGAAATAAATAGTCATATTTATTAAAGTGGCTAAACTCATAATTGTTAATCCATATTTTAAACTTCCTGTTACAAAGTATGGTAAAAAGAAATTAGAACCTGTAATAACAACTCTCCAGGTAATGTCCTTACCTAAACTTCTCCAATTACCTTCTTTAAATTTACGAGTATCATCAGCATATCGCCCCCACTGCCACCAGTTCCAACCCCGCTCATGTAACCAATAAAGAATTGGGTTTATAAAAAACGCTAGTCCTGCAACTTTTAATCCAGCGATCAAACTCCCTGTTACAATGAAAGTGTTAATAATGTGAACAAAAGTAAATATTATCCTCATTGTAACTACTTTTGCTAAACTTCTCAAATACTTTTCATTAAATTTTTTCATATATTAGTTTCCTAAGAAAAACATTTCTGAATTTATTTTTCTCAGACTTCCCCTTCTTTTGTCTAATAAAGTTTTGTTTGATATACCCCTAACCATAGATTTTACAGTGGCATCTGTATATATATCAAATAATTCTTCATCATGTTTTTTTAAATGAGCAATAACTCTGCCGTCTTCTGAATGTAAATTTTTATAATCATTTATTAGCCCAGTGGTTTTTACAGGTTGAAAATCATTGTTAAAATCAAACCTACAAGCACGAATTATCTGTTCTCTTACTTCCCCCACTTCTAAAATATTAGTTTCTGTATGATTATATTTTTTAAAATAATTTTTAACCATATGACACTGTTTTACGTGTAGACTAGGTAAATCTAAGCTAGTAAAAAACCAATCTGCCCACTGACCTACTCCTATGGGAGTTCCCCAATATGCATAATAACCTTTATCTTTTTTTACTAGATGTGGTTTTGTTTCAGCAAATATATGTCCAATATTAGTATGCCTAAGTATTACATCTTGTCCTAATTCTTTTAACACAGGCAATGTTGTACGTCTAAAATTACCAATGGTTCCGTTAAAAGAAGAATCAATCCACATTTGTTTCTTATTGAAATTTAAAAACACATCTCTAGATAAATTATTTATTGTAATTTTAGTTTTTGGTCTAAGTGCTGAATAAGATTTAAGTTTTTTTACAGCTAATTCAACATCAGGTAAAGGAGGATCATCATCTTTTATTTTAAACACATTTGTAACTACTTCATCTAAATGTACCCCAGAATGTATAAAGGATTGTAAAACAGTTTCTGAATCACTGCCTCCACTAAAATAAAGCGTTAACCAATCATATTTATCTCTAAGCTGTCTACATCTTTCAAAACATAAGTCTTTAAAATTTTCTTTTGGTTCTGCCCAATCAATATTATTCCAATTTCCGTCCTCAGTAACTAAAATTAAATCATTAAATTTTTCCTTACTTGTTAGTAAGTCTAATTGACTATAATATCTTTTCTTTGATGATTTACTAATTACACAATGTTTTTTAGTTAAAGAATAATCAAAATCTAACATAAACTTAACATAACTCTTTCGGCATGACCTGCATTTATGACTCTATGTTTAATGTCAGACCTAAACCTGTATGCTTTTCCTGTTTGAGGTTGCCAAATATTACCACCCTCAAACTCTATGACACTAAACGTATTGGTTCGTATGTACAAATTTATTGCATCTGACATTTTTTTATGTGTTTGGTCTACGTGCCAATTAATATACCCCTTAGACTCTAATATCGCCACATATACTGTTTTAAAATTTTGTTTTTCCAACCAATCTTTAACATTACGACAAGTCGACAAAACTAGTTGAGATTTATTTTTTGAAACTAAATCAATACTTGTCCATCCTTTTGCGTGCTGATACCTTTCTCTCATTAGGGGCTTCAGTCTAATTAATTCGTTGTAAAAAAGTTCCCTATCAAAATTAGGTAATTTAACTTCTTCGAAATAGTTCATGGTATTTATTTACTCTATGTTTTAAATCCGGTAAATAATGTTGCATATTTCCAGTAAAAATTTGTGCTCCTCCAGCTGCAACAGTAATTAAAATAACTATTTGTTTAATGTCCGTGCCAAACAACTCATTGTGTGCGTAAGCGTATCCACAACACTGCACATAATAATCTTTTATTTGTTTTACGTTTTTCTTTTTCTTTGAAGTTTTAAAATCTACTATTGTAGGTATGCCCTTCCACACACCAACTAAATCTACCCTACCAGCATATTTTAAAGAAGGACTCCAGAGAGCAATTTCTTGTGCCCATACCTCATCTATACCTCTTTCTCCTGCTTTAATAAGATTGTATGTCATCTCTCTTACATCAGGTTTTTCTTTCAATAGATCAGGTTTTATATCTTCTCCATTAAAGTATTTTTCAGCATACTCGTGAACAAGAGTTCCTCTGTCTGTTGCTTCTTTAGATATTCTGTCAGCTTCTTCTTCCCCTACACGCTCTCTCCATTTTTGTAACCAAACTTGGTTATCTGATGTTTTTCCTAATATAGTAGTCATACTAGGAAAATCTCCATCAGGAGTCATATAGGTTCTGCCAGTTTTTAGGGTTTCTGCATATACAGAATCCGTTTTAGAATAATCAATCATAATACATAAACCTATGGCCACCTATTTTAGCATGTTCTTTCATATGAGAAGCCCATCTAGGATTAACTTTCTTATAAGCATAATAATGTGTAGACTTTCCTACTAAATTTTTTGTCTTATTGGTATGCACTAACAATGCTGCGTACACGCAATCTCTCCACATCATTTCAATCGTTTTGTTCCATTTTCCGCTTTTACTTTTCATAGGAATTTTATCAGAAATACCATCACAGTACCAACTGAACTGACATCTATCTTTCATAGGATAATATTTTCTTTCTTCTACAGGCAAAGTAGGATCTTTTCTAGTTTTCCAACTTTCTTTAGTAGGACCTTCAGTAATTACTTTACAGAGTGAATTAGGATATTTATTTGATTTTACCCGATTCATAGCCACTTGTGCAACTGCTATTTTTCCATCAAATGGTTCTCCCCTAGCTTCAAAATACGAATTAGCAGCTAGACAATAAATTTCTTTATAGTCTACTTTTTGTTCACCCATAATAGAATTAGCAACACTTAAGAGTGTTAAAAATGCGGGTATTGTTATTTCTATCATTCACTGACCTTAGTGAAATTCTCACCATGCAAAACAATACAAGACATCTGTATGCCTTCTTGTGGTTGTATATTATAAAGTATAGTATAAGCTTCATTCTCTTTATTAATTGTTACAATAGCTTGACCGGGTGGGTTACTAGGGCTACCAGAAACATTAGCGATATAGTGAATCAACTCTCCATTATTTTTCCAAGTTTCTAATAAAGACTCTGTTGGCCAACATTGATGTGCAATTTGTACAACCATCATTTGTGCAAGAACAGTTGTGCTAAAAAATAATGTAAAAATACTAATAAGTAATGCTTTTAAAAACATCTTTTATCTCCTTTTCGTAATCTTCTTGGGTGTTTACAATAGGTTTACCTCTAACATTTAAACTAGTATTTATTAGTATTGGGTGACCATTTTCTGTAGTTCTTTTTAGAACCTCTGTCAACCAAGGATTATTATCTTCATCTACTACTTGTAGTCTAGCAGTTTTATCAGGATATGGAAACCATTTGTTTGTTTTAGAATAAGAAACAAACATCATTTCGTAAGAAGGCTGTATAACATCAAAGTAATTTGATGCTACAGATTTTAAACAGATGGGCGCCCACGGTCTCCACCTATCTTTAGTTCTACCTTTTATATCATGTAGTCTAATAGAATTAATCTTGTTAGGCAATGCTAAAAAACTTCTATTTCCCAAAGCTCTAGGACCCCATTCTGCTTTTCCTCGCAAAACAGGGACTATATTCCCTCGAATTATTTTATCAGCTACTTCTATAGGATCTAAAACGTCCCCTGCATCATACCCTAAATAGGCATTTTTCCATTTAGGAGGCGGTCCTTTTAAAAATTTAGGTTTGTATGATGCTGCGTAATATGCAGCACCCATAGCGCCACCAGCATCTCCTGCGGCAGGATGTGCCCAAACATTTTCAAAAGGTGTTTGTTGTAATATTTTTGTATTAGCTACGCAATTTAAAGCTACACCTCCTGCGTATGCTAGCTTAGTTACTCCTGTCTGTCCGTGTAACCAGTTACATAAATTAATAAGTATTTCTTCTAATACTTTTTGTGCGCTTGCAGCAATATCAAAATCAAGAGTTCCAAAACCAAGTCCTCTTTCAAAATTATGCAAACAATAATAATTTGATCTATCTGCTTCTAGCAAATAATTATTCATATAGTCTTTCCACTTAGGATTTCCAAAAGCAGCAGCACTCATAGTTTTACTCTCATCCACATTTGAATCAAAACCTATGAGCCGAGTAATAGCACTATAAAACAATCCTAGACTATTAGGATAGTAAAAACTTTTTATCCACTCTAAATGATTACCATTCCAATATCCTAAACTAGTTGCTTTTTTGCCACCTACTGTATCCACAACCAAGACAGCGCATGATTCCCTGCTATCCCAAGGAGCAGTAAAAATAGCACTATAAGCGTGGCTACGATGATGCTCACAAAACTGAATGTTGGAAAATCCGTATCTTGTTTTGAGTTCTCTTTTGATTTCATTTCTTTTCCTAAAATTTAATTTATCATAAAAGATAATGTCTTCTGGTTGTCCAAAGTTGTCCAAAATGTGTCTGATTGCTTTATGCGGCATTCTAGAATCATTTTTAGCTCTAGAAAATCTTTCTTCACCAGAAGCAAAAAGTATGTTGTTACTTTTTGTAAGACACACTGCGCTGTCATGGTGTAACGCGCTAATTCCTAAAATCATATTTTAGTAACTCCATATGGTAATGCTGAAATAACATGATAATACATATCTGTATGTTGTTTTAATAAGAAGTCGGGCGAGTAATATCTCTTTATTCTTTCCACTTGAAGATTTGAAAAATCTTCCCAAATTCTAAGTCTTTTGATCTTATTACTAAGAGGATCTGGATAACGATAATTTAGAAACACTACATTACAATAAAAATCCCAAGTATTAAACTGGTCATAAACTACTGCATGATTAGTGCAATTTATAATTATAGCCGAAGCGTTCACATGTACTAAAGCTTTGGCACCTACATACGCCATATCTGCACAGTTTGCAGTTTGATCAATACCAACTTTATCGTATATATATTTAATTCTTTGGAAATCCAAATCTTCAATAAGATTTTTTATATATTGTTCATCATCTAACATACGTAATGCACTAATTTCTAAAATTATATTTTAATGCCTTCTTTTCTTAAACAAAAAATTTCCTTTACCGCAATAGCGTTTGGATAAGCAGTTTTACCAACATATTTTAACTGTTCCAAATTTTCAAAAATGCTTTTATTACATTCGTCTATATTTTTAAATACTAAAGGTTTACCGTACCTTTGAGTAATTTCAAATGCATCGTTACCTTTGTACATGGGATCAGCAAAAAACATTACAATAACAATCATAAATTCTTTCATATCATCTCCTATAAATAATAAAGGGAATCCCCTTGCGAGGACTCCCTTCACTAGCCAAATTGTGTCTATTAAGAGGTTTTAATATCAAGAGTTTTAATTGCTTCTTGATTTCTCTTAAATGAGACGGTTAACATTCCATCTTTGAGTTCAACTTCGTCTACAGTATACATAGGCGAAATTGGAAACTGTACATGAAAGTTTTTCTTTGACAATCCTTGGTATACAACTTTTACGTCTTCACCATAAGGTAGTCCTTTTCCGTTAACTTCTAAAAGGCCATCTCGGTAAGTTACTTCAAGATTGTCTTTAGTGTAACCTGCTACAGCCATGCTGACAGCAATTTTACCTGATTTTTCGTCCTTAACAATATCGTAAGGAAGAAATGCCTTTATCGGACGAGTTAGATGATCAATATGACCCAACATAACTCTTTCCATAACGTCAAAAATATCATTTCCCATTTTCTATCTCCTTTTCATTTTAAGCAAGAAATTGTGGCCCCCTTGCGGCAGACCAATGTTTTAACATACTTTATGTTACTAAATTTTTATCTATTTGTCAATATTATTTTTGAATTTCAGGTGACCAGTGAGTAGTTCTTTTGTCATCAAGCACTACTTTTTCAATAGGGTTTCCATGAGGATCTCGTGTTTGAGAGTATACCATTACTCCAATTCTTGATTTCATCATTTCAGTGGCTTTTGAAGGAAAAGAAACATACTTACCATAATTATTGTGTAAATCAGAGTAGTTTCTTATAGTTGCGCCACCTGCCTCATGTGCAGTTCGTAATATTGCTATAACAGCTTCGTATAACCGTATTTTTTCTTCCTCACTACAATCACCTACTTTTCTATGAGGAGCAAGTTCTGCAAGAAAAAGACTCTCAGATTTATAAATATTTCCAACTCCAGATATATTTTTTTGTTCCATTAAAAATTTTACTAGAGAGTTATTTTTACGTTTCTCGCATATTTCTAACCAAGTATCTACGTTACAAGGATCATTTAACATGTCTGGACCTATAGTAGATAATTTTTTGTCGAGTTCTTGTTTAGAATTTTTTGAAATAAATTTTAAAGTTCCAAAGTTACGCATATCTGAATAATAAAGACTTTTAGTAGGATTTATCCTACCAGGAATATTATCTTTAATATCAAATCTTACTCTAGCATATTTATTATCTTCTGTTTTATAAGTACCACTCATTCCAAGAGTGCTAAAAATAACTCCACCTTCTAATAACCAATAAATAAATTTACCCTTATTTAATACTCCATGAATATATTTACTATCTTTTTCTAAGTCATCCATAAACTCAGAAAACCCAACAGGTTCTTTTTTAGTATATCTTCCAGTTAATAACTCAACGTTTGTTAACGACCAACCTCTAGCTGCGTTGTCCAGCTGTGTTGCTACTATTGTGCACTCTGGTCCTTCTGGCATTATACTCCCTTTCTTCTTTTATTTTTCTAACTACATACATATCCCAAGACTCGCCCGGTTTTCCAATAGTAGGGCGTTTGTCATATCGTAAATGTTTTGGGATTGCGGTTCTACAAGTCACTGTTCTGATACGGGAACTAAAGTTTTTTCTCCGTCCTCATTTATTTCTGTTTTTATAAATCCATCTTTTTCTAGTGTATCTAACATACTAGATACAATAGAATTCATAATGCTGCGTTTATTAAAATATAAACCTGCATAGAAAGCTCCTGCTATGCAAGCAGTAGCAATAATTGTGTGTGTATACATATCCATTAGTTAATTCCTTTCACGTTACTTATATTATACATTATTTTTGAGTCATTTGCAAAGTATTTCTTAAAACCTTTGGTTAAATCTTTTTGAGAAAAGTCTTTATACTTTATTTTATCTACAAAAGTAGTAATAGTCCATCTCCTATTCTCTACTGGAGGAACTATTCTATGAACCATAAAACAAGGAAATCTTACTATTTTTCCTGGTTTAGGATAAACTTTAGCAATAATATCTTGAGGTATAGGAGCACTAAACTCTGTTTCCCATACTCTATTTTCTTTAGGACTCCAAGTGCCCACTTCTAAAGGAGTTCCCTCATTTAAGTAAATAACTTCTGTCCAATACCTATTTGGTCTAGGCACACTTAAAATTCCATCAGTGTAGTCTAAGTTGTCAAAGTGCCAGTCATATTGCTCACCCGGTTTTAGTAGTATACAAATACCAGTAGGTAAAAATTTTGCTACCCACTGATTTCCATACCACTCTACACAAGATTCTGCTTTTTCAATTATTTTTTCAGCAGATTTTGCAATAGATTCGTTGTGATCTAGTTTGATACAAAATTGCCATTCAGAGTCAATGAAATCTTCCATCTATTATATATTTCCTTTTGAAATTCTTTTGCAATTTTATCGTGACCTTTTTGATTGGGATGTCCAGTCCCGTCAGGGTCACTTTCTCTATACTTAAATAAAAAATGCCACCAAATAGCTGGATTGTCTTTTAACATATCGTGTTCTAAAATATTCCAATGATATACAGGAACTAATAATAATTTTTCTTGTGGAACATGATGTAATACAGATAATACACTAAGTAGTGCTATTCTTTTATACCAACTTAATCTTGTAAATTTTTTAAACCAAAGTTTTCTAGTTAATTCGCCCCAAACGTCCCCTTCTGCCCAATCATAGGGGAGTATAAATTCTTTATTAGCTCTAGGGTCTGCACGTAAATGATGTCCAACTAACCAGATTAGGTAGTCGTAATTTTCTTGAGGTTCATTTATAATTATTTCTGCTTGATAGTCTAAAGTAGCTCCCCTATCTTCTATACGATTAGAAAATCCTAGTTGCCACGGCCAAGGTTTGTCTACCCATATAGAGGGTAAAGAGTAACTATTTCCTATAAGTAAAATTTTGCTTGTATCAATATCATTCATGTGTTAAAATTCCAATATGAAAATAATTTTTTGTGGAGATAGTTATACATTAGGTGAAGGTTTATCTTCTAGGGAACAAGTATATGCTAACCTAGTAGCTAACCATTACAATATAGAATATATAAACTTATCTCAAAGCGGTGCCTCTGAGTTCCTTATTACTGAACAAGTAGAAAAAGCTATAACTATGAGTCCCGATATAATAATCATAGGTCATACTAGCGAATACCGCTGGCAAGTTCGTGATAAAAGAACTGGCGATTGGCAAGGAATTATAGTTGCCAATTGGGTTCAACAACACGAAAAACTATATAAAAACTGGATTTTAAGTGAGCAGCTTTTAGACAATCGCAGAAAAACCCCACAGCATAAAGCAGCTTGGCACGCGGCAGGGATGTTATATTACTCTGAAGAACCTGTAATACGCCGTCTTTGGCGATCAGCAGTTGCTTTACAATGTTCTGTCATTACTTGTAAACAAATACATATTAATATGTTTAGTCATTTACAAGATGACTTAGAACAAGTAACTAAAGATTTTATTAACTTTCCTTTAGACTCTTTAAAATACAAAGAAAAAGCCCCTGACGGTTCTCACGCGGGGCCTAATTTGCATAAAATTTTATCAACAAAATTAATTAACCATATCGACGAGTCCCATTAACTCTTGGTGCGCCTCATCAACCTCTTCTTTATTTTGCTCATACATAATTTTTGCTGCTTTTCTTGCCATTGACGGGTTAATTCCCATGTTTTTAATATCTTTAATGATATCATTGTTAGCTTCTCTAGCAACATCAATCCTAGTAAGATTGTCTACAAAACTTGCTAATTTTTCTTTTAGCTCTGATGTATCAACATCAGTTGGCATTTGAATGTCGTCGGTCATAATCTCCCTCTATTACTGTAAATGTTTCTCTTATTGACTCAGGTGCTTGTCTTATCACCCGATCTTCTTCTAATAATTCTACAATACTTTTAAATATTTGTAAAGCTACTTCTGACATATCTTCCTCTGTTAGGTCTTGATCATGTAAATTAAAATATTCCATTACAGTGGAGTTTGCAAGTAGCATGTTGGCAGACCCAATTCTTCTAGAACCTTTTGCTAATCCTGTTTTTCTTTCTTCTGCTAATTCCCACAGACAAGATTCATAAACAGTTTCATCGTACTCATTATAAACATCATGAGGGGTATCTTCTAATATTTCTCGTATTGCTAATTTAGCCCTCTCTATCTCTGGTTTTACGGTCAATGCGGTTCTCCTTCCAAGCTGAAAAAGCTTGTGTAAGATCATTGTTAATAATCTCTCTCCATTCATTACTATTCCCCCAATGAAAATGTTCTGTCAAAGGATACCAAAGTTTTGATTTTTTTGGCACCCACCTTTTGTCAAATAATTTTCCATGTAATAAAAATACAGGAACTTGACAATACCCTGCTAAATGAGCAACAAGAGTATCTACAGATATTATTAAATCTAAAGATTTAATTACTCTAACTGTATCTTGTATAGAAAAACATCCATACTTACGTTGTAGCTCTTCTTGAGATAAATTAACAAAGTTTATTTCACTCTCAAACGTGTTTAAAAACTTATCAAAATAAATTTTGTTAATTGATCTGTAAGAATCGTCAGGATGTCCTTTTGAGCCAGCTAAACAATATCCTACACTAAGTTGTTCAGTGCATTTTGGTTTCTCATCTTTAATATTCCAAACATCAGGAGAGATAATTGGATATATTTGTGCTAAATCCATAAACTCAATTTTGTGAGTATAATCTGCTGTAACTGCATTCCATCCTTCAATTATAACATCATCTAAATGTGAACCATATTGGCTCATAATTAACCATTTAAAACTGGGAGGCTCTGCTGCTACTTCTGCCCAAGGCTCATAAAAATTGCCTTTTATAAGTATGCCCAGCTTTGCCGTAGCATCAGATAAAAAAGGGATATAGCGCAAAAACTGCACCATATCCCCAAACCCATAGTTTTGATATACTAATAAATTTACTTTTTCAGTAGAACGAAAATCGTAAGTTAGTAAATTATCTAGTCTTTCACCCAATCTTTAGACCTTTCTGTGTTATAAAACCATGCTACCGATTTAGAAAGAACAACGTCTCGCTCCCTACGGTCGCGCACTGTCATGGCGTGTAAGAACTCCGTTCTTAGTTGCTCCCACGGATTTAATGAAAAATCAAAATGGTCCTCTTCGTCAGACACACCATTGACTTCAACTTCAAAAAACTTTATGGAAGGATGGGAAAGCAAGAACACACTTGAACACTGCGTTTTAGCGTATTTCTCAAGTGTTTTTAATTCTTGTTCCACATCTGTTTTTGCTAGAACCATCTTTCGAAGATTCTTGGCTAAATTTCTGTAAGGATTCTTTGAATCAAACTTTAAATTCATTTTTTCGACTCTTGTTCAACCACAATAGTAGCATGATTTTCGTCATCCGTCAATCTAAATTTTCATTTATTTTTGTAGCATCCTGGTAAAGAGACAGCTCATCCAGAGGTTCAAACAATTCTTCAAGTCGTTGAGGAGCTAACGATCCCCATACATCTTGCTTATTGTAGTATCTTTGACGTTCTAAAATATCTAGATACTCATTAATACTTTGAACCGATTTATTATATTCCCTAATAATTAAAGAACTCATTGTACAAATACGACCAGAAGCGTGTTCCATAAATTGTATAGCTAGTGGGGCATTCCAACGTACTAGGTTCTTACACTCTCTAACAGTAGTTATTTCGTCCCATGTACCCATTCCAGCAATCATAGGTGTTTTTTTAGTCTTTACCATTAATTTTTTCCTTTTTAGTTTATGCTTAATTATACCTGAAAATGCCCAATTCAGCAAGAAAAAAATAAGCGTCAATAGTTAATTTCATAAAAAAGTTGACAAATTAATCCTAATCATTTATACTAAAATCTAT
>MDSW01149453.1_pt1 | contig 16329 bp, 17 predicted proteins | sample 811171 | NCBI WGS metagenome assembly MDSW01 (sample SAMN05326641, study PRJNA326480) | marine metagenome | isolation source: seawater | place: Atlantic Ocean: North West | collected 2012
ATGAGCCGATGGAGGGACTCGAACCCACGACCTGCTGATTACAAATCAGCTGCTCTAGCCAGCTGAGCTACATCGGCTTAATTTTTTTAAAAAAACCTCCGCTAAATGCGGAATGCAAATGTAAATATTTATTTTTTCAAACAAAACAAATTATATTTTTTTTTACTGATATAAATTGATGAAAATTATCGCTTATTTCTTGGATGAGTTTTATTGAAAACCTTTTTCATCTCTTCAATGGATCGATTAGTATAGACTTGTGTTGCTGCCAAACTAGTATGCCCAAGCAAATCTTTTACAGAATTTAAATCAGCACCGTTGTTTAACAAATGAGTTGCAAACGAATGTCTTAGTATATGAGGACTCTTTTTTTGTTTGGTTGAAAAATTAGAAAAATTATTATTTATTAATCTATAAACTAAATTTCCATACAATTTTTTTCCTTTTGATGTAATAAATAAATATTCATGGTCGTCAATAGATTTAACTTTATCTCTAAAGTCCAAATAATTATTTATCAAATCAGATAAATGATCAATAAGAGGAATATACCTTTCCTTATTTCTTTTTCCTAACACCTTAATTCTCTTATTTGAAAAATCAATATCATTAATTTTAAGATTGATTAATTCTTGTCTTCTAATACCAGTGCTATATAAAATTTCAAGTATTAAAAGGTTTCTATATCCTTGAAAATTTTTTTTAAAATTTAGAGGATTTAAAACATCCATCACTTCAGTTTCAGAAAAAGGAAGTTGTATAAATGATTTTGTCTTTAATGATTTATGAGTAGATAAAGGATTTTTTTCTATCGATTCTATTTTTAATAAAAACTTATAAAAACTATTTAATGATGAAATCTTTCGATTAATAGTTGCATTAGAAATATTCTTATTAACCTGTAAAACAATCCATGACCTAATCTGAGTATAATTAACATTTTTAATGCTATTTTGATCAAATTCATGAAAATTAAAGTCTTGAAATGATTTTAAATCACTCTTATATGCTTTTATAGTCTTAGCAGAATATTTTTTTTCAAATAGTAAGTAATCAAGGAAAGATTTAATTTCCATAAAATAAATTATTTATAAAGGTATAAATAACCTATTTAAAGTTAAATAATAAAGGTGATTATATTTCTTCTTTGTCTCTAAGGCCTTGAACGTATTGAGCTTTTTGAATTTCTGCTCTTCTTTTTACAGATGGTTTAATAAATTCTTTTCTTGTCTGCAAGGACCTTTTAGTTCCAGTTTTATCAAACTTTCTTTTGAAACGCTTTAATGCTCTATCTATATTTTCACCGTCTTTAATTGGTATTATCAGCATATTACAGACCTCCTTTCTTTAGAATTAAGGTGCAAATATAAACTAAAAATTATCTAACAAAAGATTTTAGTGATAAAAAATTATTTTTTTATTGCCTGCAAATATTTATTAAGTTGTTCCTTGACAATTGGAAACAAGAAATATAAACCTATCATATTTGGGAAAACCATAGCAAAAATCATAGCGTCTGAAAATGCCCATATTGAATTCATACTTGCTGCAGCTCCAATAATTACAAATACAAGAAATAAGACTTTATATGTCATATCTGCTACTTTACCTCTTCCAAATAAAAATTTCCATGATTGTAATCCATAATAAGACCAGGAAATCATTGTTGAAACAGCAAATAACACCACTGCAATTGTTAAAAATATATCTGAACCAGGAATATATTCAGCAAATGCCATTTGTGTAATTCCAGCTCCTTCATACATTATACCATCAATCATTACTCCACCCGTACCATTACCACCATAATCAAAGGCACCTGTTGAATTAAAAGTAATAATTACTAACGCTGTCATTGTACATATAACTACTGTATCAATAAAAGGTTCAAGTAAAGCAACTAATCCTTCTGAGGCAGCATATTTCGTTTTAACCGCAGAATGAGCAATAGATGCAGAACCTGCACCTGCTTCATTCGAAAATGCGGCCCTTTGAAAACCAACCATTAAAACCCCTATAACACCTCCAACTCCCATTGCGGTAGGATTAAAAGCTTCACTAATTATTAAGGCTATTGCATCATCAATAAATGAAAAGTTAATTGCCAATATATAAATACAAGCTAGAATATATAGCAAAGCCATAAATGGAACAACTTTTTCGGTAACAGATGCAATTCTTTTAATCCCACCTATTATAATAACACCAACAAGGGCTGCTAGCACAATTCCTATCATAGCACCAGCAAATGTAGATTCATAACCAAAAAGATTTTTAATTACAATAGTTGCCTGGTTAGATTGAGCAGCATTTCCACCTCCAAATGAACCACCGATGCAAAATACAGCAAATAATGATGCAGCAATTGTTCCAAGGGTTTTAAATCCTTTAGATTTTAATCCTTTACTTATGTAATACATGGGTCCTCCGTATACAACTCCATCATCGTCTACATCCCTAAAATGAACTCCAAGTGTGCACTCTACAAACTTAGTAGACATACCTAATAAACCGCATACTATCATCCAGAAAGTTGCGCCAGGACCACCTAACGCTATAGCCAATGCTACACCAGCAATATTTCCATTACCTACAGTACCAGAAACAGCAGTTGCTAGAGCTTGAAAATGAGAAACTTCCCCTTCACTAGAATCAGAATCACTCTTTTCAAGTTCGTCATACTTTCCACGAACGACATTTATGGCTGTCCAAAAATATTTAATGTTAGGGAAACCAAAATATAAAGTGAAAAACAAGGCACTACCTACCAAAAGATATATTACAAAAGGATAATCTCCAATAGTATAGAAAACATAATAGCTAAAGAAATCTGAAATAGGCTGAAATGCCTCATCGATTCTTTGATCTAATCCTTTATCCTGAGCACTTAAATTTATTGAACTTAAAAGTGTAATAATAAATAGTATATTTTTTTTCATGGTAAGTATTTGAATGAAGCTTACAAGATGAGAAAAAAAATAGATTTTTGAAAATTAAATTACATGTAACCCATTTCACGCATCCAATTATCGTTATAAATCTTTTTTAAATATCTACTTCCATGATCATGAAAGAGAACAACTACTAAATCATCAGGTTTAAAATTTTCCTTAAGCTGTAAAACACCTTTTATTGCAGCACCAGCAGAATTACCTAAAAACATACCTTCATCTATTAATAATTTTCTACAAAATAAAGCTGCCTCTTTATCCGTGACCTTTGTAAAGCCATCAATAATATCAAAATTTACATTTTCAGGCAACATATCCTCACCAATCCCTTCAGTCATGTAGGGATAAATTTCATCCTTATCAAAAACTCTTGTCTCATGAAATTTTTTTAATACAGAACCATAGGCATCAACTCCCCAAATTTTAATTTTAGGGTTTTTTTCTTTCAGATACTTTCCGACTCCAGAAATAGTACCTCCAGTACCTACCCCCACCACAAAATGAGTTACTTTTCCGTTGGTTTGATTCCAAATTTCGGGGGCAGTAGATTCAAAATGAGCTTTTGCATTACTGGGATTATCATATTGATTTACATACCAGGAATTTTCGGTTTCATCTGCAAGTCTTCTAGACACCGAATAATAAGATCTTTCATCATCTGGCTCAACATTAGTTGGGCAAACTATTACCTCAGCACCAAAAGCTTTTAAAATATCTATTTTTTCTTTTGATTGTTTGTCAGATGTAACAAAAATACAATTGTAACCTTTAGAAATTCCAGCTAATGCTAAACCCATTCCTGTATTACCTGATGTTCCTTCTATAATTGTACCACCAGGTTTTAAATCACCATTTTTTTCAGCATCAATTACCATCTTCAAGCCAATTCTATCTTTTACAGAATTTCCAGGATTGAAAGTTTCATACTTAGCATATACTTTACAGGGTAAATTTTTTGTAATCTTATTTAAAGAAATTAATGGTGTATTTCCGATAGTCTCGATAATGTTATTGTAGTATTTCATATGCTCTACAAAGATAAATCATTACTTAATAATATCTAGAAATTAGTCAAATTTAATTATGTCCTTCGGATTAATTTTTGAAACTATATAGCTAGGAATTAAAATTGAACAAAAACATAATAGCAAAACTAACAGATTAATTAATATTAAATGCTTAAAGTTTAAATATACCGGAACATAGTCAACATAATATATTGTTTCATCTAAACTTACAATATCAAATTTATATTGAATAAAAATTAGTATTAATGCAATTAAATTACCGAAAATTACACCTCTTGTAAGCAGAAGCATTGAAATATAAATGAAAAACTTTCTAACTGTAAAAGTGGTAGCGCCCAATGCTTTCAGAATCCCAATCATGTTTATCCTCTCTAAAATTAAAACTAATAGAATAGAAACAATGTTTATTGATGCAACAATAATCATAATAACAAAAATTGCAGCAATATTTTTATCAAATAATTTAATCCATTCAAAAATTGAATAATATTTATCTTTTGAATTAATTACGTCAAATTCTGGTGGTGAATTTTCATAAATAATATTACTAGTCAAATCTATTTTATCAAAATCATCTAAATAAATTTCTAATGAGCTCACCTCGTTATTATTCCATTTATTAATTCTTTGAATATGACGCATATCTCCATATACATATTTTAAATCTAACTCTTCAAATCCAGAATTAAATATTCCAGTAACAATAAATTTTATAATTGATGGTGTGGAACTATTATTTTTTGAAAATATCATTTGAAGATCATCTCCTACAATTATATTTAATTTTTCCGATAATGACTTTGAAATTAAAATTTGATTAGATGTTTTTTCAGAAATCAAAGGAATCTCTCCTTTTATTATATAATTTTTAATATTCCAACTATAATCAGAATTCACTCCCTTAAAAAACCCTGCATGAAATTCATTTTGAGTTCTTAAAATTCCAAATTTAGTTGAAATTTTATCTACTTTATCTACCCCATTTAAAGCAGAAATTTTATTTATAAAATCATTATTTGGATTTATTGGGATTGAAATGTTTTCGTTTGATGTATTATTAAAACTTTGAATATTGATGTGTCCTTCAACAGATGAAATTTTATCCTTAATTTCTTTCTGCATTCCTGTTCCGATTGCAAATGAAATTATCATAACTATTATTCCAATTGAAATAGCTGTAGTTCCAATTTTTATTATTGGTGATGAAATGCTATTTTTATGAAAGTTAGCATTAGAAATTTTTTTAACTAAAAAATGTTCAAAATTCAAAACACAATATTTATTTTATTACTATTTATTTTATCGTTTAATATTTTAAATATAGAATATAAAACTAACGATACTAAAACTAGTGTTATTGTAGGTGCAAACCAAATATCAAAATATCAAAATATAATCAAAAACAAAAGAGTCGGTATTATTGCTAATCATACTTCAGTAATTTTCAAGGAAAATAACTTAAACTCACACCTTGTAGATTCGTTATTAAGTTTAGGATTTGATATTAAAAAAATATTTGCACCTGAGCATGGGTTTAGAGGAACTGAACCTAATGGTGCAAATATAAAAGATGAAATTGACAGTAAAACTGGTTTAAAGATAATATCGCTTCATGGTAATAAACGTAATTATGGTGAAATTGACGACAATGACCTTACCGATATAGATGTTTTAATTTTTGATATTCAAGATGTAGGAGTTAGATTTTACACACATCTTTCTGTGTTACATTATGTTATGAAAGCTTCTGCAAAAAATAATATTCCTTTAATTGTTTTGGATAGACCAAATCCTAATGGTCATTACATTGATGGGCCTGTTCTAGATTTGAAAAATAAAAGTTTTGTTGGAATGCATGAGGTGCCGATAGTTTACGGCCTAACAATAGGAGAATACGCAAGAATGATTAACGGTGAGGGATGGCTCGAAGATAATTTAAAAACAGAATTAGAAATAATTAAATTAAAAAATTATAATAGAAATATTATTTACAATTTACCGATAGCTCCTTCACCGAATTTACCAAACAAAAGAGCTGTAAATTTATACCCATCCCTTTGTTTATTTGAAGGGACAAACATTAGTGTAGGTAGAGGAACAAACCTTCAGTTTCAAATTTATGGAAGCCCATTTTTAAATAAAAACAGAAATGAATTCAATTTTACTCCTTTAAGTAATAAAGGATCTAAATTTCCAAAGCATAATCAAATAATTTGTAACGGAAAAGATTTAAGGAAGGTTAAGGACCTTGATAAATTAAGTTTAAGTTATATTATAAGTGCTTATAATGATTCAAGAAATAAATATGAATTTTTTAATAGTTATTTTTTAAAATTATCTGGAAATGAAAGCTTGAAGAATCAAATAATAAATAATGTCCCAGAACTTGAAATAAAGCAAAGTTGGAAAAAAAATATTGACAACTTTAAATTAATAAGAAAGAAATATTTAATTTATGATAAATAATAAACATGAGTGAATTAATTGTTGAATATAATGATGTTGAAATTCAATTAGAGTCTGAATTAATAATCAAAGGACTTAATATTAAAATTAATAAAGGTGAGTTTGTATATATGATAGGTAAAACTGGATCTGGCAAATCAAGTATTCTCAAATCAATGTATTCTGAAAAAAAAATCATTTCAGGTAAAGCAATAGTTTCAAATGTTAATTTAAATAGTATCAGGGATAATAAAATACCTATTTTAAGAAGAAAAATTGGAATAATTTTTCAAGATTTTCAGTTACTAAAAGACAGAAGTGTTTATAATAATCTTGATTTTGTTCTAAGAGCTACGGGTTGGAAAAAAGCTGAATCAAGACGAAAAAAGATCGAAATGTGTTTAAGTAGAGTTCATATAATGGAACACTCATCAAAATTTCCTAACAGACTTTCTGGAGGAGAAAAACAAAAGGTTGCAATAGCAAGGGCACTTCTAAATGACCCTGAAATCATTATAGCAGATGAACCTACAGGAAATTTAGACCCAAAAAGTAGTATAGAAATTATGGAAGTTTTAAAAGAAATTAATCAAAATGGAAATACCATTTTAATGGCTACTCATGATTTCACATTATTAAAAAAATATTCTGCAAGAATTTTAAGATGTAAAAATGGAATTATAGACGAAATTGACTCTAGCAGTCTAGATATTGAAAAAATTTACTCATGATATCTATTTTAATTCCTTGCTTTGACTATAATGCATATCCATTAGTTAAAAAAATTGAAAAACAAGCATTAGTATTAAATATAAATTTTGAAATCATTTGTGTTGATGATGGTTCTTTTTCTTTAAAAAATGAAATTAATCAAAAAATTAATTCTCTTACAAATTGTAAGTTTTTTGAATCCAAAAAAAATATTGGAAGAATAAAAAACAGAATATTACTTGCTGAAAAATCACAATATGACTGGGTTATTTTTATTGACGTAGATACAACTCCGATAGATGATAATTTTTTAAAAAAATATTTATCATTAATTAACAATAATAGTATAATTTTTGGAGGTTGTTGCTTTAATAATTTAACAAAAATAAATGGCGGATATTTAAGATATATGTTTGGAAAAAAGAGAGAAGAAAAAAATTCAGAATTAAGAAATAAAAAACCATATAAATATGTCTCATCTTCTAATTTTTTAGCTAAAAAAAATATTCTTCTTAGTGTTTTATCAAATATAGCTAATTCGTCATACGGAAACGACTACATATTTGGGTCAATTTTAAAAGATAAAAATATAAATATATTACATGTCGACAATCAGGTTCTTATTAATGAAGTTGATGAAAATGAAGTTTTTATTGATAAAACTAAAAAAGCATTAGAAAATTTGATGAAAAATTATAAAGAAAATAAAATTAAAAATCATAGTATCTCAATTTTAAAACTATACGTATTCCTAGAAATATTTTGTTTAAAAGGATTTTATATATGGACTACAGGATTATTTGATAAAATAATTAATGAAAATTTAAAAAGTAAAAATCCAAATATATTTTTATTTGATCTTTTTAGGTTAAAATATTTGTGTGAAATTAAAAATTTTTGAATTTTTTAAAATTATTATAATTTCTAAAATAATCTGCTTCGTCAAAATACTCTGAAGCTAAAACAAGACAAATAGAACCTGATGAGAAATTATCCATTTCCCTCCAAATACCTTTTGGGATAAGTAGACCTTTGTTAGGTTTATTAAGCATTATTTTTTTGTTTGAATTTCCATCGTCAACCATAACCTCAAAGCTTCCGCTTAATGGAATCATAAATTGAATTAAATTTTTATGTGCATGACCTCCTCTGTAAGCATCACTTGGAACATCATATAAATAATATACTCTTTTGATTTCAAAAGGAATTATATTCATTTCAATAACCGAAAGTTTCCCTCTTCCTTTTGGATCAATAATTTTTGGGATTTCGATAATTTTTACATCATCAATTTTTGTCATTTGAGCTCGTTATATTTTTTAATTCCTCTTAAACCAATATTATACTTGTAAATTAATTCATTTAAAGTTATCATTTTTTTTACTTTTAGTAATAAAAGATGATGAACTAGCTTAATGTATGATAAATATCCGTAAAATTTGTAAAAAATCGCTGATCGTGCAAAAATGTTTTTATCCTCGTTAGCAAACTGACCAGAACTTTCAAAAGAATGTGTAAGGATTATTTTTGGACAACAAAATATTTTAAGTTTATGATCAATTATATTTCTCAAAAAAATATATTCATCACCCGTTTCAAAAGTTGATCCTAATCCAAATAAAGGATCAAACTGAATTTTATTAGAAATAATCTTATTTCTTCTAAATGCAATAAGAAATGTGTTCACAAAAGAAATACTTCTATAATTATGATTTTTCACATTTGGATAATTTTTAAATAGTTCACCAGCATTATTTTTTGCATAATAGGTTATTACGTCATGATCATTTTTTTTAAAAGAATTAATAATTATATCAGCAAAATTTTTTTCGTATATAACATCATCATCACATAGTAAGCATATTTCAGCATTTGACTTTGAAATAGCAAAATTTCGACTATTTGACAATCCTTTTGCTTTAATATTATAATATTCAATATTTTTCAATTCTGAAATTAGACTTAAATCCTTTGGAATTTCTGACTGATCAACTATTAAAATTGAATAATCTAAGGATAAACAATTATCAAACATTTTATATAAAAAACTGAAGTCTTTTTTTCCCTTTGTAGAAATTAAGAGTTGTAAATTATTTGATTTTTTTAACACTTGTGTCATTAAAAAATTATATTTGATAGAACTGATAACAATATAATGAAAATCTTACTTATTGGTGAATATAGTAATCTTCACAATTCTTTAAAACAAGGATTATTGAAAAATAACCATGAAGTTGTTTTAGTTGGAAGTGGAGATGGTTTTAAAAAATATGATGTTGATATTTTAATTAAGTCAACAATTTTTGAAAATAAATTTTTAAAAATTATAGCAAAAGTTTTTGATAGACTTTTTAGAGTTAGTCTTAACGAAGTAGAAATATATTTCAAAGCAAAAAAAATGCTAAAATCATTAAATAAATTTGATATTGTTCAATTAATAAACGAGAGATCATTCAATACAGCTGCATCGCTTGAAATTAAACTTTTAAAACAAGTATTTGAAAAGAATGAAAATGTCTTTTTACTAGCGTGTGGTGTGGATTATAATAGTGTCAATTATGCTTATAAAAAAGAATTTAAATATTCTATATTAACACCTTTTTTTGAAAATAAAAAATTAAAAAAAGAATATAGACATATTCTAAAATATTTAAATTCAAATCATAAAAAATTAAGTATTTATCTTAAGAAAAATATTCGGGGGGTAATAAGTTCTGATTTAGATTATCATATTCCATATAAAAATTCCAAAAAATATATTGGAATGATACCAAATCCTATAAATATTGATTTACTAAAAGACTGCACAATAAATTTTGAAAATACTATTGTTATTCTTCACGCAATTAACTCAAAAAATAAAATAAAAAAGGGAAATATTTTTTTTGAAAAAGCCTTAAAGAAAATTAAAAATAAATACAATGATAAAATTAAAATTATCACAACGGTTGATAAACCGTATTCAGTTCACATAGAAAATATAAAAAAATGTCATATACTTCTTGATCAAGTTTATGCTTATGATCAAGGATATAATGCATTGGAGGCAATGGCTATGGGTAAAATAGTTTTTACTGGAGCAGAAAAAGAATGGTTAAAATATTATAATATTAAAGATGATTCTACCGTTATTAATGCTGTACCAGATGTTTCATTTATATTTAAAAAATTATCATGGTTAATCGAAAATCCAGAACAATTAAAGATAATTTCTAAAAATGCCAGGAATTTTATTTTAAAACACCATGATTATAATATAATAATAAAAAAATATTTAGAAGTTTGGGGGAATTAATTAAACATTTTAAACCAGATTTATTTATCCCAGGAGCAGCAAAATCTGGGACAACATCTCTACACGATCTACTTAATGAACACCCTGAAATATCAATGTCTTCAATAAAAGAACCTGGTTATTGGAAAAATAAAAAATTTAATAATTTTTGTGAACAAGATATTCTTAATTATGAAAACCTATTTGAAAAAAAAATAAAGATTAAAGGTGAATCTAGTACTGCATATATGTATCATGATAGTTTTTTAAAAAATATTAAAGAAAATTATAAGATTCCTCCAAAGTTTATTTTTATTTTAAGAAACCCCATTGACAGATATGTGTCACATTTCTACTGGATGAAAGGTTTAGGATTAGAGAAAGACGATATAAAAAACGTGATAAACAGAGAAAGTCATACCAATTTTATAGAATATGATTATTATCCAAAACATTATTTTCAATTTGGTTTATATTCAAAATGGATACAACGTTTTATTGATAATTTTGGGCATAAAAATATTAAATTAATTACTCTTGAAAATCTGGTATCAAATCGAATTGACACGGTTAACTCATGTTTTGATTTTTTAGGATTAAAAAAAATTAAATCAATACCAGAAAAATCTTCAAATAAAACAACAAAAATAAGGTATTCATGTATATATCATTTTGTAAGAAAGTCTTCAATTGGTAAAATGAACTACACAAAAATTGGTAAAATATTTTTATCAAAGAAATCAATTAATGGAATAAAAAATAAATTGAAAGAAATAATAATAAATTGGAAAACAGAGGAGTTTAAATATGAACCTTTACAATCAGAATACAGAAATTACTTAAAAGACTCTGGATATAATAGTGATGTAAAAAAATTAAAAGATATTTTTAATTATTCATTCAAAGAATGGAAAGACTTTAATTAATTGCAAATGAATTTTATAAAAACTTCTTTTTTATCTGGTTTAAGCACCGCAATCAGTTTATTAGCTAGATTGATTTCAACAAAGATAGTTGCTGTTTATTTAGGTACTAATGGGATGTTTCTTATGGGGCAATTAAAAGATTTTTTAAGATTGAGTAACACCGTAAGTTCATTTGGAATTGAAAATGGTATTATTAAGTATACATCAGAATATGAAAAACAAGAAACAGAATTAAGAGGTATTATTGGTACTAGCTTTAAAATAAACTTTTTTAGTGCAATAATTGTTTCTGTATTAATATTAATTTTTAATGAAAATATCGCTGATTTTCTTCAAATAAATTTTGATAAAAATTTCTATTTTTTATTACTGATAATTTCTATAATATCAGCTTCGATACACACATGTTTTTTATCTATTTATAATGGTTTAAAAAAGATTGAGCTTTATGTTTTAATTAATATATTCTCAAACATATTATCAGCTATTGTAATAGTAATACTTGTTTTAAAAATGGAAATAATAGGTGCATTTTATGCACTTGCATTAAATCAAATATTATCTCTGCTAATTAATATTATATTTTATATATATTTTAGACCTTTTAAAATAAAATGGATTTTAGAATCTTTTTTAAAAGATAATTTTAAAAAATTATCCAAATTTTCGATTATGGCGGTTGCAGGGCCTACATGCTTAATCATTTCAACTTTTATTATTCGCAACCATATCTATAATGAATTTGGATCTGATTTTGCAGGATCATGGGAAGCAATGTGGAGAATTTCTGCAATTTATTTACTATTCTTAATTACAACTTTCAAATTCTATCTTATTCCAACATTTTCTAAATTAAACGATGAAAAACTAAAACTGGAAGTTTTCAAAATATGGAAAGTAACTATTCCAATCATTATAATTATTACAATAGGGGTATATTTAACTAAAAATGTAATTATAGACATTCTACTTTCAAAAGAATTTATTTTAATCAATACAATAATATTTTTTCACTTACTTGGGGATATTATTAAAATTAATTGTTGGGTGCTTGGAAATATTATGATTTCAAAAGCAGACACTAAAAGCTTTGTTTTATTTCAAATAGAATGGTCAGCCTTATTTATAATATTTAGTTATATATTTATAAATATATATGGGTTTGTTGGAGTTTCAATTTCTTATTTTATAACATATATAATCCATTTTAGTTTGTTAAATCTATATTATAGAAAACTATTATGGATTGATAAAAATTAGAGTTTCTAAACTTTTATGTAAATTTTTCTTTTATACAATTGATATATTATTATATATATTATATATGTGTAAAATATTGCCCAACTTAAAGAAACAAGTTTAGGGGATAGTCCAAATTCTATTCCCTTATCCATCCATAATTTTTGAAAACCAATGCCTTTAATTACATTAAATTGAAATAACTTCCATAATACTCCGTGTAGAACATATGCAGTAATTGCATTAGAACCAAAGACTAAGCTAAACTTTATATAAGAATTGTATTTTTTTAAATCAATCATCCAAATCGAAATAGATAAAATTATCATTGCTAAACCTGAGGTAAATAAAACATATGAGCTTGTCCAGATGTGCTTATTTATAGGAAAAATTATATTCCAAAAAAGACTTACAATCATCAAAATCAAGCCAATAGATAACAATATTTGTATTTTTTTTGTGTAAAGATTAATTATCTTTCCGCATATCATCCCCGAGATCCCAGTTGATATAGCAGATATTGTACTAAATAACCCTTCAGGATCCCATGTTACTTGATACATTCTTCCAGGAACAATAAAACTATCGATCCAGGCCGCAAAATTTATACCAGGTTCAATAGTTCCACGTGGATTTCCATCAAATGGAATATACATCATCAAAATCCAATATAAAACCAGTATTAAAACTCCAACAATTAACTGACCTCTAAAATTAAAATATATAAATATTAAAGAACAAGCAAGATACACAATTGCAATTCTTTGCAGAACTCCAACAACTCTCAAATCAGAAAAAATAAAATCTGGAAATAATGATAAGAAAATTCCTAAGAGAAAAATTATAAAAGTGCGTGTTAAAATTTTTTTAAAAATGAATGATTTATTAATAATAATTTTTTCTCTGAATGATAGTGAAATTGAAACACCAACAATAAAAAGAAAGAAAGGGAAAATAAGATCTGTCGGAGTTATTCCATGCCAAACAGCGTGTCTAAGTGGTGAATATACATGAATCCAGCTTCCAGGTGTATTTACTAAAATCATAGCAGCAATCGTGATTCCTCTAAAAAAATCTAATGACAATAATCTATTCATTTAATAAAGAATTTATAACATTAAATTATTTAAGTCATTATAATTAGAAGTATCAAATTTGTAAAAATTTTGAGTAAGTGTTCTTGCTCCAAAACCTTCTTTCCAGTAAAGTAGTCCACTATTTATTTTTCTTCCGTTATTTTCGTTAGAAGTACCAAAGTCAAAAAATTTATAATCTGTAAATAATTCATTAATTAACTTATAAAATAAAAAATCTAATGACCCTAGTTTGTTTTTATTAGTGTCAGAACCTATATATTGAATATGTATTACATTTTTGGTTTGAAAAATTGTTGTGCCAGCAACTATTTCATCATTATGATAAATATTAAACTGTCTAATATTGTCTTCAAATATATTTTTTAGTTTCTGTATTTCATTTATTGAATGAACGGGAGATACTGAATGTTTTTTTGATAAAGTTGGGATTAAAATATTATTCCAAAATTCTTTGAGATCAATTGTCTCTTTTATTTTCAAATTATTCTTCAATCCCCTTTTGTATCCCTGAAATCTATCATTTGAAATTTTAATTTTAGAGTTTAAATCAATTACTGAAATAATATCTTTTCTGTAAATTTTACTATTGGTTATAAATGAAATATAACCTAATTCGTCTGAGAAATTTGAATTATATATTGGTGGAATTTCCTTTATAAATAAATTTTTAAAGAATTTATTGTGACAGTATTTTAAAATCTTGCCAAAACAAGAAATAAAATCATTTAATTTAATATCCTGATTGACAATTAATCCCCCATATGTTAATCCTTGATGGGAATATATATTTTCAGACTCTATATTAGCTGGAAATAAAGCAACTAGTTCTGAATTCTTATAAATTAATAATGAATGATCTTCAAACCTTTCTGAGTGATAATCCATAAAATCTCTTTTAAATAAAAATGTGCCATTTTTTGAAACATCTATAAAACTATCCCAAATTGATTTATGATTTAGGTGATACTTTTCAATTAAAAACATAAGAATTAAATTTTATTTGCGCTTAACAAAATCCTTCATAATAAAAACATGAGGTAAAGTTAAACTGGATATAATAATAAACACAAATAATATAAGATTATCACTTGTTAATAAATCATTATTAAATTGATACAATAAAAATCCAAAAATTATTGAAAGTATTGTAAAGGGTAATGTTTTAAAATAAAATTTGATGAAATTATCATTCTTAAACTCTTTGTATTCTAACATTAACATTGGAAGAGAATGACAAAATCCAAAGTAAAGTGCAAATGAAGTTAGAAGATCAGTGTGATAAAAAATCATATATAATATTGTTATCTCTGCGTATAAAGGAACCTTTCTTTTAATATCAAAGTTTATAATACTTAGCATTAGTATTGCTACAGAAATTAAAAGAAAAAAAGCACTGTTTAAATTAGACAAATTTAAATTTGAAAATTCAGGAATTATGTATAATATTTGTTGAAGTTCTGCAATATTATTTAAAAATAAAGACAATAAAATATTAGCGCCAACTACAAAATTTAATAATTTATTATCAGTAGAATTATATCCAATCACCTGAGTTTCTCCGAAATGGTAACAAGAAATAATTAGAAAAACTAGTAGCCCAAGAAAAGGTGATAAAATCCAAATCATAATATTTATTACAATTAATGATAAATAAATGACATAGAATATAGGCTTACTTTTAAATTTTCTTGCATTAGGATTAATAAAAGCAATAATATGATCTACTGAACCATGAGGGATACCAATTGAGAGCATAATTATTATAAATAACTCTACTGAATAAGAGCTTTCAAGACCAAAAAAAATAATTGACAAAGCAAGAATTAATCCGGCAAGTTTTGATTTAACAACGACTGTCATTGGCATAGTTAATTTAAAATAAATATAAAAAAAAAAGGTGAGGATAAAACCTCACCTTTTTTAAAAAATTTGATTATAAATCAAAATTATCTAGCTGCAGACCAAACTGCCATACCAAATCCAATTTTGTTTATAGCGTCACCAACATTGTAAACAACGTTCATGTCTAGTGGAATACTAGATATTCCTTCATACCACATACCAGCATCAGTTCCCATTAAATAACCTAATGGATAAATTGCCCAACCAACAAGGACGAACCATTGTAACATTCTACCAGCAGATGGTATTTTACCAGAACCACTGTTTAAAGCATTTCCAACAGCACCAGAAGGGCCACCAAAAATGGTTAAACATCCAACTTCATATGCCATAAAGAAATATGCGGCTGCAGAAATAGTACCCCAGATAAATGCATCACCACCAGCTACTCCAGATTCACCAAAGTATCCAGTAACTAACATTACAACTGATGCCCAGAATAATTTTCTCATTCCTACACCTGTTAATAAAGCAAATTCTACAACCATTAATGGTACAGTAAGAATCCAATCTATGTACCTTAATTCAGTTGGAGATTCTCCAGTAGCAACCCACTGTTCTCTCATGTAGAAATAATGCACTGCCGCAATACCAGTAATAAGTGCTGCAACAAGCATTGAATCTTTAAATTTCTTGTCAACTTGACCGTGTTGCATTAAGAACCAAACAAGATGACATTTTTATCTATTTTGGATTAGGATGTAGAAATATTTCTAAAATATTTGTTCCCACTAGAAATATTTGAAAATAATTTAA
>MDSW01053931.1_pt1 | contig 16326 bp, 16 predicted proteins | sample 811171 | NCBI WGS metagenome assembly MDSW01 (sample SAMN05326641, study PRJNA326480) | marine metagenome | isolation source: seawater | place: Atlantic Ocean: North West | collected 2012
AAAATGCTGGAAATCATTGATTTTTTTTAAAAATTTGCAGTTTTATCTTTTTTAATACATATATTTAGTATATTAAACCTTATTTAAACTACTAAATGTAGTAATGGAGATAAATTATGCCTTGGGATGATAATAATGTAGCAAAACTAAGAGATTTGTGGGACCAAGGCCTACCAACAGCTCAGATTGGAAAACTACTTGGATTTACAAAAAATGCTGTAGTTGGTAAAGCTCATAGAATTGGTTTAGAAAGAAGGCCATCACCGATTAGAAGAACCGCTGTTAAGCCTGATAGAAAAAAAGCGCGCTCTCCAGTGATGCCAAAATTAAACTTTGAGTCGAAACAAGAAAATAGTGTTGCAAATAATAATTCAAACTTCCAACCAGTAGTTAAAAATCTTTTTGTCAAGTCAGATAAAAGGGGTTGCGAATGGCCTCAAGGACATCCTGATGAATCAGATTTTCAATTTTGTGGCAAAGAAAGATTTGAAGACAAACCATATTGCTTAGAGCATTGTGCAGTTGCATACGTAATTCCTGAAAAAGAGGAAAATGAAAGACAGGAAGTAAATCCAATAATTTCATAGCAATTTTCCTAGTAACTGATATCAGAAATAACTGATGAAAAATAATGATGCTATAAGTGTATTTAATCCTATTTTAATTGCTGGCAGTCTAATTCTACTAATTAGTTTTGCTATTAGATCAACATTTGGTCTTTTTCAAATTCCTATTGCTGAGGATTTTTTATGGGCTAGATCAGAGTTTTCTCTAGCTATTGCTGTTCAAAATCTAGCATGGGGTATTGGGACTCCGATTTTTAGTGCCTTTGCTGAAAAGTATGGTGATAGGAAAGCTATTACTCTTGGTTTAGTTTTGTATGCTATTGGTATTTTTATAAGCAGTACCGCAACGTCTCCTGAGGCGCATCAATTTTTAAATATTATTATTGGATTTGGCATTGCAGGAAGTGGTTTTGGACCTGTTTTAGCTGTAGTTGGAAGATCAGCATCAAATGAAAACAGATCGTTAGCTCTTGGAATTACTACTGCGGCAGGATCAGCAGGTCAGGTTGTGGGACCTCCTTTTGCAGCTGCATTATTATCAATAATGCCCTGGTCATCAGTTTTTGAAATTTTTGCAATAATAAGTCTAATAACAATTATTTTGGTGCCAATTTTAAAAACAAAATTAAAATCAAGTGAGAAAAAATCTGAGGAAAAACTTGGCGACGCACTTAAAGAAGCAATTAAAGATCCAACTTATGTTATGTTATTTTTAGGATTTTTTTCATGTGGATTTCAATTAGCATTTATAACTGCACATTTTCCAGCATTTATTGCTGAAGCAAGCAGTCCAATAATTCAGGGGAGTATAATTTCATTAGTTTGTAATTCAGTTGAGGGTTTAGGTGCGCTATCTATGGCTCTAATTGGGTTTTTTAATATTGTAGGATGTCTAGTAGCTGGTGCTTTAGGTAAAGGTTATACAAAAAAATATTTATTATCACTTATCTACACAGGCAGAACAATTGCTGCTATTATATTTATTTTATTACCTATATCACCAATGTCAGTTGCAATTTTTTCAATGGTTATGGGTTCCTTATGGCTGGCAACAGTACCATTAACATCGGGTATAATTGGGCACATTTATGGTTTAAAGTTTATGGGAACACTCTATGGTATTGTTTTCCTATCTCATCAAATAGGCTCCTTTGTGGGTGTTTGGTTAGGTGGATTATTTTATGACATCTATGGTAGTTATGATATTGTTTGGTGGGTTGGGATTGGAGTTGGTGCATTCTCTGCAATTATACATTTACCAATTAGAGAATTTCCTCTTGCAGAAAGAAAAGTTTTAACTTCATAAAAAAATAAAATTAATTAAAATAACTTAAGATATGGACGAAAAAAAAATAATAAGAAATTTAATTGTTGTAATTTTTATATTAGTAATAGTTTATTCACTTCTTAGAGTTGGGGCTGGACTTGATTTAAGTCTTGGACCATACATAAAGTAATAATATTAAAGAAATGGTATAATTTTTCCACATTGTAACAATTTTAGTTGATATTTAAGAGTTAAAAATTCTATATTAGTAGTAGAATAGTTATCATATTGATTACTTTTTTTAAGTTAAATTATGGACAGCAAAATACTAGACAAAATAAACTTTCCCTCAGACTTAAGAAATTTAGACAAAAAAGATCTTATAAATTTTTCTAAGGAGTTAAGAAATAAAACAATTGAAACTGTATCTAAGACTGGCGGTCACCTTGGTGCAGGTTTAGGAGTTGTAGAACTTACTGTTGCATTACATTATGTATTTAATACTCCTAGAGATAAAATAATTTGGGATGTTGGTCATCAGGCTTACCCACATAAAATTATTACTGGTCGAAAAAATAAAATAGAAACTTTAAGAAAAAAAAATGGACTATATGGTTTTGTAAAAAGATCAGAGAGTGAATATGACCCTTTTGGAACAGCTCATAGTTCTACAGCAGTGTCAGCTGGTTTAGGAATTAAAATTGCCAAAGATATTAATAAAGATAATGCAAATGTAATTTGTGTATTAGGTGATGGTGCTTTAAGTGCAGGTTTGGCTTATGAGGGTTTAAATAATGTAGGTGCGTCTCAAAAAAGGGTAATTGTAATTTTAAATGATAACAAAATGTCAATTGATAAACCAGTTGGTGCAATGAGCACTTATCTTACAAGACTTTTATCTTCTAAATCATATTCAAACATCAGAAATATTATAAAAAAAATTAGCAGCTCTCTTCCTAAAAATTTATCTAAAACATTGTATAGAACTGAAGAGTTTTCAAAAGGAATGTTATCTGGTGGTACGCTGTTTGAAGAATTAGGTTTTTATTACTTGGGTCCTATTGATGGCCATAATGTTAATGAGTTAGTATCAGTTTTAGAAAATATAAGAGATAACAAATTTAACAAGCCTATTTTTCTTCACTGTATTACTAAAAAAGGCAAAGGTTATGAGCCGGCTGAAAAATCAGATGATAAATTTCATGGTGTTGAAAAATTTGATATCGGTACAGGTGCAACAATCAAAAAATCTAATTCAAAATCATATTCTCAAGTTTTTGGAGAAACATTGACAAAACTCGCAGAAAGCGACGAAAAAATAGTTGCAATAACTGCTGCAATGATGTCAGGGACAGGATTAAAGGTATTTAATGAAAAATTTAAAAATAGATTATTTGATGTTGGTATTGCTGAGCAACATGCAGTAACTATGGCTGCCGGTATGGCAACAGAGGGTTTTAAACCATTTGTTGCTATATATTCAACATTTCTTCAAAGGGCCTATGATCAAATAATTCATGATGTAGCTATTCAAAAATTACCAGTTAGATTTGCTATAGATAGAGCAGGTCAAGTGGGATCTGATGGACCAACACATGCCGGATCATTTGACATAACTTATTTATCCACTTTACCAAATTTTATCCTTATGGCCCCCAGCAATCAATCAGAGTTAGTTAGAATGATTAAAACATCTTCCCTAATTAATGATTTTCCTTCAGCTTTTAGATATCCGAGGGGTATTGGGATAATAGAAGAGTCAACTAACTTAAACGAAGTCGAAATAGGTAAAGGTTATATAGTTAATAGTGGAAAAGATATTGCTATACTTAATTTAGGTACTAGATTGAACAATTGTATGGAAGCTTGTAAAATTTTAAATGATAAAAATATTTTTCCAACAATTGCCGATGCTAGATTTGCTAAACCTTTAGATACCAAATTAATTGATATACTGATCGATGATCATAAATTTTTAATAACAATTGAAGAAGGTTCAATCGGTGGATTTGCCTCACATGTATTAAATTATGTTCACAACATCAGAAGAAAAAAATCATCGACAATTATTAAGAACATTATCTTTCCTGATAAATTTATTGATCATATGAAACCTGAGGAGCAATATGAAAGTATAGAGATGGATACTAATTCGATAGTAAGTTATATTTCAAGATTAAGTAATGATAATATTATTGATATAAAAAATTTTAATTATAAAAAAAATAATTAGATAAAAATGAATAAAGTTGCTGTTTTAATTGCTGCTGGTAGTGGAATGGGTGCGGATGCTGCCAAGGTACTAGCAAAAGATGGTTATAAAATTGCAATAATGTCTTCATCAGGAAAAGGAGAGAGATTGGCATCAAAACTTGGTGGTATAGGTTTTACCGGATCTAATCTGAATGCTTTGAATATTAAAAATTTTATTAAAATGATTATGGAAAAATGGGGAAGGATTGATGTTCTAGTTAATAGCGCAGGACATGGTCCTAAAGGTGAAATATTAAAAATTACTGATGAGGAATGGATTAAGGGTTTGGAAATATATTTTCTTAATGTCGTAAGAGCCTCAAGGTTTGTAACACCTATAATGAAAAAACAAAAAAATGGTTGTATAATCAACATATCTACATATGCAACTTTTGAACCAGAGAAAAGTTTTCCAACGTCTGGTATTATGAGAGCTGGATTAGCCTCATTTACTAAGATTTATGCTGATGAATATGCAAAATTTAATATAAGGATGAATAATATTCTGCCGGGTTTTATTGATAGCTTAAAATTAAAAAAAGAATTTATAAAAAGAATACCTTTAAAACGTCAGGGTAAAGTTAATGAGATTTCTGCAGTAATAAAATTACTTGCATCAAAAGATGGTTCTTACATTACAGGTCAAAATATAAGAGTTGATGGCGGTATAACTAGATCTATATAAATTTAATGAAAAAAATTTTAGATAAAAATTTTAAAAAACCTATTACATGCTTAACTGCTTATTCCTCATCAATTGCAAAAATTTTAAATGGAAATGTTGACTTAGTCTTAATAGGTGATTCGCTAGGTACAACCTTATATGGTATGAAAAATGTTAGAGGCGTTACATTAGATATGATGAAAGTCCATGGTTTAGCAGTAACTAAAAATATAGATAAAAGTATTACTGTTATTGATATGCCATATAAAACATATGAAAATAAATCCGAAGCATTAAAAAATGCAAAAGAGCTTATAAAATATACAAATGCAAAAATGTTAAAAATTGAAATCAATAAAAAAAACTTGGAGATAATTAAACATCTATCTTCCAGAAATTTAAATGTAATTGCTCATATTGGTGTTACACCACAAAGCTTCAAGGACTTTAAAAAGATTAAAGTTGCTGGTCAAACCAAAAGGGAGGCTAATGATTTGATTTATCTAGCATTGGAAGCAGAAAAATTAGGAGCTAAAGCAGTATTATTAGAATGTGTATCTCAAAAAACTGCTAAAAAAATAACATCTTCACTATTAGTACCAACAATTGGCATTGGTTCATCACAGTTTTGTGATGGACAAATTTTAGTTTTTGATGACTTGATAATTATGGATAAAAATCAACATATGCCAAAATTTGTTAAAAGTTATTTAGATTTTGAAAGTATGGCATTAAAAGCAATAAAAAATTTTTCAAGAGAGGTTAAAGAAAAAAAATTTCCAAATAAAAATTATTCCTATCAATAAACATTTTCAAATTTTCCAGTTTTTTCATCTAAATATTTAATTTTCCCAGATTCTATATCAAACCATACACCATGAATATTTAGTCTCTTATTTAATATTAGCTCATTGATTTCAGGTGAATTTATTAAGTTTGAAATTGAATTTAGTATACTTAATTGTTCTAAAGACTTTAAACATTGATTTTTATCTTGGTCTTTATCTAACTTTTGATATGCAGGCCTAATATGATCGATCCAGTTATCTACATTTGAGTCATTTGTTTTAATTTCCTTTGAAAAAATGGAGTGAGCATGTTTAATACCACCACAATTTGAGTGTCCTAAAATTATTAAATCTTCTATTTTTAAAACATTAACTCCATATTCAATGAACGCTAAAGTACTATCAGAATTTTTATTAAGTGATTTTGGCGGAACCAAATTTGCAATATTTCTATAAATAAAATAATCTCCTGGTTCACCTTTAAATATGTTTGTTGGATTAACTCTTGAATCACAGCAAGAGATTATCATTGCTTTTGGTTTTTGACCATTTTTTGCTAAATATTTATATAATTTTTCTTCATTAGGATAAATATTTTTTTTCCAATCCAAATATCTATTATATATAATTTTTGTTAGTGCCATGTTTAATATAAATTATATATAACATAAAAAAATATAAAAGTTTTAAAATGAAAGATAAATATAATAGGCGATTTTGTGTTGCGCCAATGATGGGCTACACAACACCATATGCTAGAAAATTATATAGAATTCTATCAAAAAAATCTTTTCTTTTTACAGAAATGATTGCTGCAAAATCAATGATACATTCTAAAAACAAAGATTTAATAATTGAAAATGATGAACATAATCCAGTAGCTCTTCAAGTAGGTGGCTCTGATTTAAATGATTTAAAAAAATGTTCAAGGATTGCACATGATTATAATTATGATGAAATTAATCTTAATGTTGGATGTCCAAGTAAAGCAGTACAAAAAGGTAGCTTTGGCGCATGTTTGATGAAAGATAAATATTTGGTAAGACAGTGTTTAGAATCACTACAAAATAATAAAATAATAACTTCCATGAAATGTAGAATAGGTCTAGGTAAAGAATTAAACTATGAATTTTTTGAAGAATTTATTGATGAGGTACTTAAAAGTGGAATAAACATTATATATGTTCATGCAAGAAATGCAATTTTATCTGGAATAAGTCCAAGTCAAAATAGATCAATACCTCCGTTAGATTATAACTTTATAAAAAAAATTAAAATTAAGTATCCTAAAGTATTATTTGTAATAAATGGAGGAATTGATAGCCTTGAAAAGGCCAACGCATTGTTAAGTGATTTTGATGGTGTTATGTTAGGAAGATTAATTCAAAACAATCCTTTTATATTAAAAAAAATTGATAATATTTTTTTTAATTCAGATATAATAACTAGTGTGGATGAAGAAATGGTTTTTAATTACTTTAATTACATTAAGTCAAAAGTTGATAAAGAGTCAGTATTCAGACTATTAAGTCCTCTTTTACAAATTTTTTTTGGCATACCCAACAGTAAGGTTATCAAAACAAAGATAAATAATTTCATGATAAACAAGGATTTAAATTTAATTGAGGATATAATTTTAAATTTTGTTAAAAAAAATAAAGTACAGCTAAATTAATAAGGAACTTGATAAGAAAAGCTTAATATTTCAACACCGGGATTTTTGTCACCTAAATTAGCGTTGGATATGTGACCATAAGATAATCCAACTCGGTTATTATTCTTAAGAATGTAACTAAGTTCTAAAGTCGTGCGAAACTCAATCTCATTGCCTAATTTTTTTCCAGATCCATCATCATAATATCCAAATCCAAAACTTGGAGTGAAAATTATATTATTTTTTTTACCTTCAATAAGCTGCCCTAGGTTATCTTCTAAGTATATTCCGGCGAGAAAATATGAAGCGTTATCTCCTGTGTATTCAAAACCAACAAAAGGCTTAAGGAAAAAAAAGTTATCTTCTTTTGGTCCAATGTCTAATATAGTATTATCAAATCTTCTCTCGTATCTTAAATCAAGAGTTTGATCATTTTCTGAGCCATCAAATTTTATGTCATATATGCCAACACCATAAACATTTAATCCTGATGCAAAAATTTTACTACACAAAAAAAATGATGCTATTAGTAAGTAATAATATTTCATTAACTTATAATATTAGATAATTAAAATCTATCAAACAAAAAATTCTTTATCTTGTTGAGAAATCTCCAATATAGCTTTTCTTAATTTTTCTAAGGCCTTAGTTTCAATTTGCCTTACCCTCTCCTTGCTTATTTTTAACATATTACCAAGTTCATCTAATGTTATACTTTTTTCTCTAAATTTTCTAAGTTTAATAATTGTTTTTTCTCTTTCGTTGAGAGTGCTAATTGCTGAATTTATATAATCTTTTTTAACTTTTATGTCGTTAAGATTTTCATACACTTCTTCTGGGTTTTGTCTTTCATCAGCAAGCAATGACATAAGATCATTATCACTTTCATTATCTACTTTTTGATTGAGATGTAAATCACCCCCTGTAAGTCTTGACTCCATATTTTGAACTTCTAATGATTTTACATTAAGCATACTGGATACTTTATCAATTTCGGATTGACCCATATATTCTTTAGATACATCATTAATTTGCTGTTTTATTTTTTTTAAGTTGAAAAATAATGCTTTTTGAGATGCTGTTGAACCTGTTCTTACAACTGACCAATTTTTAAGAATATAATCCTGGATTGAAGCTCTTATCCACCAAGATGCATATGTAGATAACCTGAAATCTTTAGATGTATCAAATTTATCTAGCGCGTGCATGATACCTAAAACACCCTCATGAATTAAGTCGTCAAGGGCAAGTCCATAACTAGAATATTTTCTTGCATAAGAAACTGCTAATCTAAGATATGAATTAAGAATTTTTTGAAGTGATCTTGGATTACGGTTGTCTCTCCAATCATTAATTAGATAAAACTCGTCCTCTTTTTCAAGTATTTTAGCTTTTTTTGAAAATTCAACTAAGCTATTATAAAAATATTTTTTATTGTTCACAAATGTATTATACGTAGAAAAATTAAATTGGATCAATTTGATTCAAATAATTCTAAAATTTCCCCGTTTTCTGAGAAAACTCCTGCATATATCATTTTATTTGATAGTGGTTGTTTAAATAAAGTGCAAATTACCTTATTTTTTGATTTTTCTAACTCATTTTTTTGATTAGATTGATATCCTCTCACAATTCTAACGAAAGAATTATATGGTTTATCAATATTTGAAAAATTTTGATATCCCCACCAAAAACAATCATTTTGTGCAGATAATGGTCTTGTTATATCTACTCCACGATTTACAAAAAGTATTTTTTTTGAGGATGTATATGCTGCATGTTTGAGATTTAAAAAATATTCTTTATGACCTGGATTTTCAAGAATTGTTTTATTTAATTTTGAAGTCCACTTTGAAATAGTCACTGGCCCTGATGAAGCAATATTTGATACTTCATCATTTGAATAACCATATGAGCTCAAAGTTTTATCAACACCATGCTCAAATACCCATTTAATTATTTCAACTGGGTTGGGGGCAATCTGTAATTGTAAAATTTTACTAAACATTTCTTCTTGAGCCCCTCTAAGAAATACAATTTCCTGAGGCTTTAGTTTAAATTTTGACATCAACTCAAATCTTAGATTTATTATGGCTGAAATTGTTTCTTTTGATGAGTCTCCAAGACCAATTACATTGCCTAGAAAAATTAATTTATCATTTTCTTTAAAATTTTTAATTATAAATTCTTTTATTGATATAAATGAATTTAAATTTGAATGTATAGAACCTATGGCCCATATTCTTGATGCTTCTCTTAATTCAACAAAATTACTTTCTTTATCCAATTGATTACTTTTTACTTAAAATTAGTTCTATTTTTTCAGTAGATTGAAAATAATCAGTTTTCTCGACTGCTGCAACTTCTCTTGCTAATCTTTCTATTGCAACTTGAAACATTTGCCTCTCACTATATGATTGTTCTGCCTGGCTATTTTTTCTAAATAAATCTCTAACAACTTCAGCAATTTTAATAGGCTCTCCTGAAAATATTTTTGCTTCATATTCTTGAGCACGTCTACTCCACATTATTCTTCTAATTTTTGGCTTTAATTTTAGCGTGCTAAAAACTTCTTCTATAATTTTTTTTGAAGATATTTTTCTCAAACCAACTTCATTTTGTTTATCTAGAGGAACTCTGATAGTAAGCTTTGATTGCTCCATTTTTACAACATAAAATTTAGTTTTGATACTTGCAATTTCCATATTTTCAATTTTTAAAATTTCTCCAACTCCATGTTTTGGGTAAACAACTATTTCTCCAATTTTAAATTCTGTATTTTTTTTTGTCATTTAACTTCCTGGTTTTTCACTAAAATATTTTTCAAATTTGTTTTTAACATCTTGCCATTTTTCTGCATCATTAGGAGGATCTTTTTTTTCATTAATGTTTGGCCATATCTCAGCATATTTTCTGTTAATTTCAGCCCATTTCTCTGTTCCATCTTGCGTATCAGAAAATATAGCTTCAACAGGACATTCAGGCTCACAAACTCCACAATCAATACACTCATCAGGATGAATAACTAACATATTTTCACCTTCATAAAAGCAATCTACTGGACATACTTCAACACAGTCCATGTGCTTACATTTTATACACTTTTCATCTACTATATAAGTCATGATTTATTACGAAGTTTATCTAATACCCTTTTTCTCGCATTTCCAGAGCTAACATCAGAAATATACAAAAGACCTGATAACCTTCTAATCAAACTAGATTCATAATCATGTAATTTTCCATCTGATAATACAATTTCCCATAGTGTTTCAATCAACAGTATTTTAGTTTCATCTGAATAATATTTATTTATTTTTGATGTATAATAGAAAAGAGATTTTGCATTATCTTTGTTATGAATTGCTTTTTTAAGTTTTTTCTCAACTTCAGCTTCATCTTCACCAAATGTATTAACTAATATTTTATGTATTTCACTAACCTCTTTATCTTCAACTTGGCCATCTGAATTAGCAGCTTCTATCATTAAGCCACATAATAATTCTAACTTGTCATTAAACTCATCTTTCTGAGAAGTTGTCTTTTCAAAAAAATTTTTTAATAAGTTAATCAATTTAATCTTTCCAAAGTTATCTTTAAAGAAGTTTTTCTAAAACTGCAAAAGGAGAATTTGGGTCTAGTTTTTTTTGATGTTTATTAGTTGTTTTATTCTTAGATGCATTATCTTTTTTGAAAACTTTCTTTTTAGTCTCATTTTTATTTTTTTTATAATAATATAAAATTTTTTCATTTGAAAGATGAATTGCATCATAGCCACAAAAAGTCATAATATCTCTAAGTTGATTGCTGTTACATCCTATTGGATTCATTAAGTCAGCTGACTCTAGAAAAGGACCATGCTTGATTTTTTTTCTTGCTTGATAAAATATTTTTTCAAAAACATCTACTCTAAAAGCAAATTTATTTATACAAATATATCCAATAGATAACCAATAACTTGTAGGCAAAGTAACTTCCGATGTAAATGACACTCTGCCATCATTTGGCAATGGTAACTTCTCCTCTAAAGATATCTCATTATAGACTTTCCATAAAATAGCATTTAGTTCTAGAGAATTTTTTTTTAGAAAATTTGGCGTAAAAAAATATTTAACTCCGATTCTTATTCCTAACTTTGAAAGTTGCTGCTTATCTTCAGCACTTATTTTGGTTGTTAAGTCTTTATAGTTTTTAATTTCCAATGTTCCTAAATTTTCAAAACAATTAAAAGCGATAGCTCTTATATTTGAATTTAAGTTATCATCTAATTTTTCTTTAATTGGATTGAGTAAAATAGATATTTTATTATCTATCCAATCTTGTAATTTTGCGGATACAAGTAATTTTGTTTCAGATGAAATAAACTCAGAGTTTAGAGCTTCTGCATTTGGAGAATAAATCTTAGAACCTTTTTTTAACTGACCTATTACTTCTTTACCCCAATAAATATTAGTTCTATCATTAAATTTATAATTATTAATAGCGCCTAAATTTATTGAGTCATTTGGAGCATCAAGAAAATTTTTAATTTTATCTTCAATCATATTTCTAATCGATTTTTTAACATGACTAATAGAAAAAAGAGAGTGGGAAATAACTTTATTACTTAAAACTAAATCAAATCCCCTAATAAATCCATACTTTTTACCATCTAATATAACTTCATTATTCTTATTTAGCTCTATTTTATTAATATTATCATTTATTGTTGAGTTCATGAAATATTTTGAGGAAGTATCTATAAATTTATTTGTCAACCCAACGTGAAGATTATCCGATAAATTATTTTCAATATTTTGGGTTTTTTTTTGCCAAAATAATGGATCCTTTAACCATATATGATGATGTGAAATATATGTCCAAGTTCTTATTTGAGAAATTTTCATTGAAAGCTCGGGTATATCACCATCAAAATTTTCTAATTTTGATATCTTGCCCTTTATCCAATCCTCAGGAATTTTATAATTATTCTTAACTAAAATTAAAAAAATGTTTTTTAGAAAAATTAAGTAAGTATCATTAAAAATTTTTTCGAAATCTGGTATTCTACAAACATCCCACAATAGTTTAATGTTGTAATTATCAGACAGAAGTGGCTTAATTTCTTTTTCTTCAATTAAATTTTTGAAATTTATTTCATCAATTGCATTTTTTTTATGAATAAAAAAACTTTTAATTGGAAATTTTTTTAAAGAGTTTAATACACTTTCAACAGAACTAAAGTCTAAATCAGAATTTCTCCAATATATTTTTTGAATTTGTTCATAATTATGACTCTCAATTGAATTTATAATTAGTGGATCAAGTCCTCCTGCTTCTTTTGTAAAACTAAAAGAACCATTGTTTTTATATCTTCCAGCCCTTCCTGCTATTTGACCAAGTTCACTAGGGCTTAGGTTGCGATTGTATTTTCCATCAAACTTTTCTAGTGATGTGAAACAAACATGATTTATATTTAAATTTAAACCCATTCCGATTGCATCAGTAGCAACTAAATAATCTACATTTTTATTTTCATAAATTTCAACCTGTGCATTTCTTGTTCTTGGGCTTAAAGAACCTAATACAACTGCTGCCCCTCCTTTATGAGTTCTGATATTCTCTGCAATTTCATATACCTTATTAATATTGAAAGCTATTATTGCAGATCTTGGTTGAAGTTTTGATATATTTTGTTTTGGAAGAAATGATAGATTAGAGAAACGTTCAAGTTTAGTAATATTAATTTTAGGAAATAATTTTAGCAAAACTGACTCAATAGTTAAGGAACCAAGAAAAATTGTTTCATGGGTGCCTCTAAAATTCAATAGTCTATCGGTAAATACATGCCCTCTTTCATAATCGGCTGCTAATTGTATTTCATCTATAACTGCGCATTCGACAGTTTTATCAAGAGGCATTGACTCTACCGTACAAAAAAAATATTTCGCCTCTTTAGGAATTATTTTTTCTTCACCTGTTAATAATGCTACATAATTTAGTCCTACCTTTTTAACCGCCTTATCATAATTTTCTCTTGCAAGTAATCTAAGTGGAAACCCTATTATTCCAGTTGAATAGGATAAAAGTTTCTCAAAAGCTAAATAAGTTTTACCAGTATTTGTTGGACCAAGGATTGCTGAGAGATTATCATATGAATTTATCATATAAAATTAAGCAGCATTTGATATGATTTCATTCAAAACAAAATTTAATATTCCTCCAGCTTTGTAATATTCTAATTCTTTATTTGTATCTATTCTGCATTTAATTTTTATATTGTTAGTTTTATTACCAGTAATTTTACAATCTAGTATTTTATTTGGAGATAGATCTTCAATACCAAAAATTGAAATAAACTCATTTCCTTTTAAACTTAATGTATTTCTATTTTGATTATCAGTAAATTCTAGAGGCAAAACACCCATTCCAATTAGATTTGATCTATGAATTCTCTCAAAACTCTCTGCAATTACTGCTTTTATTCCTAGTAATTTTGTTCCTTTTGCAGCCCAATCTCTTGATGACCCAGTCCCGTATTCTTTACCTGCAAATATTACGGTATCAACATTATTTTTAATATATTCTTGAGATGCATCGTAAATTGACATTTTCTTATTCGTAATAAATGACTTAGTAAAGCCCCCTTCACTACCCTGCAAAATCTCATTTTTAATTCTAATATTTGCAAATGTGCCTCTCATCATGATTTCATGATTACCTCTTCTTGAGCCATATGAATTAAAATTTTTTGAACTCACTTGTCTATTGTTTAGATACAAGCCAGCTGGACTATCTTCTTTAATGCTTCCAGCAGGAGATATGTGATCCGTAGTTACACTATCACCTAACAGTGCAAGGATTCTTGCATCTTTAATATCTTTTAAATCATTAATGCTTTGACTATCAAAAAATGGAGGGTGCTTTATGTATGTACTCGTATCATTCCAATTATAAGTCATATCTTTATCACTAATTATTGATTTCCAATTTTCATCTCCTTCATAAATTTCTTTATACCTTTTTTTAAATAAACTAGGACTTAGACAAGAATTTAATAGAGTGTTTATTTCTTTATTGGATGGCCAAATATCTTTTAAAAAAATATCGTTACCATTTTTTGATACCCCGATTGGTTCACTGTTTAAATTAATATTAATGTTACCTGCTATCGCGTAGGCGACAACTAGTGGGGGTGATGCTAGAAAGTTTGCTCTAACATCTTGATGCACTCTTCCCTCAAAATTTCTATTACCCGACAAAACAGAGCAGACTGTCAAATTTTTAGACTTAATTTCACTTGATACCCAATTATCCAAAGGACCAGAATTTCCTATACACGTAGTACATCCATATCCAACAGTATTAAATCCTAACTCATCTAAATATTTAGTTAAACCAGCTTGATCTAAGTAATCACTAACAACTTTACTTCCAGGCGCTAAACTAGTTTTCACCCATGGTTTAACATCAATACCAAGTTCCACAGCTTTTTTTGCTACAAGTCCAGCTGAAATCATAACATTTGGGTTAGATGTATTTGTACAACTTGTAATTGCAGCAATTACTATATCACCAGTATTTAACTTAGAGTTCTCATTTGAGTTATAATTATTATCAATTTTTTTAAATTCACTAGGTACATTTTTCAATAAAATTTTATCCTGTGGTCTTTTTGGTCCAGCCAATGAAGGTTCTATTGAACCAAGATCTAAACTTATTTTTTTATTAAAAACTGGATTATAATTCTGATCTACCCACATAAATTGTTTTTTTGCATATTCAAAAACTACTTTGAGATGATGTTCAGTTTTTCCAGTTAATTTTAAATAATTTAAAGTTTCATTATCAATTGGAAAAAAACCACAAGTTGCACCGTATTCAGGTGCCATATTTGAAATAGTTGCTCTATCTGCAAGAGATAAAGTTGATAAACCATCTCCAAAAAATTCTACAAATTTCCCTACAACACCATTTTCCCGAAGTATTTTTGTAACTGTTAAAACTAAATCAGTAGCTGTAATTCCTTCATTCAGTGAACCTAGTAGTTCAAAACCAACTACATCTGGAATATTCATTGAGATTGGTTGACCTAACATAGCGGCTTCTGCTTCTATGCCTCCAACACCCCATCCCAAGACTGATAATGCATTAACCATTGTAGTATGACTATCAGTGCCAACAACTGAGTCGGGATAAAGATAGTTAAGATTATTTTGTTTTCTAACCCAAATTGTTTTAGCAATATTTTCTAAATTCACTTGATGGCATATTCCTGCACCTGGTGGAACTAAATAGAAATTATCAAAAGAATTTTGTCCCCACTTTAAAAATTTGTATCTTTCTTGATTTCTCTCAAACTCCCTTTTTACATTTTCTTCCAAAGAACTTTGACTTTTATAGCTATCTACCATAACCGAATGATCTATAACAAGATCAACTCTGGAAAGCGGGTTGATTATTTTTGGCTCTAAGCCTCTTTTTTTAAGTGCATTTCTCATTGCTGCTAGATCAGCTACTGCTGGTACGCCAGTAAAGTCCTGCATCAATACTCTGGTAGGAAAAAAAGCTATTTCTAAATTTTTATTTTTTTGTTTATTTTCGAGTGATTTGAAAACATTAGAAATCATTTCCTTATTAATTGTGTCTCCATCTTCATTTCTCAGAAGATTTTCTAATATAATTTTAATTGATATTGGCACCTTAGATAGGTTAATATTATATTTATTAGCTACTAAAGATAGATCAAAAAACTTATAAATCTGGTCATTAATCACTAGATTTTGTTCAGAATTAAAAGAATTTTTATTTTTCATAATTAAGAGATAATTTATTATATTTACACAAATAGTATGAAGATAAATTTTTGTATAGGAAAATGTTAATTTATTATTAGAATTCTGCGAAAAAATTGAATTTTAAATTATTTATTGTTTATTTAAAAATTTAAAAAAAATTTAAATAAATAATTCAATCTGAAGTTATTCGAATTGAGGTGTATATTGTTGACTTTAATCGTAAGTTTTGGGAATAAATGTTTAGCCTTTTATTATTATCACTTTTAAGTGGTTTTGGAGGGGGGTTCCTCCGGGGTAACAAAATACAAGGAGTATTTTATGGCTAAGAAGAAAAAGAAAGCTGCTCCAAAGAAAAAG
>MDSW01021389.1_pt1 | contig 16324 bp, 16 predicted proteins | sample 811171 | NCBI WGS metagenome assembly MDSW01 (sample SAMN05326641, study PRJNA326480) | marine metagenome | isolation source: seawater | place: Atlantic Ocean: North West | collected 2012
GGATTAACGCCAATTATGCAATATCCACAAATAGGAAAAGTAGCTCCATACAATGAAGATTATTGGATGATGTTCATTGATGCTATTGGTGATGGCGGTCCTGAACCATTATTAGTCGATTATAAAGCTTTCCAATCAGTTATGAATTCAATGATTCAAGGAGCAATTCTTGGAGAAGGTGATGCTGCTGATTTAGTTGCTGAAGCAGCTGAGGAATTAGAAGAATATAAATAATAAAGTTTAAGCTGGGGCAATTGCCCCAGCAAATTCTACTTACATATGGAAAACTTTAGTTTAAGTTACGCATCTAAGATTGATTTAATTTTAAAAAAAATTGTCAAAGAAGAAAGAAAAAAACTAATTGAATGCGCTAAGATAATTAAGGACTCTTATACAAAAGGTGGTCAATTATATATTTTTGGCACTGGACATTCACGTTTACTTGGTGAGGAAGCTTTCCATAGAGCTGGTGGATTTGCCGCTGCTTGCCCTATAAGAGATGATAATTTAAATTTTTCCAAAGGTGCAAGAAATGCAACCAAACTAGAAAGAACACCATTGGTAGCAGAAAAAGCAATTAAAAAATATAAACTATCTAGAAATGATGTTTTAATGATTGTTTCAAATTCTGGGGTAAATCATGCTCCAGTTGAAGCAGCTTTATATGCAAAAAAGAAAATGATTAAAACCATTGCAATCACTTCATTTAAATTTTCAAAAAAAGCGCCCCTTTCTAAATTAAAAAAAAGACTTTATGAAATTGTTGATATTTATATCGACAATAAGACACCACCAGGAGATTCAATCATGAAGATTAACAAAATAAGTGTTGCTCCAGTATCTACAATTACAGGCTCATTTATTCTAAATTCAATACTTATCGAAGTAGCTGAAATGTTGAAAAATGAAAAAATATTTCCTTTTTATATAAGCTCTAATATGCCTAAAGCTAAAGAAAATAATCAAAGACTTGAAAAAAAGTTTAAAAAAATTAATCCTCACTTATAAATATTTAGGTGTATATTTGAATTATTTAAAAGGTAAAATAATTAATCATAACGACTCTTTTTTTGGAGAAGTAAAATTTGAAGAAAGAATCAATCATATTGATAAAATTAATGATTTTGATTCTGATAATTATATAGTTCCAGGTTTTGTAGATCTTCATTGCCATGGAGGTAATGGTTTTGATACTATGGAAGGTTTGAATTCTATTAAGAACATGTCAAAATATCACCTTTCTAGAGGAACAACCACTTTATTAGCTACTACTTGGACAAGTAGTTTTGATCACACATACGAAGCATTAAAAGATTTTAATAGTTTAATTAACGTAAATAGTAATCTTATAGGCGTACATCTTGAAGGCCCCTTTATTAATCCAAATAAACTAGGAGCTCAACCACCTTTAACTCAAATACCTTCAATAGAATTTATTGAGAAAATTATTTCATCAGTAGATGTAAAAGTAATTACATTAGCGCCAGAAATTGATGGAATGAATACATTTATCCCTTATCTTAAAAACAAAAAAATTAATATTCAATTTGGTCATTCTTTAGCTGATTACAATTGCTGTATTAAATACATGAACGATTTTAAAATAGGTTTTACACACTTATATAATGCAATGTCAGGAAATGACTCAAGGAACCCTGGTGTTTTGTCTGCAGCATTGGAAAAAAGTGAATTTGCTGAAATTATATGTGATTTAAATCATGTTAGCCCTCAATCAATCAATATTGCTAATAAATGCATTCCCAAACTTTATGCAGTATCAGATTGCATAGCTGCAGGAGGATTGAAAGATGGCGATTATGTATTTGCTAATTCAAAAATTTCAAAAAAAAATGATAAAATCACATTGATTAATTCTTCAACATTAGCAGGTAGTGGAATAAATATGCATAAAACATTTTTAAATTTATTAAATATTGATTATTCACCTCAAGAAGCTGTAGCAATGACTAGTTATAATGCGTCAAATTATTTAAAATTAAATGATGTAGGTTTATTAAAAGAAGGATACAAATCAAATTTTTTAGTATTAGATAAAAATTATAATATTAAAGAAATTTATTTAAATGGAAAAAAAATCAAAAATTAATTCTCAAGTATTGGCTGAGGCTTTAAGTATACCTCAATGTGTAAATAATTTTGCGATAAATGATACAAATAATTATAATGAAATTGCTAAATTAATTAAAAATAAAAAAATTGAATTTATAGTTACTTTAGCACGAGGTTCATCAGATTGTGCTGCACTTTTTGGATCATATATATTTGCTAAGTATTTAGGATTGCCAACATACAGCATGCCTCCTTCTATAATTACTCTAGAGAATTCAAAATTTAATTTTTCAAATGCTCTTGTTATTATTATTTCTCAATCAGGATTAAGTAAAGATTTAATTGAGTGTGAAAAACAATCAAGAAAAATGGGTGCAAAGACTCTTGTAATTTCAAATAATACCTCAAGTCCTTTAATAAAAAAATCAAATTATTTTTTTAATATTAATGCTGGAGAAGAAAAAAGTGTAGCTGCTACAAAAACTTTTGTGTTAACTTTAATGATTTTAATAAAAATGACTTTGTTTTTAAAAAAGAAAAATGAAATTTCTAAGATTATTGAGCTTTTAAGTGAAGAGATGATATGTGACTCAAAAAATCAATGGAAGTCAAATTTAATTGACTTTTCAGTATCTACTGGTTTTATTTTGGGCAGAGGCATAGGCCATGCTCTGTCTCATGAAATTTCTCTTAAATTTAAGGAATTATGTCAAGAACAGATAGAGCCATTTAGTTCAGCTGAAGTAATGCATGGACCAAAAAGCTTGATTCAAAATTCCTTCAAGCTTTTTACTATTTCAACTAAAGACAAAAGTGGCAGCTCAGTTTTAAAGGATAGTAAAAAATTAATCAAATATACTAAAATGAGCTATGAAATATCTTTCAATAAAAAATCTAAATTTTTTTATAAGCCATTTTTTTTAAATGATTTTGATCCAATAATCATAATGGCAAAGTTTTATCCCTGGGTAATTAATTATGCAATAAATAAAGGTTTGAATCCAGATAAACCAAGATACTTAACTAAAATTACAAATACATATTAATATTTTGAATAAAGTTGATTTAATTATTGTTGGTGGTGGATCTGCTGGATGTATTATAGCTAACCAAATTGTAAGACATACAAATTTAAAAGTTCTTTTAATAGAAGCTGGCCCCTTTGATAGAAATCCAATTATAAAAATACCTCTTGGATATGGTATGACCTTTTATAATAAAAAACTTAATTGGAATTTTTATTCCGAAAATCAAAATAATTTATTTTCAAGAAAAATATATTTTCCAAGGGGAAAAGTTATAGGAGGTTCTGGCTCAATTAATGCAATGGTTTATACAAGAGGTTTGCAAGCTGATTATATTAATTGGGAAAACCAAATGAATGATTATTGGTCTTTGACTAATATAATGAATGCATATGATCAAATTGAAAAAAAAATTAAAATTAATTATAGTTCTAAAATCATTAATAAAATCAGTGTCAATGATGTAAGCGATTCTCATCATCCAATTTTACAAAATTTTTTTAAATCTTCTGAAAGAATGGGAGTTTTAAAAAATAAAAATTTAAATACTAATATAATAAATCAAGTTGGACATTATAATATTAATACAAAAAATGGTTATCGTTTTACTTCTTCTGATGGTTTTTTAAAGCCAGTTTTAAATCATCAGAATTTAAAAATAATTACTAATGCACAAGTTAAAAAAATTATATTTGATAATAATAAAAAAGTTTCAGAAATAAAAATAATTAAAAATAAAAAAATTATTTCAATTAAAACAAATTTAGGAGTGATTTTATCAGCAGGAGCAATTATGACACCACACTTGTTAATGCATTCTGGCATTGGACCTGCAAACGATTTAAAGAAATTCAACATCAAAGCAATTATTGATAGCCCAAATGTTGGAAAGAATTTACAAGATCATATAGGCATAGATTATTTGTTTAAAACTAATCAAGATACTCTTAATAAGTCCCTAGGTAGGTGGCCAGGAAGACTTAAATCAGTTATAAATTATTTGTATAATAGAACTGGACCATTATCTCTTAGCTTAAATCAAAGTGGAGGTTACATAAATTGGAAGTCAAGAAATGAATTTCCAAATATTCAACTTTACTTTAATCCAATTACTTATTCAATTAATTACAAAAACAAGAGACCATTATTAAAAACCGATAAGTTTAATGGATTCGCAATCGGATTTAATGCTTGTAGACCAAAAAGTAGAGGCAGTATTTTTATATCTTCAAGTAATTTCGAAGATTTGCCAAAAATTGATCCAAATTATTTAGAACATCCAGATGATATACATGACTTAAAATGTGCATTTGACTTTATAAGAAAGCTTTCAAATCAAAAAGAAATTAAAGAAATTACTAAAGAACAAATAGATATAGATATATTGAAATCAAATGATGAGGAACTAATCGAGCATTTCAAAAAAAATGCCACATCAGTTTATCATCCTTGTGGCACATGTCGCATGGGAGAAAGTATAAATAAAGGAGTTGTTTCAAATAAGTTAAAAGTTCATGGTTTAAAAAATCTATGGGTTTTAGATGCATCAGTTTTTCCAAATATTACTTCAGGAAATATTAATGGCCCTGTTATGATGACTGCATATATAGGTAGTAAATTAATAATTGATGATTTAAATAAAAATAATTAATGAAAATTAAAAAATTAGAAACATTTACAAAACCTTTTGTTAGTTTTTTAAAAATTACATTAGAAGATGGCTCAGTAGGATTAGGTCAGATGTCAACTTACAATGCAAATATTACAGCTGAAATATTTCACACTCAAGTTGCCCCTTGGGTACTTGGAAAAAATTTTGAAAAATTTGAAGAAATTGAGACTTTTATTTTAGAGAAAGAGCATAAGTTTCCTGGTTCATATATATTGAGAGCTTTGGCAGGTTTAGATACCGCTTTATGGGATTTAAAAGGTAAAATGTTTCAAAAACCAGTAGTTCAATTAATAGGAGGAGAAACAGGATTTTTAAGAATTTATGGTTCTTCAATGAAAAGAAACATACATCCAATTGATGAAGCAAATAGATTCAAAACTTTACAAGATGTAAAAGGCGTGGATGCTTTTAAATACCGTATTGGTTCTGAATGTGGAAGAGGAAAAGATGAATGGGAAGGCAGATCAGAAGAAATTATAAAAACTATAAATAAAGAATTAAACTTATCTACATCTAAACTTGTAGATGCCAATAGTTGTTATTCATCAAAGCAGGCAATAGAAATTGGAAAAATACTTGAAGATAATAATGTATCTCATTTTGAAGAACCATGCCCATATTGGGAGCCAGAAGAAACAAAAAAAGTAACAGATAAACTAAAAATAGATGTCACAGGTGGGGAACAAGATACTGACTTTAGGATTTGGAAAGAGATGATTAATAACAAAGTAGTTAATATTTTTCAACCAGATATTATGTACATGGGTGGATTAACAAGAACATTAAAATTAGCTAAGATGATTGAAAATGCAGGTTATAAGTGTACACCTCATGCAGCAAATCTTTCTCTAGTCACAGTTTGTACAATGCATTTTTTAAAAGCAATACCAAACGCAGGTAATTATTTAGAATTTTCTATAGAAGGTGATGATTATTATCCTTGGCAAAAAAATCTTTTTAAAACAGATCCTTTTAAAATTATAGATGGAAAAGTTAATATCACTGATGATCCAGGATGGGGGGTAGAAATTAATGATAAATGGTTAGAAAACTCTAATTATAAAATATCAGAATTGAATTAAATAAAATATTATGTATAATTAATTTTTTACAAAGGAGATTGAGATTGAGTACTTACGAATGTTCAAAATGTGGAATGTCAGTTAATGCGAACTGCGGTAAATGCAATGAACCATTAGTTAATGATGTTATTGATGTTGAAGGTACAAATATTCAAGTTTCAAAATGTCCAAATGACCACGGCAAAATTAAGTCTCCCAGTTGCTGTAGTCTAGATATGGTTTGTAAAACCTGATTATTTTAGAAATTTTTTTATTTGTAAGTTAATTATTTTTTCTTTTTCATAAATAGCCATATGCTTTGCATTGGAAACAATTAAAATTTTGCTATTTTTTATTTCCTTACTTAATTTCAAACTCATATTTGGAGTTGAATTAATATCACTATCTCCAGTAATAATTAATGTCGGAATATTAAAATTTTTAAAATTATTATTTATATTATTTGAACTGGCAAAAAGTTTATAAACAGGAAGAAAATTTTTAGATTTATTACTTTTGAGTAAATTTAAAAAAAATTTATTTACCTTTGGGTTTTGTTTTAAGTATTTATTTGTAAACCATCTATTAACAGCAGAATTTTGAATATTTAAACCTTTTTTTGCTTGATTATATCTTGAAATAACATGTTTAATTTCTTCATTAGATCTCTTATAGGCTGTTGAAATTAAAACTAGCTTGTTAATATTTTCTTTAAACTTAATTGCAAAGTTAATAGCTATAGTGCTGCCCATAGAGAAACCAACAAGATTTATTTTTTTTAAATCAAGAAAATCTATTAATTTTTTTAATTGATTATTGAAATCACTATATTTTACTGGATTTAAATTATTTTTTGTTTGTCCATGATTTAACAAATCATAAAATATAATATTTTTTTTAAAAAATTTCTTTTGTTTTGACCACATAGAAATATTTAATCCTACCCCATGAATAAATATGCAAGGAATATAATTAGAATTAAAATTGCATTCAAAATAAGTGGAATTATTATCGTAACCACTTTTATTAAATGTGGCTTTCTTTACCATTAAGAAGCTTTTTTAATTTTGGACCTATCTTTATCTTTAAAATGAGGAATAACTTTTTCAGTAAATAACTTGATACTTCTCATACAATCTTGATGTAATACTCCTGGAAAATTAGACCACACTTGAAGGTATTTTAGATTTAGTTCAGACTCCAATTCTTCAATTTTAGAAATTACATAATCGACTGTGCCAAAAAGCATATTTCTATTATGAAGAAAATCATAATCAAGTAAATCAAGTTTATTTTTTGTTTCAGGAAGTTTTTCATCTGGATCCATATGGTTGCCTAAACCCCTCCAATGACAAACCCATTTTATATAATTAACCATTTGTTGGCCTGCTTTTTCTTTTGCCTCTTCCATTGAGTCTGCAATAAACATATCTCGGACTAGGCAAATACCATCTCCCATTTCAATATTTTTTTTATCATAAACAGACCTTGCATTTTTATAAACTTCAAAACGTTTCTTCAAAGTGTTAACAGTAGGTATCCACATAATTGTATTAATTCCATTTTTTCCTGCCCACTCAATAGAGCTATTACTATCAACAACTTGCCAAAGAGGTGGATGTGGTTTTTGTATAGGTTGTGGCACAATACTAATTTTTTTTAATATGTTTGTTTTAATATCCATAAATTCTTCATTTGGAGGACTCATATCATGACTCCATTCAAAATTTGGAGTAGGGTAGGTATAAAACTCACCAGAGTGATTAAAGAATTTTTTTGTCCAAGCTTTTTTTAAAATAGATACTGTTTCTTCAAATAATCTAAAATTCTTTTTATTATCCTTAGTATCAGCTTCTGGATTCATATTAAGAGCCTCTCTGCCATAGATACCTCTCCCAATACCTGCTTCAACCCTTCCATTAGATAAGTTATCTAATAAAGCAATATCTTCAGCAATTCTTAAAGGATTCCAAAAGGTAATAATTGTTGCTGCTTGACCAATGCGAATATTTTTTGTTCTTGAGGCTATATCAGCACTTATCATTAGGGGGTTTGGACATATTTCCATACCTTCATGACTAAAATGATGCTCAGTAAACCAAATTGAATCCCAATTATTAGTATCACAGTAAATTGAAATTTCTCTTATCTCATCTAATATTTTATTATAGGGTTTTAGATTACCCCAATTCGTTGAATTACAGAAATATCCAAACTTCATTTTATCTCCATGTATATTGATGGCGACCTATCCCACTTCCGTAAAACGACGAGTTATGTATCGCTATTAGTTTTTATTATATATAAAAAATTAAAAAAAATAAAAGAAATTGTACTAAATTGCTGTAATAAACTGTTTTAATTATGATAAAAAATATAATATTTGATTTTGATGGAGTCCTGGTTGATAGTGAAATATTAGCTGCAAAAGCTTTTTCACAATATTTATCTAGTAATGGATTTGAATTTTCCGAAATTGAATTTGAAAATTTTGCTGGAAAAAAAACTATTGAAGTTATTGATATACTATCAAATAGATTTAATTTTCAAGATAAAGAAAAATTTTATAATGATGTTATGAAGTTAACTTATAACATTTATAAGAATGAATTAACTCCTGTTTACGGTATTTTAGAATATTTAAAAAAATGTGATAAAAATTTATTTATTGGATCTAATAGTGTTAAGCAAAGAATAATAGATGGATTAAAAAAAGTAAGATTAAATAAATATTTCAATGAGAGTAAAATTTATTCTTTTGATATGGTTGAGAAGCCAAAACCATTTCCTGATATTTATTTAAAAGTTATTAAAGAAAATTTATTAAATAAAAAAGAAAGCATAATAATTGAAGATAGTGTTGTAGGTGTTAAAGCCGGGGTTGCAGCTGAAATTAAAGTTATAGGTTTAATTGCTGGGGGACATTGGCATGCTGGAAGATCAAAAAATGAATTATTAAACGCAGGAGCTTATAAAGTAATTAATAATTATGCTGAATTAGATGAGGCTATTAAAATATGAATTCAAAACCGAATGTTAAAGGAAATCCTCTTAAAATTTCTGTTTATATTCTTCCTATTTTGTATTTTATAGGAGAATTTTTAATTCCTAAATATCCTCTTATTTACTTTTTAAATCTTTTTGGAATTTTAGGTTTAATTTTAAGTTTATTTTTTTTCTTTAATGGTTTTAATTTATTTTCATCATATAAAGAAAATCCATTACCTAATACTGAATCATCACGCTTAATAAAAACAGGTATATTTGCATATACACGCAATCCAATTTATATATCTTTTGTTTTATTTCATTTGAGTATGTTTTTTGTTTTTGAAAATGTAATGTATTTATTATCTACCTTTGCTTTATATATTTGGTTACATAACTTTGTGATTAAAAAGGAAGAAGATTATTTATTTAACAAATTCGGTGACGAATATAATAGATATTGTGAATCAGTCAAAAGATGGATGTTTTTTTAAAAATTATCGATTTTTGATTTTAATAATACTTTGGTTTTTGTTTATAAAGACATTTAGTTTTTTTATTTTTATAGTTTTTAACATCATCCATTTAGTAATTTTTTCATAATATAAAATAAAATTTTTTAAATTGATACTTTCAATATTTTTTTTATTTGAATATTTTTTCTTTAATCTAATTTGTTGTTTTTTTTTCCAATTTAAAACATAATTAAAATCTGATATTTTAAAATATATTAAATAGTCAAATTCTCTAAAAATTTTATTATATTCATTTTTCAATTTATTATTATAATAGTTTCTCCACTTTAAACTCTTATCTTTTTCTTCAATTTTATTTAAGTTTTTTTTTAAGTAAGATGCGTCTATCGGGCTACAACCACAACACCAACCTTCAAAAAAAATCATTTTTTTTTCACTTTTATAATAATTAAATGATTTCATACGATCATCTATTAATTTATCAAATTTAGGCACTCTAATTGGGTAATCTTTTTTATTAAATTGCTTAATTATCTTTTTAATTTTTGAAGTATCATGTGTACCTGGTACACCTCTTGTAACAAATAAAGAGTGAACTTTTTCTGAAAGTTCGACTCTTTGTTTTTTTGTTAAATAAAAATCGTCTAAACTTAAACAAAGTGGATCTATGTCATAAAAGTTCTTAAAATTTTTTTTAATTAATTCTAATAATGTTGATTTGCCCGAACCTTGAGATCCAGAAATTAAAAACTTCTTTTTTTTTGTATTAATTATTTTTTTAAATATTAATTTATAGGTGTTGTTAATATATTTAAATGAAAATTTTTTTCCAGTTAAATCTAATAAGTCTTCTTGAATTTTTTTTGAAGAAAATTTATCTTTCATTTATTAGTTTTTCAATTTAAAATTGAATCTTTGGTCCATTGTTTTTTTAAATTAGGAAAACAAACTTTTAAACTATTTACGACTTTTTCAGATAACTTTCTATATGTGGTAAGTTTGCCACCATAAATATTTACTAAACATGCATTTTCTTCTGAATAATCAATATCAAATATATAATCCCTTGTAATTTTAGATACATTTTCTTTATAATTTTCTATTAGTGGTCTTACACCTGAGTAGCTCGAAATAATCATTTCTTTATTAATATTTTTTATAAAATATTTGTTTATGCATTTAAGTAAATAGTCAATTTCATGTTCTGTAATTTTTGGATTATCTGGTTTTTCAACATCAATTTCTGTAGTACCAACCAATGTAAATTTATCTTTGAAAGGTATGGCAAATACTATTCGCTTATCGCTATTTTGAAATGTAAATGCAATTTTTTGATCATAAATCTTATCAAGAATAATATGACTACCTTTTACCAAACGAATTTTTTTTGATGATTTAATTTTCAATACACTATTATTAACTTCATTAATCCAGGGCCCAGTCGCATTTATAATAACTTTAGCATTAAACTCCTGATTATTAGTAAGTACAATTTTCCAATGATTTTTTAATCTATTTACATTTTTTATATTTGTTTTTTCTAAAACTATTGCATTATTTTTTTTCGCACTTTCAATATTTAATTCAGTTAATTTTTTATCATCAACCTGTAAATCAAAGTATTGGAAACCTCTATAAAAATTACTTTTCAAAATGTTTGGATATTTTTGACTTATATTAATTGTAGAAGATTTTGGAATAGTGGTTTTGCCACTTAAAAAATCATATAATTTTAATCCGATTTTAATCAACCAGAATGATCTATAAGTTGAGTTGTAAGGTATAATAAAAGGTATAGGTTCAACTATATTGTTTGCAATATTCAATATAATTTCTCTTTCTTTTAATGACTCTCTAACTAATTTAAAATCGTAATTTTCAAGATACCTTAATCCACCATGAATTAGCTTTGTAGACCAAGATGAAGTAGCTGAACCTACATTGCCTTTATCGACTAATATGACTTTTAAATTTCTACCTGAAGCATCACGTGCTATTCCAGCTCCATTAATTCCACCACCAATTATAAATAAATCGTACAAGATGCGTTATATAAACTATTCATTTTTATAAAAGAAGATTTATTCCTGAAGCAAATATAAATAAAATCTAATTTAGGAGCAGAGAACTTTACAAGAGGAATACTTCTTATAGGAGGAAATAATATGAAAACTCTCTGCTCAGAAATAAAACATAAATTAATTTTATTAAAAAAACTAAAAAACCTAGAAAATGCGGGTTTATTTAGTTTAATTATTAGAAATTAGAATAACGATTCTATTTTATTTAAATGCTTTTTTAGAGCTATCAAATAGATGACAACGATCAGCTTTAAAACCTATTTTGACATTATCTCCAACTTTAATATTTGATTCACCTTCTGTTTCCACAACAAGGGGCTCACCTTCTTTTTCCAAATAAAGGAATGTTCCTGATCCTAATTTTTCTACAACAAAAACTTTACCTTCCCAATTAGCATCCCCATCTTGATTCACTATTAAATGTTCTGGCCTTATGCCAATTTGAACATTATCACCTTCAGAAGCAGTGGCTAATGATTTTGGTATTTTAATACTAGAAGAGCCCAAAACATTTACTTCAGTATATTCATTATTTTTACTTTCAATTTTACTATCAATAAAATTCATTTTTGGTGAACCTATAAAGCCACCAACAAAAAGATTGCTTGGATTATTGTAAAGTTCTAAAGGAGAGCCAGTTTGAGAAATGATTCCTTCATCAAGAACTACTATGTCATCAGCAAGAGTCATTGCTTCAGTTTGATCATGAGTAACATAAATCATAGTAGCATTTAGTTGATCGTGAAGTTTCGCCAGTTCAACTCGCATTTGAACTCTCAATGCTGCGTCTAAATTCGATAATGGCTCATCAAATAAAAAAACTTTTGGTTTTCTTGTTATTGCTCTACCAATTGCTACCCTTTGTCTTTGACCACCAGAAAGTTGTTTTGGTTTCCTATTTAAGTAATCTTCTATTTGCAGAATTCTAGCTGCTTCCTGAACTCTTTCATTTATTTCATCTTTAGATCTTTTTTCTAATTTTAATCCAAATGCCATATTATCAAAAACTGTCATGTGTGGATACAAAGCATATGACTGAAACACCATAGCAATATTTCTTTGCTTTGGAGGTAAATCATTTACTACCTGACCATCAATAGAAATTGTTCCTGAATTAATATCTTCTAAACCAGCTATCATTCTAAGCATCGTTGATTTTCCACAACCACTTGGTCCAACTAAAACTGTAAAAGATTGGCTTTTAATATCTAGTGAAATATCTTTAATGACATGAACGTCACCATAAAATTTGTTAACCGTATTAATATTTATATCTGCCACTTCATCCTCCTTTGAGCGATCTTTCAAGTGTTATAAAATAAACTTTTATATAAAAATGTCTCTTCTTCAAGTCTTAATTTAAATATCCTAAATAATCTTCTTGAAAATTAATCATTGTATCCAATAGTTTTTCAGCAGACTTTACATTATCAACAACTGGATCAGCCAAAAGAGCTAAAAATACAAAATGTTTTGATTTTTTTAATACAGCTTCTGTAGTTAATTGAATTGTACTTGCTTGATTATTTAAAAGTGAACCAAAATTAGATGGATAGTTTTCAAGTCTTATACCTTTGATACCATTTTTGTTTACAACTGCTGGCACTTCTACAACTATATCTCTTGGTAAGCTGTCAATAAAATTATTATTAGGTAAATTTACAGCAGACTCCTCCATATTATTATCTTGTAAAATGGATTCAATTATAGGAATAATTCTTTCTCTCATTTCATTATTATTAGAATCAAAAAAGTGTTCCTTTGAAATCTTATCACTATGAAATGACAGACAATGATTCTTATAATTTTTATAGAACTCAGATATAGCATCATGATCCGCCACACTATAAGCCCACTGTAAGTATTCACCTAGATGACTATCTGTAGTTATAGGCAAATATCCATATGATTTATATAATTCAAAGAACACACCTCTTTCACCACCTGGTTTTGAAAGATGATAATCATCATTCACATTAACAAGTGAAGAATAGTAAGATTCAAATTTTTTTCTAATTATTGGATAACCATCTTTTTTTGAGTCTTTATATTTTGCTTCTAATAAAATACTGAAATGATTTAGTCCTCCTGCTTTTATTTCAATATTTGAATATTCAGTTTCCATTAATGTAGGTAGCTGTCTTTCCATAGAGGCTATTTCATGACACAAACCTATAAACTTAAGATCTGGATATTTAGTTGTTACTGCATGACATACTCTTTGCATTGGATTAGAATAATTAAACACAAAAGCATCTGGACAGATTTTATTTATGTCATCACATATATCAATTATTACTGGTGCTATTCTTAATGAGTGAAACAATCCACCAGGACCTCCATTCTCGCCATAAATTTGCTTAAAACCATATTGCAATGGTATTTTCCAATCTTGATCCCATAGTTCAAATCTATCACCAACTTCTATTGATATTACACAATAATCAGCACCTTGCAGCGCCTCTTTTCTATCAGTAGTAGCTTCTATCTTAAAATCAGCATTCAATTCTTTCTTAAATTTTTCTGCAGTTTTTTTTGTTTTTTCTAGAGCCTTTTCATTAATATCATGAAGAGTTATAGTGGAACCTTTTAAAATTGAAGATTTAAAAATATCACTTACTGTTCCTAAGCCAAATTGAGAACTTCCAGCACCAATTAAAACTATTTTAACCATTATCTTACCCTTTCTCCATGTAATCTATGACCTAACAAGGCCAATAAAATAATTAAACCATTAAAAAACTGCCTCCACGTACCACTCCAACCAATAGCTATTATTCCAATTTCCATGTATGCTATTATTCCAACTCCAAACACAGCTCCAATAATTGTACCTAATCCACCCCAATAAGGTGTGCCACCAACAAATACTGCCGCAAGTGCTAATAACAAATATCCAAAACCTTGAGTTGGAAAAAAAGTGTAAGTAATTAACGTTGTAAAAATTCCTCCTATGGCCGCACCTATACCTACAAACATAAATGCTTTTATTTTTACTGCTTTGACATTTATTCCCATCTGTTCTGCACTAACAGAATTATCACCAACGTGATGTATATGAATGCCAAAAACATGCTTACTGAATAAATAATAAGAATAAATTACAAATAAAGCTGCCCAAAAAATTTGCATGGGGAATCCATAAAAATTTCCAACTAGAACTGAATAAGTCCAATGAGAGTCGATTTCCATAATAGTAATTGATCTACTTTCAGTTAATAGCAAAATAACCCCTCTTAAAAGAAACAAAACTCCTAAGGAAGCAACCAAGGATGATAATCGAAAAATAACTATTAAGGCGCCAACTAAAGCCCCAATCAAAGCACCTGTTAAAATTCCAGCTACAATAGCTAATGCAGGATCTATACCAGACTTAACCATTATTGCGAAAACATATGCAGCAACAGCATAAGTTGAAGCAAAAGATAAATCAATTTCACCTGAAGCCACCAAAAAAACTAGAGGGATAACTAAAAAAATCAAAGTCGGCAACATTACAAATACAGATTGGTGTAAATTAGGCCTCATCCATGCTTCCGGAGCTCCAATTAAAAAAACTAACATTAACAAAATAAAATAACCCATACTTCCTAGAGCTCTTCCGTTTTTATGAAATATGTTTGCCATCATTGATTTTTCTTTATTCATATTTGCACTAATGTTTTTTTATAGTTTCTCGCATTAATTTCATTAACTCTTCAGGTGTTTTTATATCTTTTTTATCTAGTTGATGAATAACCTCACCACGATCTAGAATAACAAAACGATCAGATATATCATAAACATGATAAATATTGTGTCCTATGAATAATACTGATCGGTTAGATTTTTTTACATTATTAACAAACTCAAAAACTTTTTGTGTTTCATTAAGTGATAAAGCATTTGTTGGTTCATCTAGTATTATTAATTCTGCATTATTATATATTGCTCTAGCTATTGCTACACCTTGTCTTTCTCCACCAGATAAATTACCTACAGGTGATTCAGCATCTATTAATTTAGATGTAAAACCTATTTCTCTAATTAGTCTATTAGCTTCAATAATTTGTTTTTTTTCCTTAACAAAACCAAATGGATATCTTAACTCTTTTCCCATAAAGATATTCCAAACTATTGATTGCTGCGGACACAATGCTCTATCTTGAAAAACTGTTTCAATTCCAGACTCCCTAGCTTTTAATGCTGTCCAGTTTAAAACTTTTTGACCCCTTATCATTATTTCACCTTCATCAGGTCCATATACTCCAACTAGAGTTTTAATTAATGTCGACTTTCCAGCACCATTATCACCAATTAATCCAACTACCTCACCTTGTTTAACATGCAAAGATGCTTTGTTTAGAGCTGTTATGCCACCAAATTTTTTTGTGACATTTTTTAATTCTATAATATTTTCCATCAATATAATAAATAGTTAGGTAGAACTGACCCATATATAATGGGTCAGTTAATGTATATAAATAATTACCTTAAACCTGCATCAGCAAGGGCTTTAACTGCTTGATAATTATTAGTATCAACAAAGCCAGCACCAGTATCTTGATTTATAGCACCAGTTCCAAGCACAGCAGTTTGGCACAAAGATAAGACAGGCAGATAGCCTTGTAAAAATGGTTGTTGATCTGATGTAAGATGAACATAACCTTTTTCAAAAGCAGACATAATTTGTGGGCTTGTATCAAAACCAATTTGAAGTAATTCATTTGGACCATAACCTGAAGCTTTTGCAATGCCTTCAGCCACATTCATTATATCACTTCCAGAATGAACTATAACCTTTGTTTCTGGATTAGCAGCAAGTGCTGCAGAAAAAATTGGAATAGACATATTAGGATCCGACGCATATTTAGGATCTCCATCTACAACAGTAACTGTCATACCATGTTCTTCGAAAATTATTCTAGCACCATCTTCTCTTTGTGCTCTTGCATAATCACCAAGTGGAACC
>MDSW01090126.1_pt1 | contig 16320 bp, 14 predicted proteins | sample 811171 | NCBI WGS metagenome assembly MDSW01 (sample SAMN05326641, study PRJNA326480) | marine metagenome | isolation source: seawater | place: Atlantic Ocean: North West | collected 2012
CCCTCATTGGTTTTAGGGATTACGCCGAATCGGCCGGATTGTTTATCCCATATTGGGATTGCTCGAGAGCTGGCGGCGTCCACGGGTGCACGACTTAAGCCAACCAAATGGCGACTGCTTGAGAAGGGTGGCGATGTTGCCAGTCAAGCACGTGTTACGGTTAAGGAGCCCGCAGCTTGTCCCCGATATGCGTTGCGAAGCCTTCGCAATATCAAGGTCGGCCCATCGCCTGAGTGGCTCGTGAGAAGACTGGAGCAAGCCGGGCAAAGAAGTATCAACAATGTAGTCGATGCTACCAACTACGTTATGCTTGAATACGGCCAGCCTTTGCATGCCTTCGATATGGGTAGAGTCGAACAGGAAGCAGGGCTTCCTACGATTATTGTCCGTTATGCTGAAGACGGCGAGGTTATCGAAACACTCAATGACGAAAAGCATGAGTTGAAGGCTTCCGATTTGGTGATAGCGGATCCTGTTAAGCCGGTAGCGCTCGCTGGTGTGATGGGCGGGGCGTTGGCAGAGGTGACAGATAGCACCACGAGTGTTTTGCTTGAGTCTGCTTACTTTGAACCCACGGGGATTCGGCGCACGTCGAAGAGATGCCGACTCCACACGGACAGCAGTCACCGGTTTGAACGGGGAGCTGACCCGGGGATGGTAGAGCGAGCCATTGACCGGTGCGCGCAGATTCTAACCGAGATTGCAGGCGCTGAGGTGTCGAAGGGAACCATAAAAACCTTTCAGAAGGGCGCGATTGTTGGTGATGTCAATTTGAGACTACGCCAGATCGAACGTATTCTCGGGGTGGGAATGAACGCCGAGCAGGTTGTTGGCCTGCTGGAACCTTTGGATATCCGTTGCGTAGCTAAGAACGAAGATGCGTTGCGTTTTGAGACTCCTAGTTTTCGCCCTGACCTGACGCGGGAAAGAGATCTTATTGAGGAACTGGCACGACGGTACGGTTACGACAATATTCCTGAACGATTGCCATCGACTGGTGGCCCCGTGGCAGCTATCGGTTCGGTGAGTCGAGCGACTGACTTGGCCAGACAGGCTCTGCGTGGCTTGGGGATCAATGAGACTATTCACTACGCATTCGGTAGCCCCAGTGATTACCAGGGTGATGTGCTGGCGTCGGGAGAGACGGTTCGCATTATGAATCCTCTGGGTGAAGAATTCAGTGCGATGCGGACGAGTCTTTTGCCCGGGCTCTTAAATTCTCTGAGTCGAAATCAACGGCAGCAGGCGACGACTGTGAAGTTGTTCGAGGTAGGTACCGCCTTTTTTCAAAAGGGCGAGGTCAATCCAAGCGAAGACGATAAAGACCAACTGATTCCCTACCAAGAAGACCGCGCGGCGTGGGCTTTGTGGGGCGGTCGTCATCAGGGACGATGGTTTGAGGGAGGCCAGACTCTGGATTTCACCGATTTAGCGGGTAGCGTAGAGCGGTTTTTTGCTGCCTTTGGTCTTGCGGGAAGCTTTGAGAGAGTGCCCGCGGAATTGCCTGGATTGAATCCCTACGCAACCGCCAAGCTGACCGTGAAAGACGAATTTGTGGGCTGGATGGGGCAATTACACCCCGGTAAGTGCCGTGATTTGGGCATTTCTGGGCCAGTTTATGTCGCTGAGATCGTAATTGATCATCTTGTAAAACAAGAGGTGGCTCCGGTTTCTTTCAAGAGTCTCCCAAAATATCCAGGGACACGCCGGGACGTAGCAGTTGTGGTTGACCGGTCGGTTAGCTCGGATGTCTTGCGTAAATACCTGCTGGAGAATGCGGGCGGATCGCTGGGACCGGCTATAATTGAGGACGTGACGGTGTTCGATGTTTATACGGACAAGACCTTTAAGGATAATCAGGTAAGCCTCGCGTTCGGCATCAAATACCGAAGTCACGATCGAACATTGACCGATGGAGAGGTTGGAACGGCATTTGAGGCCGTTTTAGAGGGTTTAAGGTCCGAATTTGACCTTGAAATACGTTGATTCGAACATGGGAAAATTCTATAGGTTGCTGAAAACTATAGTTCTTTGCCATAATTAGCCCCTGGAGGGTGCACAATGACAAAAGCGGATTTGGTTGAAGCCATTCATGAACAAGTAGGGCTCTCGAAAAAAGAGTCGGCAGACATTGTTGAGCTGGTTTTCGACACAATGAAGGATACGCTTGAAAAAGCGGAAAAGATTAAGATTAGCGGCTTCGGTAACTTCGAAGTGCGCGACAAGCGTTCACGTGTAGGTCGTAACCCACAGACTGGTGAGGTTATCGAGATTTCGGCACGACGCGTACTGACTTTTAAGCCTTCACAGGTTTTGAAGAATGCGTTGAATGCTGCTGATGCGGCGCCAGCGCCTCAAGCCTAAAACTTCTTCAAAGGCGACTCGTAATGTCAGGTCGTGGCGGTAATTTGGGACCCGATTCGGTTATCCCGGATAAGCTCTTTTTCAAGATCGGTGAGGTTTCACTGCTCGTCGGGGTGCAGCCACATGTGCTGCGTTATTGGGAAAAAGAGGTCTCTTCCATACGGCCTGGGAAAACGGCTTCCAACCAACGACGTTATCGACGACGCGATGTTGAGGTTTTTCGTGAGATACGAAGACTGCTCTACGAAGAGAAGTTTACCTTGGCCGGCGCGCGCAAGCGTCTGATGGCGCCTAATACCACCAAAGATGTTGTGGCCGATGCCGCTTCAGTGGATACCGCTGAGGCAGTAGAAGCAACGGGTCCTGTTCAAGCGCCTGTTGCTGCTCCTCAGGTTCGGGTAGAGCAAAAGGCGGTTAAGCAGGTTACGCGGGCGTCTCAGCTGAAGTTAGACTTCATCGATGACCGAGCACGCTTGCACCTGGAAAATGCTAAGTCGGGGCTGCGGGAGCTTATCGCGATGTGCGGTGAGTCGTAGAAGACTTCGGTAGGGGCCAGTTCAGTTAAGGCCCTCCAATCAAGCAAGAATCAATCTAAGATAAAGCTCCGGGGGTCCAAGGGTCGCCCATGGCGTCGAACCTCGTAATGTAAATGGGGCCCGGTGGAGATTCCTGTGCTTCCCATTTCGGCAATGACCTCACCTCGGAGAACTCTGTCGCCAAGTTTAACGTTGTATTTATGTAGGTGAGCAAAGTGGGTTTGGATACCATAGCCATGGTCTAGAACGACTGTTTTCCCGTATCCGCCCCGGCCACCGAGCCAAATAACGATACCGTCTGCTGGCGCCAACACACCCATTCCCGTGTACCCGGCGATGTCCAGGCCTTTGTGCATCACGCGCTTGCCAGTAATAGGGTGGATGCGTTTGCCAAAACCACTCGTGTACCAGCCTGCCGATGTAGGTTTGAGAGCTGGTGTATTCTGTAGCAGCCGTCTCGTATCTCGCAGGTCCTCAATCAATCGCTCCATAACAAGGTCAATCTTATCGACCTTCAACCGGACATCTTCGGCAAGTGCGGGGAGGTCTCCATCCATTTCATCGGTGTCTGATGATTGGGGCACAGAATCGAGCGGGCCCGAACCGAGTAGGGAGGCTTCTGTCTGCAGGCCAGCCCTTCGCAAAGCTATATTGGCGCTGATATCCGCTTGGGTAGCATCGCCTCGGAGCGCTTGAGCTTCCAAGGTGTAGGTGGCAATAGATTCACGTAAGGCTTTGTTTTCGTTGGCTATGTCCAGGGATTCTTGCGCGATCTGGACACTCTGAATGGCGTGCATGGCAACGGCGCCACTGAGAATGACCAACGCAACGGTACCCAGAGCTACACGGATCAATGTACTACGCATTACCGTGATGCGTTTGGTCCGGGCTCCAGAGGAGTCCATGACTACCAAAATGTATCTTTTGTCCGCCATATATCTCAGGTTTGAATTATCACGGTTTTACCCGATCCGAAAAGTATCTTGTGTTTTCTGCAGTCGCATAGGTTTCAGGGATGGGCAAGCAACAAATCACTCCAGATGCGCAAATCTATTTGACCTGGAGGCGTAGCTTCAATATACACCCGCCTCGGCCGGGGCGTAGCGCAGTCTGGTTAGCGCACTTGACTGGGGGTCAAGGGGCCGAAGGTTCGAATCCTTTCGCCCCGACCATTTTCTTTTCTAAAACCAGATGAAAAGCAATCACTCCATGACCCAACCAGTAATCCTCATATCCAATGATGATGGCATCCGGGCGCCTGGTATCCAGGCTCTTAAGAAAATTTTCCAAGAGCTCGGCGACATCTGGGTAGTAGCGCCTGAGTTCGAGCAGAGTGCAAAAAGTCACTCCATAAGCCTCCACGACCCGCTGCGATTCAAAAAGTACGGTGAACAGGAATTCTCTGTCACTGGAACACCCTCGGATGCTGTGTATTGTGGGATTCACAGTATCATGCCGCGTAAACCGGACTTGGTTGTGAGCGGGATCAATTCGGGACCGAATCTGGGAAATGACGTCATTTATTCAGGCACGGTGGCGGCCGCCATGGAAGGTGCCATGTTTGGACATCGAGCGATTGCGGTCAGTCTTTGTTTGCCTGAACACCAAGACAAGCTTCAGGGTAAAAATCTCGATTATTCTATTGCGGCGGGGGTGACCCGTGATCTGGCCTTGGCCTGCTTAAAGCAGCCGATTCAGCCAGGCATAACTTTGAATGTAAATGTTCCCTATTCGGAAAAGCCAATCAAGGAAATCAAGGTATGCCGGCTGGGACATACAGATTGGGCGAGTTCCGTTCACGAGCGCAAAGACCCGCGCGGTAAACGTTATTATTGGATTGGCGGTGAGCGAACCGGCAGTGACGGTATTGCAGAATCCGATAACGAAGCGATTGCGGCTGGCTATATAAGCGTTACGCCCTTGCACTATGACCTAACCGCCCATCGGGCATTTCAGTTTATACGTGAACTGGATTTAAATGGGCTCGAAAAGGTTCATGACGCTCTGGGGAATGAACCCTTAGAGCCAGTGGTTGCACCTTTTTCAAAGTCCTCTTGAATTTGGCTAAAAACTCGTCGATTGAGTCTGGTTCAGGTAGGGTGAGCTCAATACCCAAGGGGCCTTTGCTCCAAACTGATGGCTGTTACAATGGATTCTTCTGCAAGCACTGACCAAGGCAAAATATTAGGCAGTGTTCGAAAGCTTTACGACTGGGTTCTTTCCTGGTCTGAAACACCCTTTGCGATGCCGGCGCTTTTTGTCCTGGCATTTGCTGAGGCCAGCTTTTTTCCAATTCCACCCGATGTTCTGCTGATTGCCATGTGTATGGGTGCAGCCGATAGAAGTTGGGTTTTTGCGGCAACATGCACGGTCGCTTCTGTTCTTGGGGGGCTGGCCGGTTACGCCATTGGAGCATTTGCTTGGTCCGCTTTGGCTGACACGTTCTATCGATGGATCCCGGGATTTACCCCCGAAGCGTTCGCCAATATTCAGGACCTCTATTTGGAGTGGGGCGTCGTTTGGGTGTTTGCGGCCGGATTTTCTCCTATTCCGTTTAAGCTTTTTACGGTTGCCAGTGGAGTCGTGGGCCTGCCGGTGTTGCCGTTTATAGGTGCTGCGGCGGTTAGCCGAGGTATGCGCTTTTTCTTGGTGGCCGGCCTTATCAAACGTTACGGTGCGCCGGTTAAGGTTATGATTGACCGTTACTTCAATCAGTTGGCCTTATTGTTTTGTGCGCTTTTAGTGGGTGGGTTTATGCTCTTGAAGGTGGTCCTATGAGGCCGCTTTTGCTCATTTTGGCGGCATTAACGCTGAGTTCGACTTGGGGCTGTTCTTCTCTGCGCACCGGTAAGGTTCCACTGGGGACCCATGGTTCGAGGGTAGTTTCACGTTACCAGGGCACGCCTTTAAGGATTGTCTCTCAGGATAATGTGGCGGGCATCACGCGCTATACAGTGAAATCAGGTGACACACTCTGGGGAATCGCACAAGCACATGGGATCACATTGGTTGACCTTAAAAATGCGAACTCAATTCAGAAGCCGAAGGCTTTGAGCATTGGCCAAGTGTTGGTGGTGCCAGGCGCGATACGGCTTGATTCTGGGCAGGCGGTCTCTTCGGGCAATCGCAATTACAATAAAAAGAAGTCCAAGCATGTTTTGAGGTGGCCACTGAAAGGTGTGATCACCACCCGATTTGGTAAAAAGCATGGTCGCCCTCATGACGGTATCGATATCGCAGCGGCAAGAGGTGAGACCATAAGTTCCGCTGGCTCAGGTAAAGTCCTCTATTCTGACCGTCATGGTGGCTATGGAAACCTCGTGGTGATTCAGCATGAAGGCGGATTGGTGACTGTTTACGCTCACAATCTGAAAAATCTTGTAAAAAAAGGGCAAAGTGTACGTGCCGGACAGAAGATTGCGCTGGTGGGTGACACCGGCAAAGCGAGTGGTCCTCACTTGCATTTTGAGGTCCGCCGTGGCGCAGATCCCCAGAATCCAATGGGTTTTTTACCTCCGTAGTTGATCCTTACAATTGCGTCAAAAGTTGTGAGCGGCACCGAATCTTCACGCATTGCGTTGAGGTTTCGCTTGACCTGATCACCCCAGTGAATTTATCTTCCGCCCTCGGGGTCTAAACCGTTGGGGTTGCCCGATAACGTCCGTTCGGGCGCGCATACCTTTTTGGAGGAAAAATGAAAAAGCTCATGTTGTTAATGGCTCTTGGTGTATTCACCGCGGCCGGCTGTGGCGGAGGTGATGACACCGACGACCCAACTGATCCAACCGACCCACGCCAGCCATGCGAGGTCGCCAGTAACTGTGAACCTGGCGAATTCTGTGACGACGGATACTGCGCGGAATGGGAAGGCTGCACTCCTGAATCGGGAATGCCAAACAGTTGTGCCGAAGGTCAGATTTGCGATGACGATTTTGTTTGTAAATCGGTTGAGCAAAAATGCGAGACCAGTGCACAAGGTTGCGAATGCCATATCGTGAACTCTGCAGGCCAGCTAGCAGCTGAAGGTACGCCTCGGATTGTTCTTGGGGCTGGTGCTTCCATGCAGGTACAAGCTGTTCTTGCGGTTAAGCAGGGCGCTCCACTGCCTGGCGCGACTTTTACAGCCGCGGTTAGCGGCGACGGCTTCACGGCTGACGGCACAAGCGTTGTCGCAGGCGATGCTGCAGGTGAGTCCACGTTGACTGTAGAGTTCGGTGCCTATGCACAGTGTTCAGCGACATTGGTCAACCTCGGAGCAGTGAGCGAAGGTAATGTACGCGTTTACGTATTCGACGACTTAACGAATCAGCCTGTAGCTGACGCGGTGGTTGTAGTGGATACGAATGCTGATGGCGCCGATGATGGTGCAGCAGCAGTGACTGCAGCGGACGGAACAACTGAAACGACAGCTGGTGTAGCTGGAACTTACAGCGTGACTGTTTTCGCTGAAGGTTACAACTACCTCTCCATGGTCGGTCTTGATGCAACAAGCGCAAACGATATCTCAGTGCCACTGAGTTCACGCGCGGTTGAGCCAGAAAAAGGCGGTTTCACTGGACAGCTTAACTTTACTGAATACGAAGAACGTTACCTTGGTGGAGATGCTGCAGCGGTTAAAGCTGGTGTCGTTGCGGGTAGCTTGCCACTCAAGGCCCTTTTGAACTTCAATACTGACTTGCTTATCGGTGAAATCTCGGACGCGGACTGTTCCGCGGAGCCAACGCCTGCTGGTTGCTACGAAGTTTCTATCGCGGGATTGGTTGACGAGACCATCGCACTGCCCGGCGGGGTTGTTGCTGGCCTAGCGGCAACACCAATTAAGCCACACTTTGACTCGGTAGCAGTTCCTGGCCGTCGTTATGCTTGGAGCCTTGGTACAGAAGTAGAAATTGCTGATTTGAGCGGTGTTATCAACGTGGTAACGCCATATCTTCAAGATTGCTCATGTGATGCAACACCGGATGTTTGTGACCCAGCTGCGGGTGGCGAGGGCGAATGCTCTTGCGATTTAGATTGCGGTCTTAACCTGGATATCGGTTCACTTTATGACGATATCGTTCCACTGATATCAAGCGTTGCTACAGGACTTAAGGGTAACCTTTCGCTCCCAGCAGGCAGTGCTCAAGATTGGAATGACCATATCACTGGTGAGTACGGCTCAGCCGACCGCGAAAGTGACCCACGTTACCCAGTTCTTGATGATGGCACGGGTGAGTACGGTCAGTTGGCTCTGCGTGAAGCTTGGAGTCGCTTTACAGCATTTGCAGCACCAGACCTTCCAAATGACCCACTGAAGCCAGGCAGCAAGATGGAAGCAATGCTTGCGGTTACAGGTATTCAGGCTAAAGGCATGGGGCTGGTTCCACTTGGTCTCGGACTTGGACTTGACTGCACAGAGGGCGATTGCCTGAGTGAAGATGGTGTATTTGACGGTCAGCTTAATGGTGGTCAGATCTGCTACTACAGCTTGGATGACACGGAAAACCGTTGTCCTAAAGACGTTCTTGCGATTGCACCTGAAGGTCAATTGCCGGATGGTCACTTGCCTGTATTCAGTGCGCCTCCATTCGCAGGTCTTGAGTCAGGTTCACCGCAACGTACCATTATCATTGCTGCGCCTATTACGGACCTCCTGAATGACTTGTCTCAGATTCGCATCAGCGCCATTCTCGTGAATCACGAAGAAGGTACAGGCATTGATACGGGTGTGAGCCAGCAGATTGCTAGCCGAAGCTTCCCTGAAGAGTCGGGTGCAATGGATGCCATTACAGGCCGTACTTACACACCGACAAAGGACGCCGATATGCATTGGGCTACGTTCTCTGTAGGCGGTGAAGGCGAAGGCGAAGTTTCCACCCGGTGGAACGTTTATTTTGCCGGCGCGTCAAGCTTTGAAGCCCCAGCGGCTCCAGCTTGGGGAGCGGATCCTTTTGCACCAACAGCAGCGGGCGTTATCAACGTTACGCACATGCTTTTGGAGCTTAGCGGAAGCGATCTTGGTTCTGTTGCGTCAAACAATGGCACAACATTGAATGGCGTGTTTGACCTTGTTGAAGGTGCTGCTGTTCTGAGCCGGGATGTCCCAGCTGAGTAATCAAAAATGAATCAACCGGCGCAGAGGACTTGCTTGAGTCTTTTGCGCCGGTTTTTTTTTGCGTAATTTGTATATGCGTACGAGAGAAATGAAATGATCGAAGTCTCAGTGCAGGGTTTGTTTGCACCGTTGTTGGAGTCGGGCCCAGAAATCTCACAATGGGAAGAGCATACCGAAGGTCTGCGTAACGCGCACCGCGAGTTAATGGCACGCCGTGGTAAGGACCTGGGTTTTTATGACCTGCCGGCGAATGAGACGATTGTAAAGTCCATTGAGTCCGAAGTTCAGAGGATGCGCTCTATCGCAGATGACCTCCTGGTTTTAGGTATTGGCGGCTCGAGTCTCGGTGGGCAAGCCGTGGTTTCTGCACTTTCGCGTTCGGGACCAAAGGGTAACCGTGTTCATTTTCTCGATAACGTCGATCCCGATACCATCAATACTACCCTTGAGGGATTGGACCCAGCTCGGACGGTTGCTGCGGTGATCACGAAAAGTGGAGGAACCGTAGAAACCCTCGCTCAGCTTCTGATTGTCAGGGGCTGGTTCAAGCAAAGTCTTGGGCAGGGCGAGTCGCAAAATAGGATGGTATTTGTGACGGACCCCGAGAAAGGGTTCCTGCGTGAGCTCTCTAAGTCTGAAGGCATCCGGACATTTGAAATCCCTGAAAATGTAGGCGGTCGATTCAGTGTTCTTACTCCAGTGGGCCTGTTGCCCGCTGCCTTTGTTGGCATTGATATTGGTAGTCTGCTGCGGGGAGCGCAGGAGATGGTTGAGCGCGTAACCGATAACGATGTCGCAAAGAATCCTGCCTGTATGATGGCCGGAGCGTCGATGATGGCCGCGGAGAAGTTGGGTAAATCATCGCTGGTGATGATGCCTTATTCGGATTCCCTGCGAACGATTACGTCGTGGTTTGTTCAGCTTTGGGCGGAATCTCTTGGGAAACGAGTCAATCGCCATGGAGAGACTGTTTATGCGGGTCAAACTCCAATCCCGGCGGTTGGGGCTACCGATCAGCATGCCCAATTGCAGCTCTTTGTTGAGGGGCCACGGGACAAGATTGTTACCATCGTAGAGGTTGAGGAACCTCAAAAGGCACTGCCGATTCCAGACGAGCTAGAAGGCATACCTGAACTTACATTCCTCAGAGGTCGTGATTTGTATGAACTTCTTCAGGCGGAACGACGTGCAACGCGCGCTGCACTGCTTGACGCTGGCGTACCTGTGCTGGACATAAAATTGCCTAAGGTAGATGCTGCCAACGTAGGCGGCCTGCTCGTGTTGATGGAGGCAGCTTGCGCATGTGCTGGAATTCTTTCAGGAATTAACCCTTTTGACCAACCCGGGGTCGAGGCTGGAAAGAAGATGGCACTTGGGCTACTAGGTAAAGAGGGTTTCTCGGAATACGCGGAACGGGTGTATCTTCGTGAGGAACTTGATATAAGCTGAACTTAAGTGAGAGGCTTGGTTTATGGTAGAAGACGAGTCAGATAAGACCATTATTATGTCGTCTCCTGTGGTGGATGACGGCGAGAAGACCACGACTTTGCATGTGGCGTTGGTAGTGCTGCATGGAGGGGATATCGGTAAACCTTATCCTCTTGAGCGTCCTGAGATGTTTCTTGGACGGTCGCCCAAGGCTGAAATCCGAATCGATGCCGAAGGTATTTCCCGTAAGCATGCCAAGTTAACCCTGCGGGGCGGTCATGTTTACATCGAGGATTGTGGTTCCACCAATGGAACCTTTGTCAACGACCAGCAAATTTCTGAAACGCAGCTTCATGAGGGCGACTATCTCAAGGTTGGTGAAACGGTTCTTAAGCTGGTTTCTGGATCGAGTATCGAGGCCAAGTTTCAAGATGATATGTACCGCCGTACAACCATCGACAGTCTCACCCAGGCGTTCAATAAACGATATTTTCTTCAGAGACTCGACGATGAGTTGAAACGCTGCTTGCGCTACGGTCGTCAAGTATCCTTGGCCATGTTTGATATTGACCATTTCAAGAAGGTGAATGACACCTATGGCCACCAAGCCGGTGATACGGTTCTTCGAGATCTCGCGAAGAATGTGGCCAGTCTAGTTAGAGTGAATGACGTCTTTTGCCGATACGGTGGCGAAGAGTTCGCGATTATTCTGCCCGAGAGTTCACTGGATGATGCCGTGGTAGCTTGCGAGAAAATCCGCAAAGCGATTGAGGAATTCAACTTTGTCCACAATGATACGCAGATTCCCATTACCATCAGCATCGGCGTTAAGGTGCTGGACCCGAGCGCAGGCGATGTCACTCCGAATGACATGATTGAGGCGGCTGATAAGCTGCTCTATGAGGCCAAGCAACAGGGTCGAAACCGGGTTTGCAGCTGAGGCGTAAGTTGATTTAGCATGGCCAATCCGATGCCAGAAGAAGACCAGCCGGTCATTAATCTTCTTGAATCTCATGTCATTGACCAGATAGCTGCCGGTGAGGTGGTAGAGCGTCCTGCGTCTATCGTTAAAGAGTTAATCGAAAATTCTGTCGATGCAGGCGCAAGTTCGATTCAGGTCGATATCGAGGGTGGTGGCTTGGGCCGCATTACCGTGACGGACGATGGCGTGGGTATGGGGTCCGAAGACCTTGGACGATGTTGGCAGCGTCATGCCACCAGTAAACTATTAAACCCCGCAGATTTGTTTTGTATCGACACCTACGGTTTTCGCGGTGAGGCACTTTCTTCCATCGCCTCTGTAAGCGAGCTAACGATTACGACGCGGCGATCCCGTGACCCGGTGGGGCTGGAAGTCAAAGTCAAAGGTGGGAAGCTTATAAGCGAGTCCAAGGTCAGTTGCCCTCAAGGAACCAGCATCGATATTCAACATCTCTTTTTCAATACACCAGCGAGGCGTAAGTTTTTGCGGTCTCCGGCGACCGAGCAAGCCCATGTGGTGGATGCATGCTTAAGAACGACCATGGGGTCGCGGCGGGTGGGTATGGTCCTCACCGCCGGCAAAAGAAGGTTGGTCGATGTACCATCCGATGCCAGGGGGAGAGACCGAGTTGAGACGGCCCTTGGGAAGCGTGTCGGTGCTTTGTGTGATTTTGAATATTCTGGCGACGGTGTCCGGGTATCGGGGTTCCGCTCGGGTCTAGAGGTCGACCGAGGTGATACAAAAGGAATTTGGATCTTTGTTAATGGCCGATACGTCCGGGACAAGATGTTGCAGCGGGCTGTGATCGAAGCTTTCCGTACAATGGTGCAGCGGGGCCGTTATCCTATTGTGGTTCTCTTTGTTGATATCGATCCTGAAGCTGTAGATGTGAACGTTCATCCGCAAAAACTCGAGGTGAGGTTCAGTGAGCCTGCACCCATCTATCGAGCGCTATCGTCGGCTTTGGCCGCCAGTGAAGAGCAGGTTCCCTTGCCGACACGGGCCGCACATGAAGCCCGTGCCCGTGTGGAGAATGCGACGGTACGCGCCATTGAGCAAAATGCAACCACGTCCGCAGAGCCACCAAGAGCATTTCGGCAGCAAACGCCCCCTGGGCAGCAGTACAAAACGAACCGTCCCGATACGCATACACCTTCAGTTCAAACTCAAGCGAAGTCCTTACCGGTCTCAAGACCGGAAGAGAAGGCAGGGGCAGCAGAGTGGATGAGCCCGTGGCCGGGAACGGTGGCAGGCGCGGTGGGTGAGCAGTTTATCCTATATTGCCCTTGGGTCGCCCGGCAGGAACTTGCCTTTGAAACGGTTTCGTCTTTAGCTGAACTATCCGCCAGAAACTTAATGCTACCGGTCACATTGAGTCTCGGCTCTAAGCGGAGCGAGGGACTAGAGTCGGCTTTGACCAGTTGTGAGACGTTCGGATTGCGTTTGAGAATGGTTGGACCAGGCCGATTCCTGATTCAAGCTTTGCCCGCGGTTTTGGGCGATGTGGACCCTATTCAAGTGGTGGAGCAATTTTGCGACGCAATGCTGTCTGGTCAACCATCAGACCAGGCGAGTGTGCGAGGGGAACTCGCCAAAGTATGGGTTGCTCTCATGGATAAAAACACAGCGATACTGCAGTTGGACGAGTTGGAAAGACTCATGGCAATCGAAGAGCGGAAATCAAATGGCTACAAAGGTTTTTACCGCTACCGGGTGGTCACGGTTTTGGAGCGAACTGAAGTCGAGCAGCGGACGCAACCAGCGCGCTAGGTTAGTTTTTTAAACATCTCTCGATTCGACTGGTAACCCGCCCGTGCGTAAAACCGGATCGCACGAACCGCAGCGTGCAAGAGTACATGCCCAATGCCCTGAGCTTTAAACCAAATCTCGCATTGGGTCAGAAGCTTCGCTCCAATTCCGGTGCGACGGTATTTGGGCTGGACATACATTTGGTCGACGTAACCGCAGCGGTTGTCGTTGCGCAGTCTAAATATGGGATCGCTCGATAGAATGTCCCCGCGACTTAGCCCAATGCAATTGTCACCGTCGTAAGCGAGAAAAAAACAGACTTGGTCGCTTGCCAGGGCGCTGGCGATATCTTCAGGAAGTCGGTCCTTAATATCTTTGTTGCCGTCGCCTGCACCCAGCTCGTCAATAAGTTCGACCATCAACGCAATGATCACGTCTAAGTCATCACTGGCGGCAATCCGAAATGTTACACCGTTATCCATAGCGGGATGGACCTCTCCATTATTGTCTCGTTTCTGAAACATCATACTCAACTGATGAGGTATTGGCGAGAGGTCCTCTTGTGAACTTACGCGTCGGTGTTTTCCACGATGACAGCCGCGGCTTCACCGCCACCAATGCAAATAGATGCACATCCGTAGCGTAACCCTTCTTCGCGGAGCGTATGGAGAAGTGTTACGAGGATGCGTGCCCCGGAGCAGCCTATGGGGTGGCCCATCGCCACTGCGCCGCCGCGGACATTGACTTTTTCCGGGTCCAGCTCGAGGTCCCGTATAGATGCCATGGTGACAACCGCGAACGCTTCGTTAATTTCCCATCGGTCGATATCGCTTGCTTTGAGGCCTGCTTTTTCCAGTGCGAGTTTTGCTGCTTCTACTGGCGCCGTAGTAAACCAATCGGGTTCATGCGCGAATGAAGCTTGGCTCACAATCTTGGCCAGGGGTTTTGCCCCAAGCTCGGCTGCTTTCTCAGCGGATGTCACAACGAATGCTGCCGCGCCGTCGTTGATTTTAGATGCGTTGGCTGCCGTTACCGTTCCAGCCTTATCAAATGCGGGACGTAGTTTAGGCATTTTGTCGAGGGGCGCCGCGTGAGGCTCTTCGTCTTTCGCAACGACGAGTGGGTCACCTTTTCGCTGAGGTACTGAAACTGAGGCCAGCTCTTGATCAAAGGAACCAGCTTCCATCGCAGCTTGAGCACGCTGATAAGACTGAAGCGCAAATGCATCCTGCTCTTCACGGGTGAATTCGTATTTAGCCGCGCAGAGCTCAGCACAATTGCCCATGTGCTTGTCGCCGTATGGGTCCCACAGGCCGTCTTTGATCATTGAGTCAACAAGCTTCGCGTCGCCCATTCGGAATCCGTCTCGCGATCGGGGGAGAAGGTGGGGAGAGGCTGACATGTTTTCCATGCCGCCAGCTACGACCGTGTCCCATTCGCCTGCCTTAATGCCGTTGTTGGCATCCATAACTGCTCGCAAGCCTGATCCGCATACCTTATGAAGTGTGATGGCCCCGGCGCTTTTGGGTAGCCCGCCGTAGATCGCGGCTTGTCGGGCAGGGGCCTGACCAATACCGGCTTGAAGCACATTACCCATAATCACTTGCTGGACTTGATCCGGTGCAACACCTGCCGACTCGACTGCTGCCGCGATAGCCGTAGCGCCTAGTTTTGGTGCGCTCACGCCAGCCAGGGCGCCTTGAAATCGACCAATCGGGGTTCTTTTAGCAGAAATAATAACAACTTCAGTCATGGTAGGTCTCCGTTGGGTTGTGGGCTTCTTAGAAGCGGGCTCGTCCTACCAGATTCGTAATCAAGCTGCCAGACCTCCGGAACCTGTGCGTTCGGTTCGTTCTAAATTTTGTGGTTTTTGGTAAAAAAAAGTGAATCTTTGCTAACACAAACGTTGACGTCGTCGTCTTTGATGTGTAGTTACGGCCTCCTGGCGGGTTGTTAGCTCAGTTGGTAGAGCATCGGACTTTTAATCCGGTGGCCCAGGGTTCGAGCCCCTGACAACCCACCATTTTTCCCCCCTCTTATTTTCGATTATCAATGCCAGGTTAATCAGACCCGCGGTAGATGCCGGGAATTTATCTATTACCTGACGCGTTGCGTTTTTGTTCGAAAAATGGGTTTTTCCTAACCTACGAGTTGGTGTAAGAGCCTCTTCCGTAATTGCTAGACCGTGTACTAAGGAGGCCAATGTGTCCGATCCTGCGCTCAGAGAATTTAATGAACTAAAAAGAGAGGTCGTTGAGGCCCGCAACCAGTCCATTAAAACTGACAATCAAATCAAGAACCTGTCTTTGGATATGAAAGGTTTTGAAACACGGTTTGATAATCTGGAAAAAAGAGCACGATTTGCCACCATTGGCGCGTATGCCATTATTGCCGTCACAATCTCAGTCGCGGCGTATTTTGTTTCCTCGATATCCATTGAGGGTATTCGAGAAAATGCCTTTCAAGCCGCTCAGGATGCCGAGCGCTTGAAGCAGGAATTGGCGGCCAGATCGGCAGAGCTAGACGCTCGACTCAAGCGGGTGGCTGATGAGGCAAAAGTGAAGTCTCAAGCGCAAAGCATGGCGCTCGAATTACTGGGGCATCTTAAGGCGAATCGTAAGAGCGAAGCTGCTCGACTCTTGCCTGAATTGGATATGGAGCTACTTTCTCCTCTTGAAAAATCAACCGTGGGACCGGTGCTTACGAGCTTTCAAACTGAAGCGGGTGAAGATGCGTACCGCGAGGGTAGAAATTACCTCTCGGCCAGTCGGAAGACTGACGCCATCAAGGCTTTCCGAGAGTCTTTGAGGATTTCTCCTGAGGGGCGCTACGCTAACTCTGGGCGGTATTTGCTTGGCATTACCTTACGCGAAACCCGTAAATACACGGATGCCATTGCCATCTTCGAAACCATTCAGAAAAAAGAGACCGACCGCAATGTGATTGAAGAAGTACGGTACTGGCACGGTTACTCACTGCTCAAGGTCGGAGATGCCGAGGGCGCCCGCAAGATTCTAGAATCTGTTGTTGCCTCTGGAAGTCGACATGCCAGCGCAGCTCAAACTCAGTTGGCCGCTTTAAATAAGCCGGTGACAGCGGCTCCGCAGTAAAGCCGGCTTAATCAAGTTTCCAATCGCGTTCATTGCAAACTGGTAAAAGAGCGTCCA
>MDSW01155638.1_pt1 | contig 16317 bp, 24 predicted proteins | sample 811171 | NCBI WGS metagenome assembly MDSW01 (sample SAMN05326641, study PRJNA326480) | marine metagenome | isolation source: seawater | place: Atlantic Ocean: North West | collected 2012
CAGTAATATCAAATAGAGGATATGCAGATATTGTTAATAAACGTTTTTTTCCAACTGATAGAGGAAAGTTGTTATCCGCATTTTTAGAAAAACTGTTTACAAAATATGTAGATTATGGGTTTACAGCTGGTTTAGAAGAACAGTTAGATGACATTACAGCAGGTAAAGAAGAATGGATTAAGGTTCTTGATAATTTTTGGAAAGATTTCAATTTAAATGTATCAAATGTTAAAGAAAAAAGAACCAGAGAAGTGTTGGATTTATTAAATGAAAGTCTTGGAGATTTAATATTTGAAGTCGACGAAAATGGAAGAATTAATAGAAAATGTAAACTGTGTAACAATGGTGAATTAAGTTTAAAAAATAGCTTTAGAGGTGGAGCATTTATTGGATGTTCAAATTATCCTGATTGTAAGTTCACCAGACCTTTATCAAAGGCTAAAGCAAGTGACCAAATTGCTTTAGCAGAGCCTAAATTAATAGGTCAAAATGAAAATGGTAAAGATATATATTTGAAAAATGGAAGATTTGGACCATATCTTCAATATGAAATAACTAATGAAGAAATGGAACCTAAGAAGAAAAAAAAGAAAAAAGGAAATGATAATTTAAAAAATGTGTCCATTCCAAAAGGTATAGAAATTGATCAAATCAATTTAGAAAAAGCAAAGTATTTATGTTCTTTGCCTAAAATTATTGGACAGCACCCAGATAATGGGAAAGATATAACGGTAAATTCAGGTAGATTTGGACCTTATCTTAAATGTGATAATAAATCAGCTAAATTAGAAAATGTTGAAGAAATATTTACTATTGGTTTGAATAGAGCAATTACTTTGATAGCTGAAGCTAAACCAGGAAGAATTTCATCTTCTTTAATAAAAGATTTAGGTGAACACCCTGAAGACAAAAAACCAGTAAGGATTATGAAAGGTCAATATGGTCCATATATTAAATATAAATCTCTAAATGCAACAATTCCAGAGGAAAAAGATCCCAATGAATTAACAATGGATGATGCATTAATTTTAATTGAGAAAAGAAAAGAATACGATAAAAGTAAAAAAAAAAATAAAAAAAAATGAAAAAAATAGCATTTATATTAACTACTATTCTCTTATTAACATCTTGTGAAACAACTGGTGTACTTAAAAAACCTGAATTTAAAAAACCATTTGATAAGTGTCCACCAAAAAATGAGAGGTCATTAAAAGATATTCTTTGTAGAGAATAAAATATATATTTATGGACATAGAATCTAAAATAAGTGAGTTAAATATAATCTTACCAAAAGCTCCTGATCCAGTTGGATCATATGTTGCGACTAGAATTTCAAATAATTTGTTATTTATCTCTGGTCAAATTTCTATAGATAAAGATGGCAATCTAATTAAGGGTAAGCTAGGAAAAGATCTTGATGTTGAAAAGGGTTATAAAGCAGCAGAAAGATGTGCATTAAGTATAATTGCACAAGCTAAAAAAGCTTGTAAAAATGATTTATCAAAAATTAAATCATGCTTAAAACTAACGGGATATGTAAATTCATCAAACGATTTTATTGATCAACCAAAAGTAATAAACGGAGCATCAGACATCATCAGTAAGATTTTCGGTGAAAAAGGTATGCATTCAAGAGCTGCAGTTAGTACAAATAGTTTGCCTCTTGGTGTTGCTGTTGAAGTAGATGCTATTTTTGAATTAAACTAATTATCTACCAACACCAAAATACTTTATTTTATCTTTCTTCAATTTCTCAGAAGATAAAATATTTCTCATATCATATAAAATAAAATTTTTCTTTTTTGAAAGTTTTTTGAAATTAAGTGATTTGAAGTCATTCCATTCAGTATGAATAACGATTAAATCAGTTTCCTTGCATGCGTTGGAAATGCTAGTTGAGAAAGAAACGTTTTTAATTTTTTCAAATTCCTTTTTACTTCCAGTTGGATCATAATATTTTATTTTTGCACCTTTTTTTGCTAAATAAGGTATCATTATTAAACTAGAAGACTCTCTCATATCGTCAGTGTTTGCTTTAAAAGTAACTCCTAGAAAACAAATTTTTTTATTTTTAATTTTATTTTTCAATAACGAAGAAATTCTATTTAACAACAATTTTGATCTATTTTTATTTGAATTAATTACACTTTTTATAATTGATAAGTTTGTTTTAAATTTTTTAGAAGTTTCTACTATCGCTCTCGTATCTTTTGGAAAGCAAGATCCACCATATGCGGGACCAGCTCTTAAAAATCTTCCCCCAATTCTCTTATCAAGACCCATTCCAATAGATATATCTTCAACGTTAACTCCTGTTTTTTCGCAAAGATTGGCTATTTCGTTTATAAATGTAATTTTTGTAGCTAAAAATGCATTAGAGGCATATTTAATTAATTCAGCACCTCTTCTGGATGTATTTAAATATTTTGCTCCTTTTGAAATTAAAGGTGAATATAAAGATTTTAAAATTTTGTTTGTTTTTTTGTCAGATGAGCCAATAACTACTCTATCAGGAAAATTAAAATCTCTTATCGCTTCACCTTCTCTTAAAAATTCAGGATTTGATACTATGGAAAATAATTTTTTTTTAGCTTTTTTTGAAATTATTTTTTCAATTTCGTCGCCAGTAGTAACTGGGACAGTTGATTTCGTACATATAATTTTAAAAGATTTTATATATTGAGAAAGTAGTTTAGCTACTCTAAATATTTGTGATAAATCGGCTGCATTACTTTTTTTTTTGGTTGGTGTTCCTACACATATAAAAATTATATTTGATTTAGTAACCCCATTTTTTAAGTCAGAAGAAAAGGATAATCTGCCTGATTTATAATTTTTTTTAACTAATTCTTCTAAACCTGGTTCATATATAGGTATTATTCCTTTTTTTAAATTATTAATTTTATTTTTATCATTATCAATACACACAACATCATTACCAAGATCGGCAAAACAGGCGCCACTTACGAGACCTACATAGCCAGTTCCTATCATGCATATCTTCATAATTTAGATATCTCCAAAGATGATTTTATGTAACCATTCATACTTCCGCAGTCTAAATATTTACCTTTAAAAACATGACCAATAAAATTTTCGTTATTTAAAATTAGTTTTCTTATTGCATCAGTAATATGAATCTCGTTACCCTTTCCTTTTTTTTGATTTTTTAATTTATTAAATATTTTTTTGGGCAATATATATCTCCCAATAACAGCATTATTTGATGGTGCTTTTTTAATTTCAGGTTTTTCTACCACATCTTTAATATAAAAATTATTTTTATTTATATTGTTTTTTTTAGAAAATATACCCCATCTATTTACAGTTTTTTTATTTACTTTCATGCTAGCAATTACAGAACATTTTTTTTTCTTGAAAATTGAGATCATATCTTTTGAGCAATTTTTTTTCATTATTAGATCATCTGGTAGTAACATTAAAAAATATTTGTCTTTTATATATTTTTTTGTTTTTAAAACTGCATCACCTGTGCCTTTTGGTGTATTTTGATATACAAATTTAATAATTTTTCTATATTTTTTGATTTTATTAAACTCATTAATAATTTTATTATCTTTTTTTTTTTTAATTATATTTTTATAAAAAATATCATTATGAAAATAATTTTTAATCATAATTTTTTTTTTTGAAATAATTAAAATTATTTCTTTTATACCTGCGTCAATGCATTCATCTATTATATATTCAAGGCCAGGTCTGCCGTTAATAGGTAATAGTTCCTTTGCAAATACGCTTGTTAAAGGCAAAAGTCTTGTACCTAATCCTGCTAGTGGTATTATAGCTTGTCTAATCATTGTAATATGCAACTAATTATTGAAGTACCATAAATGATAATTTTTAAAAGTATTAATAAATTAAATAAAGAAGTTAATTTTAAGGCAAATATAGGCTTTGTGCCAACTATGGGAGCAATTCATAAAGGTCATGAGTCATTGATTCACAGATCAAAAAAAAAATGTAAGAAAACACTTGTAAGTATATTTATAAATCCAGCCCAATTTAATAAAAAAAATGATTTCAATAGATATCCTAGAAAATTAGCTAACGATATTAAAATTTTAAAAAGGTTAAAAGTAGATTACCTATTACTACCTAAATTTAAGGAAATTTATAAAAACAAAAAAAATATGAAAATCAGTTTAAACAAAAAAGATAAGATCTTATGTGCCAAATATAGACCTGGTCATTTTGAAGGAGTTTTGGCTGTTATTAATCAATTTTTAATAAACATAAAACCAAAGTATATGTTTTTAGGAGATAAAGACTATCAGCAAGTTTTATTAATAAAAAAATTTATTAAAAAAAAATTTAGTACTAAAATAATTAAATGTAAAACTATTAGATTAAAAAATTTAATACCTTTCTCTTCACGTAACTTACTATTATCAAATAATAATTTGAAAAAATCTATGTTAATATCCGCTAATTTAAAAAAATTACATTTTTTAATAAAAAAAAATTTAAAAAATACTTATAAAATAGAAAAAATAAAAAAAAATATTTCAAAATTGGGAGTTAAATTAGAATATTTAGAATTAAGAAACAAAAATAATTTATCAAGAAAATTTAACAGATCTAATTTTAAAATCTTTATCGCTTACTATTTACAAAAAGTGAGATTAATAGATAACTTTTAATTATCCATAAAAAAAATATGCACCGATACCAAGAAAAGATAAAAAACCAATTACGTCAGTTATTGTCGTAACAAAGACACTTGATGCTATTGCTGGGTCAATATTTAATTTTTTTAATGTTATTGGTACTAATATTCCAAATAATCCAGCAACGATCATATTTAAAACCATAGAAATAGAAATAATTAAAGATAATGTAATGTCGTTAAACCAAAATTGTACAACTATTGCACTTATAATAGCAAATATACACCCATTTAAAACTCCAATTGTAAATTCCTTGAGAACATTTTGTGTAAAATTATTTTTTGTTAGCTGATTGGTTGCAATAGTTCTTATTGTTACTGCAAGAGTTTGCATGCCAGCATTTCCCCCCATTGATGCAACTATTGGCATTAAAACTGCTAATGCTACAACTTTTTCTATATCTTCTTGAAAAAAACCAATTACAATTGATGCTATTATTGCAGTAAATAAATTTAAAAGAAGCCAGTTAAATCTTCTTTTAGTCTTTTTAAAAACTCCATCTGTTATTTGCTCATCGCCAACACCAGCAAGTCTTAGAGCATCTTCTTCAGCTTCTTCTCTTAAAACAGTAAGAACATCATCGCTTGTTATCATTCCTACTAGTTTATTATTTTTATCTACAACACATGCCGAATTTAAGTTATAATTCTCAAATAAATGTCCAACTTCTTCTCTATCCATATCAACTGGTATTGATAATTGGGACTCGCTCATAATCGATATCATTTTAGACTCTCTGGGTGTTCTAAGAACTTTTGAAGATGGAACCGTCCCAATCGGTTTAAATTCATTATCCACAATAAATATTTCTAAGAATTCTTCTGGAAGATCTTTATTTTCCCTTAGATAATCTATTGTTTGTCCTACAGACCAATTGCTAGGTATTGCAGTAAATTCTCTTTGCATAATTCTGGCGGCTGAATCTTCTGGGTAACTTAAACTTTCTAATAAAATAAATCTATCTTTTGGTGGTAATGACCCCAATATATTATTTTTATTTTTTTCATCTAAGTTTTCTAAAATTTTAATTGCATCATCGGATTCTAAATTTTTCAGTATAAATACTACAGACTCATTAGATAAATATTTGATAACTTCTGATTGAACTGACTCATTAAGTTCAACAAATACCTCTGGATCTAATTTAAAATTATTTAATTTAATTAAATTTTCCCTATCATTTTCATTTAGATGTTCAATAATATCAGCTGCATCTGCCGGGTGCATTTCCTTAAAAGCGTTGGAAATGAAAACTGCATCATTATTTGCAATTTTGTCAGTTACAACCTTGATATATTCTTTATTAAATTCAAAATTGACTTTTTTATCTTTTATTTTACTTACTAAAGTCATAAAAAACCTTTATTTTTATAAGGCACTATTAATGCATAATTTTTATAATACAATTCTTTAATGAGTATAGAGATAAAAAAATCAATAAAACCAGTAAAATATGACCTGGCGATAAATTATCTAGAATATAGAGTTAAAGAAATAATTAGTAAAAAGTCAGAAAAAGAACTTATTTGGTTTTTAGAACATCCATCAATTTTTACTGGAGGTTCTAGTTTTAAGGAATATGATATTTTAGATAACTCAATTAAAATAACAAAAACATCAAGGGGTGGAAAAATTACATGGCATGGTCCAGGACAATTAGTTTGTTATTTTGTAATTGATTTAAATAAAAGAAAAAGAGATTTAAGAAAGTTTATAAATATAATTGAAAATTCGATTATTAAAACCTTAAATGAATATAAAATTTTAAGTTCAAGTGATAGAAAAAATATTGGAATTTGGTATAAAAAAGAAAATCAAATTTTTAAAGTTGCAGCGATTGGAATTAAAGTAAAGCGTTGGGTAGCATATCATGGATTTTCATTGAATATTAATAATGATTTAAAGTCATATAAAAAAATTATTCCATGTGGCATACGTGACAAAGGAATGACAAACTTGATAAATATTAAAAAACAGAATTATAAAAAAGTAATTAATAAATTAGAAAAAAATTTAGTTAATTGTTTAAAAATTTAAGTCTTTTAATCTTAATAAGTTTCTTAAAATAATGGGGTAATGATGCTTTGTATGTATATTTATTATTGTTAATAATAAATTTGATTTTATATGAATGCAACATTAATTCTTTATTTTTTGTTTTTAAATTTTTTTCATATGTATATTTATCATCACCATATATAGGATGACCTATCATGGATAACTGTTTTCTTAACTGATGTTTTCTTCCAGTTATTGGATTCATTTCAATTAATGTACAATTTGAATTTTTATCTAAAACTTTATAAATAGTTTTAGATTTATCAATTATTTTTTTTTTTCCTTCATATCTAATCAAATCTTGATCGAAAGTTCCTTTATTATTATCTATTTCCCCATAGCATACTGCTATATAGGTTTTATGAATTTTTCTTAATCTAAATAAAGATGTAAATAACTTTGCTGCATCTCTATTTTTAGCAATTATAAATACACCGGATGTGTCTTTGTCCAATCTATGAACTGAATAAGGTTTACAATTTTTAAATATTTTGCTTTTTGAAAATATATCAATAAGATTTTTTTTTGATTTAGTTCCACCTTGAACAGGTATACCTGATTCTTTATTAACAACTATAAAATCATCATTATCATCTATTATTAAATTTTCATTTTCTTTAATTATTTCAGTAGATGGTTTAAATTTAATTTTTTTTTGTATATTTGGTTTTTCGAATTGTATATTATAAACATTAATTACATCATTTACATTTAATTTAGTTGAGCTTTTGATTTTTTTTTGATTAAGCTTAATTTTACCTTTGCGAAGATTTTTTTCAATTAGACCTTGAGGAACTTGACCAAGTTTGTTTCTAATCCATTTATCAATTCTAGTTCCTTTGTAAGAAGAGTCTACAATGTAAGACTTGTTCATTAATTGATTTTTGCTAAGCCGGTGTCGATTTCTTTTCTTCTAAATTTTTTTTAACTTCTTTTTTCTTTTTATCTATTTTTTTTGCTTCAACATCTCTATCAACAAATTCTATCACAGCTAAAGGAGCTTTATCACCATACCTAAAACCTGCTTTAATTATTCTAGTATAGCCACCATTTCTTTTTTCATATCTTTTTGCTAGTTTTTTTTTTACTTTTTCAGCTGATTTTGCATCTTGAAGTTTGGTTATTAAAGTTTTCGAGTTTTGCAAGGTATTTTTTTTTCCCAAAGTAATTATTTTATCTGCTTGTGGTTTTAAAACTTTTGCTTTTGGTAATGTTGTAGTTATTTGCTCATATTTAATTAATGAATTAAGCATATTTTTTATTAATGCTTTTCTATGTTCTGATGTTCTATTTAATTTTTTATATCCTATTCTATGTCTCATTAAATCGACTCTTCTAATTTTTTGGACAATTCAGCTATATTATCAGGTGGCCAATTTGGTATTTCCATACCTAAATATAAAGACATTCCATTCAAAACTTCTTTTATCTCGTTTAAAGACTTTCTACCAAAATTTGGTGTCCTTAACATCTCGCCTTCTGATTTTTGTACTAGGTCACCGATGTAAATAATATTATCATTTTTCAAACAATTCATTGATCTAACTGAAAGCTCTAGTTCATCTACTTTACGTAAAAGATTTCTATTAAATTCTGGTTCTGTTGGTTTTTCTCTAACAATTACTTCTTGAGGCTCATCAAAGTTCACAAACATATTTAATTGATCTTGAAAAATTCTTGCAGAATATGCTACTGCGTCCTCTGCTGATATAGATCCATTTGTTTCTATTTCCATTATCAATTTGTCATAATCTAAAGCTTTTCCTTCTCTTGCTGTGCTAACTGAGTAAGAAACTTTTTTTACTGGACTAAATAAAGAGTCGATAGGAATTAATCCTAAAGGTGGTTCCTCTGGTTTATTCATGTCAGCAGAAACATAACCTTTTCCACTTCCAACTGTCATTTCCATATGAAAATTAGTTTTTTCATCTAAATTACAAATTACTAAATCTGGATTTAATATTTCTACATCAGCAACTTCAGTTATATTTGAAGCTTTTATTTCTCCAGGTCCTTTGGCATCTAAAATTAATTTTTTATATCCTTCTGATGAACTTTTTAATGCTAGTGATTTTACATTTAAAACTATATCAGTAACATCTTCTCTAACTCCTTTAATTGAAGTAAATTCATGAAGAACTCCATCAATTTGAATAGCTGTAACTGCGGTTCCTCTTATTGAAGATAACAATACTCTCCTTAAAGCATTGCCTAAAGTTAATCCATATCCTTTTTCTAAGGGTTCAGCAATTATTTTTGCATAAGATTTATCATCACTTAAATTTACATCAAGTTTTGCAGGTTTGATAAGTGATTTCCAATTTTTAATATTTACGTCTACTGTTTCCATTTACACTCTCCTTTTTTTTGGTGGTCTAGTACCATTATGGGGCATTGGTGTTGTATCTTTAATTGAAATAATTTTAAAACCTCTGGCTTGTAAAGCTCTTAACGCAGTTTCTCTTCCTGATCCGGGTCCTTTAATTTCAACTGTTAAAGTTTTCATACCAACTTCCAAAGCTTTAGCTGCAGCTGAATCTGCTGCCACTTGCGCAGCATATGGAGTTGATTTTCTTGAACCTTTGAACCCTTTTTGACCAGCTGATGCCCAAGAAATAACATTTCCATTTGTATCTGCAATTGAAACTATAGTATTATTAAATGTTGATTGAACATATGCAATTCCATTTAAAATAGTTTTTTTAGTTTTTTTTTTTTTTGAATATGTACTTTTTTTAATAGTTTTAGCTTTTTCTTGTGATTGATCTTTTATATCTTTATTTTCTTTGATCATTATTATTTTTTAAGTGGTGTTAATTTTTTTCCTGCAATTGCTATGGCTTTTCCTTTTCTCGTTCTTGCGTTGCATCTTGTTCTTTGTCCTCTAACAGGTAATTTTTTTCTGTGTCTTGATCCTCTATAGGTAGCTAAATCAATTAATCTTTTAATACTTAATGAATTTTCTCTTCTAAGATCACCTTCAACAGTAAAATTTTTATCAATATATTCTCTAATTTTTAATATCTGATCATCTGATAATTGATTCACTCTAGTTTTTTTTGAAATTTCCAATGCACTACAAATTTGTTTAGAGAATTTATCTCCTATTCCGTAAATATAGGTTAAACCTATTTCAACAAGTTTATTTTGCGGAATGTTTACACCTGCTATACGAGCCATATATATGTGATAAAATTTAGCCTTTTATATAAGAAGTTTTTTTAAAGTCAATGTGTTAAACATTAACAATTTCGTCTATTTTGCTCATAATTTGATCGATTTTAAGACTTCCATCTATTTCGTTAAAATTAGGATTTAAAGAATAGTAATCTAAAACAGGTTTGGTTTGCAGTACATAAGTATCGTATCTTTTTAATATAGTATCTTTATTGTCATCGGGTCTTTTTTTTAAATATTTTTTGTCACATTTATGAGTAGTAAATTCCTCATTATCAGTAAACTCATTTAAAGTTCTATTACATTTTTCACATATATATCTACCTGAAATTCTTTTTGAAATTTCATCTTTAGATAAATTTAAATAAATTATTGAACCAACGGTTTGTTTATCACCTTTAAGAAGAACTTCTAAGTTTTTAGCTTGAGATAAATTTCTTGGATATCCATCAAAAATAATTTTATTTCTTTTAGATTTATCAGTTATTACATTATTTAACAAAGTATTTACAATTTGGTCGTTAACAAATTCACCTTTATCAATTTTTTTTGAAATCTCTTCACCTAATTTAGTTTGTTTCTTTATTTCATCTCTTAACAAATCACCTGTTGATAATTGAAAATAATTATATTTTTTAACTATATATTTAGCCTGAGTACCTTTTCCTGATGCTGGAGGTCCAATCAGAATTAAATTCACAATTTATCTTCCAAATTTTGTTTTTTTTATTAATTGTTCGTATTGAGAACTCATTAATCTGGTTTGAATTTGAGTTACGGTATCAATAGCAACAACTACCACAATTAGTATAGAAGTTCCTCCTAAATAAAAAGGAATTGGGTAATTTGCTATTAAAAACTCGGGCATTAGACAAACGAGAGTTAAATAAATTGCACCTATTGTTGTTAACTTTGTTAAAATATTATCTATATAAATAGCTGTGCTTTCTCCTGGTCTTATACCTGGTATAAATCCTCCATATTTTCTTAAATTTTCAGCTGTCTCAACTGGATTAAAAACAATAGATGTATAAAAAAAAGTAAAAAATATTATTCCTGATGCGTATAACAACATATATAGGGGTTGCCCTTGAGAAAAATAAGAAGAAAAGTTTAAAAAAGTTTCATTTTGCGAAACATTAAAATTTGAAAAAGTAACAGGCAATAATAATAGAGCAGATGCAAATATAGCAGGTATAACACCAGCTGAATTTATTTTTAATGGTAGATGAGATGAATCTCCACCATAAATTTTATTACCCATTTGTCTTTTTGGATAATTAATTAAAATTTTTCTTAATGCTCTTTCCATAAAAACTATAAACATTATTGTTAAAACTAGTAGTACAAATATAGCTATTATCATAAATGTTGAAATAGCCCCTGTTCTACCTAACTCAAAAGTAGTTACTAATGCCCTTGGAATTTCTGCAACAATACCAGAAAAAATAATTAAAGAGATACCGTTTCCAATTCCTCTTTGGGTAATTTGTTCTCCGAGCCACATTAAAAATACAGTTCCGGCAACTATAGTTGTTACTGTTGTTACCTTAAAAAACAATCCAGGATTAATAACCAAGTTTACTGAGGATTCTAATCCAACAGATAAACCATATCCTTGAATAGCTGCTAAAAAAACTGTGCCATATCTTGTAATTTGAGTAATTTTCTGTCGACCGATTTCGCCTTGGTTTTTTAAATTTTTAAAATAATCACTAACTCCTGTTAATAATTGAACTATTATTGAAGATGAAATATATGGCATTATTCCTAAAGCAAATATTGCCATTCTACTTACGGCTCCACCAGCAAATACATTAAACATTCCAAGTAATCCTTTTTGATTACTTTGCATCATTATTTGTAATTGCTCAGGATCTATACCAGGCAATGGAACAAACGTACCAAATCTATAAATAGCTAATATAAATATTGTGAAAATTATACGGGTTCTTAAATCATTTGATTGAGAAGACTCACTCATAAATCTCTAAACCTTCTTTAAATTTATTGAACCACCTGCTTTAGTTATTTTTTCTTGAGCTGATTTTGATGCAAAATCTGCATAAAGTTCAATTTTATTTTTAACTTCTCCTGAACCCAAGATTTTAATTTTATTATAACTTTTATTAACGATATTTATTTTTTTTAAAAGATTTAAATCTATTTTTTCCGAATTTATCTTTTTATTATCTATAAGTTTTTGAATTATATCTAAGTTAATAATTGCTATAATATTTTTTTTTAGTGGATTAAAACCTCTTTTGGGTAATCTTCTAAATAAGGGCATTTGTCCACCTTCAAAACTTTTAATAGCTACTCCAGATCTAGATTTTTGGCCTTTTACTCCTCTACCAGAAGTTTTGCCTTTACCAGAACCAATACCTCTGCCAATTCTTTTTTTTTTAATTTTAACCAATAGTGTTGAATTTAGTTTAGTCATTATCCTCTTTTTTCTACAATTTCAGATATTTTTTTATTTCTTAATATTGAAATTTCTTTTGGTGAATTTTGTTTTTTTAAAGCCTTCATACAAGCTCTAATAACGTTATGGGGATTGGCGGTTCCTAATGATTTTGCTACAATGTCTTTAATACCTAAGACTTCACATACTGCTCTTACTGGTCCGCCTGCTATTATTCCTGTACCCTTTGGAGCAGCTCTTAATTTTATCTTTCCAGCACCATCTTTTCCATAAATATCATGATGTATAGTTCTTCCTTCTCTAAGTGGAATTTTTATTAAGTTTCTTCTAGCTAATTCATTTGCTTTTTTTATTGCATCAGGAACTTGTTTCGCTTTAGCGTGAGCAACTCCTATTTTACCATTTTGATTACCAACTACAACTAAAGCGGAAAAACCAAAACGTCTTCCCCCTTTAACCACTTTGGTGATTCTATTAATATGTACAAGTTTTTCTATATATTCGTTATTTTTATCCATAAATTAAAATTCCATTCCATTTTTTCTAAGAGTTTCGGCAAAAATTTTAACTCTTCCATGATATTTGTATATTCCTCTATCAAAAAATACTTTCGTTATTTTTTTTTCTTGCGCTTTTTTTGCTAAAATTTCTGCTACTATTTGAGATAATTCTGTCTTATTTTTTTTATTCATTTCTTTAACTTTTTTTTCATTAGATGAAGCGGATAGTAATGTTTTATTAATTTTATCATCTATTATTTGTGCACTTATATTTTTTGAAGATCTATAGACACTCAATCTAAATCTTTCTTGGGATGAAACTTTTTTTAATTTATTTCTAATTCTATATCTTTTTCTTATTGTAGTAGTTAATTTCATTATTTCTTTTTTCCTTCTTTCCTTAGCACGTATTGACCTTGCTCTTTAATTCCTTTGCCTTTGTAAGGCTCTGTAGGACGTAATGATTTTATTTTAGATGCAACCATTCCAACTTCTTGCTTATCTGGTCCACTAATTTTAATTATAGTTTGTTTTTCAACTAAGATTTTTATACCTTCCGGTATATCAAAATTTATATCATGGCTAAATCCTAATTGTAGATTTAACTGTTTGCCTTTTAATGCGGCTCTAAATCCAACTCCAGTCATTTCTAAAGTCTTGTTGTAACCCTCACTGGCACCAATAATAGCATTATTAACTAAACTTCTGTTCATTCCCCAAAGTCTTTTTGTTTCATCTGTTAATTTCTTAGGCTTTATTGAAATTTCTTTACCTTCATTGAGGCTAAGTTCAAACATTTCTAAATCTAAATTTAATGCTTTTTTACCTAAAGGACCTTCTATATTTAAAATATTTCCATTAAGAACAACTTTAACTTTTTCTGGAATTGAAATATTTATTTTACCAATTTTAGACATTAGAATACCTTACAAATTATTTCACCACCAACTTTTTGTTTTCTTGCATCAATATCTGACATAACACCTTTTGGTGTTGATATTATTGCTATACCTAAACCATTATTAATTTTAGGTAAGCTTTCTGCGCTTGAAAATATTCTTCTTCCTGGTTTCGAAACCCTTTGAATCGAGCTAATTACTGGATTGCCGGAGTTATATTTAAGAATTATTTCAAGACTTGTTTTTTTAGAATCGTTAGAAACTTTGTAATCAATAATATAACCCTCTGATTTAAGAACATCTGCAATTTTTGATTTAAACTTTGAAGAAGGTAATTCAACTTTTTTATAATTTCTCATCTGAGCATTTTTAATTCTTGCTATCATATCTCCTATTGGATCACTTAAACTCATAATTTCCTTTCTACCAACTAGATTTAATCATTCCTGGAATCTTTCCTTCAAGACCCAGTTTTCTTAGTGCTATTCTCGATATTTTTAATTTTCTATAAACGCCATGCGGTCTTCCTGTAATCTGGCATCTGTTTCTCACTCTTGTTTTTGATGAATTACGAGGTAAATTTGATAATTTTTGTTGCGCTTTAAATCTTTCTTCCAAAGGTAATTTTTTATCCATAATTATTTTTTTTAATTTTTTTCTCCTTTGATAAAATCTGTCAGAAAGTTTAATTCTTCTATTATTTTTATTAATTGAACTTAATTTAGCCATGCCTAGTTACTCCTATCTTTTTCTATAAAAGGAAAGTTTAATTTTTTTAGTAATTCAAAACTATCTTCTTTTTTTTTTGATTTTATTATAATTGATATGTCTAATCCTCTTATTTTTTCAACTTTATCGAAGTTTACTTCTGGAAAAATTATATGTTCTTTAATACCAAAAGTGTAGTTTCCAAATTTATCAAATGCTTCTGTTGATAACCCTCTAAAATCTTTTATTCTTGGTAAAGCAATATTTACTAACCTATCTACAAATTCATACATTTTATTTTTTCTTAGAGTAACTTTTAAACCCGCGTTTGTATTTTTTCTTGTTTTAAAATTTGAAATAGATTTTTTAAATTTCGTGATTACAGGTTTTTGACCTGTTATTTTTGCTAAATCTTCTTCACACGATTTTATAATTTTTAAATCATTTCCGTCGACTCCTAAACCCATATTTAATACAACTTTTTCAAGTTTAGGAACCATATATAAATTTTTATATCCAAATTTTTCCTTTAGATTAGCCTGTATTTCTTTAACAAATAATTCTTTTAATCTTGGTACCATAATTATTTTTTAGCCTCTGTTTTTTTTATTTTTTGCTCGACTATAGACAAATTTGATAAGTTAATGAAATTCTCTTTATCAATAATTCCACCTTTTTTTTCTTTTGTTGTTTTAACATGTTTTTTAATCATATTAATTCCCTTTACTTTTGCTCTGTTATTTGATCTATCAATTTCAATAATTTCTCCATCTTTATTTTTATCTTTTCCAGTAAGTATTTTAACTTTTGTACCTTTTTTAATCATTTTATAAAACCTCCGGAGCGAGTGATATTATTTTCATTTGTCCTCTACTTCTTAGTTCCCTTGTAACAGGACCAAATATTCTTGTTCCTATTGGTTCACCTTTATCATCAGTTAATACTGCAGCGTTATTATCAAATTTTACCTTCGATCCATCATTTCTATGTATTCCTTTTTTTACTCTTACCACTACAGCTTTATGCACTGAACCTTTTTTAACTTTACCTTTTGGTATTGCCTCTTTTACAGCTACTACTATAGTATCCCCGATACTTGCATATCTTCTTTTTGAACCACCTAATACTTTTATACATTCTATTTTTTTTGCTCCCGTATTATCTGCTACTAATAGTTCTGTTTGTACCTGAATCATTTTACTTTCCTACTACCTCATATTTTTTTGTTTTAGAATATGGTCGACATTCAATAATAGATACTTTATCACCATTCTTATATTTATTACCTTCATCATGGACACTATATTTTTTCTTAGATTTTATAACTTTTTTTAATAACGGATGTTGATATTTTCTTTCAACTACTACTGTGATTGTTTTATTAGGTTTATCACTTACAACTATTCCTTTTAATACTTTTTTAGGCATTTGTTTTTTCTCCTAACATCGTCTTAAGTCTAGCTATAATTCTTTTAGTTTCAGATATTTTGGCAGGACTTTTTAACTGACTATTGATTCTTTGAAACCTAAAATTAAATAAGTCTTTTTTTAATTTATCAATTTCAGTATTAATTTGACTTTTTGTTAATTTTTTTATTTCTTTTTTTTTCATTTTAAATTCTCTTAATAAATTTACATTTTATTGGTAGTTTTGCCGAAGCTTTATAAAGGGCTTCTCTAGCAATTTCTTCAGATACTCCATCGACTTCAAATAGTATCCTTCCTGGTTTAACTCTACATGCCCAAAATTCTGGTGAGCCTTTTCCTTTACCCATTCTGACTTCTGTAGGCTTTTTTGAAACAGGTATATTTGGAAACATTCTAGTCCAAACTCTACCTTGTCTTTTCATATGTCTTGTTAA
>MDSW01223590.1_pt1 | contig 16313 bp, 16 predicted proteins | sample 811171 | NCBI WGS metagenome assembly MDSW01 (sample SAMN05326641, study PRJNA326480) | marine metagenome | isolation source: seawater | place: Atlantic Ocean: North West | collected 2012
AACCTTGAAACCATCGGCATTATGGCCTTCGATAGGCACGATTTCGTTCTTCCAGCGTCCTTCCTGGGTGGCTTCCCAGGCCAGGCGATGGGAGCGGGCACCGAACTCGTCCATCTGCTGGCGGCTGACGCCATGCATCCGGCCCAGCATTTCCGCGGTCAGCCCCATCATATTGGAGGCCTTGGCCACATGCTTGGAGGCTTCGGGATTGAGGTCAACGCCATGGGTCATGGCCACATGGCCCATGTGTTCCACACCACCCACCACAAACACGTCGCCATTGCCGGTCATAATGGCCTGGGTCGCCGCGTGCAGCGCCTGCATGGAGGAGCCGCACAGACGGTTGACGGTCTGACCGGCCACGGTACGGGGTAACTCCGCCAGCAGCGCAATGTTACGGGCGATATTCATGCCCTGCTCCAGGGTCTGATTGACACAACCCCAGATCACATCCTCAGTCTCCGCCGGATCCCAGCCACTGTTGCGGGCCTTCAGCGCATTAACCAGCTCCGCCGATAACTTTTCGGCGCGCACATTGCGAAACTGTCCGTTTTTCGACTTACCCATGGGGGTACGGACAGCATCGACTATAACAACGTCTCTTGGATTCAAACTCATTTCAGTGTCTCCTTGGCTATCCGCTTACTGGTAAAAAGATTTGCCGTTAGCGGCCATGTCGCGCAATTTGTCAGTGGGCTGATACAACGGACCCAGTTCCTGATACTTGTCACACAGTTCTACAAACTGCTTCACGCCGATGGAATCGATGTATTTCAGTGCGCCCCCGCGGAATGGTGGGAAGCCAATGCCCATAATCAGAGCCATGTCGGCGTCGGCCACCGAACCCACGATATCCTCCTCCAGGCAGCGTACCATTTCCAGGCACATGGGAATCATCAGCCGCTCGATAATTTCCTGGTCCTCGAAATCCTTGGACGCCGCCACATGGGGCTTGATCAATTCGTAAGTGGTCTCGTCCACCACCTTTTTGGGTTTACCTTTTTTGTCGGTCTCGTACTTATAGAAACCAACGCCGTTTTTCTGGCCATAGCGCTTGTTTTCGTACATAACTTCAGTGGCATCTTTGTGATCGTACTTCATGCGATCGGGGAACCCTTCCGCCATCACTTCCGCGGCGTGCACACCGGTATCGATACCCACCACGTCCATCAGATAGGCGGGGCCCATGGGCCAGCCAAAGCGTTCCATGACTTTATCCACTTTCTGGAAGTCGGCGCCGTCCCGCAGCAACATGCCGAAGCCACCGAAGTAGGGAAACAGCACCCGGTTCACCAGGAACCCGGGGCAGTCTTTCACCACCACCGGTGTCTTGCCCATGGTTTTGGCATAGGCCACAGTGGTGGCAATGGCTTCGTCGGAGGATTTTTCGCCCCGGATCACTTCAACCAGGGGCATCATGTGCACCGGATTGAAAAAGTGCATGCCGACAAAATTTTCCGGACGCTGCAGGGCTTCCGCCAACTTGGTGATAGCGATGGTGGAAGTGTTGGAGGCCAGAATCACATCGTCTTTTGCCTCCTTCTCCACTTCTGCCAGCACACTCTGCTTAACCTTCACGTTCTCCACCACCGCTTCCACGATAATGTCCACGTTATCGAAATTGCCGTAGTTCAGGGTGGGTCGAATGGAAGCTAGCACCTCGCCCATTTTGGCGGGGTTCATTTTCTTTTTCTCCACCCGCTTGGACAGCAGTTTGGTGGCCTCGGACATGCCCAGTTCCAGGGCGTCATCCTTGATGTCCTTCATGATGATGGGCGTGCCTTTGAGGGCGGACTGAAAGGCGATTCCGCCGCCCATGATACCGGCGCCCAGTACCGCGGCCTGCTTCACCGGCTTGGCCTGTTTGGCCCATTTGCCGGTGGTCTTTTTCAGGGCCTGGTCATTGAGGAACAGACCGATCAATGCGTCCGCCGCCGGCGTGGTGGCCACCCTGGCGAAGTTTTTGGCTTCCACTTCCAGGGCTTTGTCCCGGGTCATGCCAGCGTGCTGCTGCATGGTTTCCACCGCGGCCATGGGGGCCGGGTAGTTGCGACCGGCCTGCTGCATCACCATGGCCGAACAGGTCTGAAACGCCATCATGTTTTCCATCGGCGGCAGTTTGATGGGCTCCAGCTTTTCCTGCCGCCGGGCCTTATAGTCAATCTTGCCGTCAATACAGTCCTGCACCAGCGACAGCGCGGCTTCCCGCAGCTTGTCCGGCGCCACCACGGCGTCCACCACGCCGTCCTGCAGCGCTTTGTCCGGCTTGTGCTGACCGCCGGCGGCGATCCACTCCACCGCGTTATCCACGCCGATTACCCGGGGCATACGCACGGTGCCGCCAAAACCCGGGAACAGCCCCAGCTTGGTTTCCGGCAGGCCGCACTGGGCGGCGGTGGACATGATGCGATAATCAGTGGCCAGACACATTTCCAGGCCGCCGCCGAGGGCGATGCCGTTCATGGCGGTCACGGTGGGAAACGGCAGATCCTCAATCGCGTTGAAGGCCTGATTGGATTTGATACACCAACCGGCGATCTCCTCCGCCGGCCGGGCAAACAGCTCGCCGAATTCGGTGATATCCGCACCGACGATGAACACGGACTTGGCACTGGTGACGATGGCCCCTTTGATCGACTTGTCCGCAGCCATGGCTTTGGCGGCCTCGCCCAGCTCTTCCACTGTCAAGCGGTTGAACTTGTTGACAGACTCGCCCTGTAAATCAAAATTCAGTTCCACGATGCCGTCCTGCACCGGCTTGACCGTGACGGCTTTTCCTTCATAAATCATCAACGTTTCTCCCGCACTGGGTTAACGATAAGAGGCTTGGTCGCTTGCTGTATTTTCAAACGACAGTTTGAAAGTGTTTGGCATGTTGCCGATTCCCACAGATTTTGGCAAGTTTTTTAGGGGCAGGATCCGGAAACTGTCAGCCTGGGTCCTGTATTCGTCCATTTCGGCATATTGACTTGCCAGTCAAGGAACCCCTGCGGACTCTATTATGCTTACCAGATCAACCGGTTCAAAACCCAATGAATGACCTTTGCCCCTGCGGCAGTGGGCAGCCCTACGGCTCCTGTTGCGAGCCGTTTCATCGGGGCCACGCCCTGCCTGAGACAGCACAACAGCTGATGCGATCCCGCTACTCGGCGTTTGCCTTAAAACAATCTCGCTATCTGCTGGCCAACTTGCATCCCAGCCGCCGCCGTGACGATGACCAGACGGAACTGCAGAACACGCTGACCCGTACTGAATGGACCGGGTTAAGCATTGTCAGTGAGCGCCTGGGTGGCCCCGGCGATACCGAGGGCTGGGTGGCCTTTCGCGCCGGTTTCCGACAGGGGGGCGGCCAGGGCGCGGTGGACGAAAACTCGTATTTTGTCCGGCAACAGGGGCGCTGGTGGTACCTGGAGGGGGAATCGCCACCCGCCTCTTCGCCCGGACGCAATGAACCCTGTTGGTGCGGCAGTGGCCGGAAATTCAAAAAATGCCATGGCTAAACCCTGCAAGACTGAAACCCGTTATGCGGCCGCCGTCTAAACAGGCCACTAATATGACAAAGCATCATTACACTTTTCGGTGGTTTTGCGGAATAGTAAATGGGTTGTCTTTCACAGGGATCAGGGAGACTGCTTTATGAAACGCCTCTACTATCTGTTCCGGGGGGCAGACACCGCCCAATCCATCAGCCGGGACCTACAGGCCGCCGGCATCAACGTCGGTCAACTGCATTTTCTCAGTCAGGATCAACAGGCACTGCAGTCCGCCCAGGTCCAGCAGGCGGATCTGCTGGAGGAAAAGGACATCAGCCACAGCGGAACCTGGGGCGCCATCTTCGGATTGGTGGTAGGCGCTTTGTTCGCCACCTACCTGTCGCTGGGCGAGTTGGCGGGCTATATCAGCCTGGGAAGTTTTTTCCTGATTTGTCTGCTGTTCACCTGCTTCGGGGCCTGGGCCGGTGGTTTTGTGGGGATCTCCACGGAAAATCATCATATTGCGCGGTTCCACGATGCGCTGGAGCACGGTGACACCCTGTTGATGGTGGATGCCTATAACGAGCAGGAAGAAACGCAACTGAAGCAGCTTATGCACACCCGGCACATGGAAGCCAGCTACGAGGGCGAGGAAGCCAATTACCGGGTGTTCCTGTAGCAGGGGCGGCCGGAGGGGCGGCGCTTAGATATTGTTGTTAAGCAGGGTGGCGACCTGCTGGAATTCGTCCCGCAGGCGCTCCAGCAGGTCCGCCGCGCCCGCTAGTGTGCCCTCCCGGCCCAATTGTTCCAGCTGCCGCGCCAGTTCTGACAGCGGCATCGCGCACACGTTGGATGATGAGCCTTTCAGGCTGTGGGCGACCTTACGCAGCCGGTCCGGATCGCCGGCCTCGATGATGTCCGCCAGCTCCTCCACCTTGTTGCTGGAATCCCTGATAAAGGTGGCCACCAGGGTGTCAAACTCCCCTTCCATGATGTCCTTCAATTCCTTTAGCGCAACAATGTCCAGGTGGTCTTCCGGTTTACTCATAATATTGCATCCTGTAATTAAACATCCACGTGCCAGTCGAATACCACCTCTACCTGGTTTCCCTTTCCCAGGTAGCGCACTGAGCGGCACATGGTGTTAATCAGCGGAATTCCGCGTCCGCTGTATCCTTCTGTTCGGTGTTCGGCGCCCTGCTTATGACCGTACTCGAACCCGTTGCCAGTATCTTCCACTACAATGGTGAGGACGCCCCCATCCTCCACCGGATGATGATCGATATGAAAGCGCACCCAGCCACTGTCCAGGGCCTGCAACTTCTCGGTTCGCTCCGCATAATAGCGCGCGAACCCGTCGGCGGAGGCTTTCAACTCGGAATGCAACTGCAATACGCCATGCTCCAGGGCATTAGAGTAGAGCTCGGAAAGTATGGTGTAGATCTTGCCACTGTGAGGTCGCAGGCCGGGCACTTCCATCAGCAGGTGGGTGATCAGGGGTAACGGATTAAACTCTTTCAGCGTCAGCGGCCGCAACTCATAGGTCATGCTCCAGTCGCGAGGGCCACCCCGCAGATACGATACGCCTCCCTCACCCAGGGGATCGCCCATATCCTCTTCTGTCACCATGGACACTTCCACCATGGTGTAGTCGTCATCCTGCTCACCGCGGCCGGCGTGCTGCTCCACGGCCCGCTCAATATTATGAAAAATGTCGTTGGGATCCTGGCTGGACAGGATCACCTCCAGGACCCGCTCTTCACCGAACATCTCACCGTTGTTATCAGCGGCTTCGATAATACCGTCAGACCAGAGCATGATCCGGTCTCCCAGTTCCATTTGTACCAGGGTGGTGTCGGTGTTGAAGCGGTCGGAATCCACTACCCCCAGGGGCAGGTGGCGGGATTTCAGGGGCTCCACCAGACGCTCTTTGGCTCGGAACACCAGCACGTCGGGAATCCCACCCACCCAGACTTCCGCGGATCGCTTGCGAAAGCTCACATCCACCATGCTGGCGCAACAGAACACGCCCACCGGCAGTATGCGTTTTAATTTCTTGTTGATCTCCCGCAGGATATCCTGCAGCGAAAACCCCTTTTGCGCCATCCCGTAGAAAATCTCGGACACCGGCATGGCGCCGATGGCCGCCGGCAGGCCGTGACCGGTAAAATCCCCCAGGAACACGAACATGCCCCCCGAGGGTTTGCGGGACGCCAGCACCAGATCGCCGTTAAATACCGCCATCGGCGATAGCAGGTATTTGATATTGGGGGCACTGATACAGCCGGGATGGGCGATGTTATCGAACACTTGTTTCGCCACTTCCTGCTCATGCACCAGACGATCATGGTGCACGGCAATTTCATCCCGCTGCTGCTGCACGGTTTCATGCAGACGCCGCATGCTGGCAAAGGCCTTGATTTTGGCCTGCAAAATAATCCGGTTATAGGGTTTGCTGAGAAAATCCAGGCCCCCTGCCGCCAGGCAATCGGCAAGGGAGGTGGCATCGCGCAGGGAAGTCAGGAAAATAATCGGCACCAGACTGTCACCGGCCAGCTGCTTGATGGTGCGGGCCGCTTCAAAGCCGTCCACATTGGGCATCAGAGCGTCCAGCAGCACAATATCCGGTGATTGTTCTTTGAACAGATCAATGGCTTCCTGCCCGTCTCTGGCGGCGTAGACGGTGTGGCCTTCCTTGCGCACGATGGTTTGCAGAATCAGCCGGTCGGAATCGTTATCGTCTGCGATCAGGATCCGCAGATGGGAATCCACCAGCGCTGTGCTATCCACCTTGAGTCCTAAGTTATCCATGGGGTCGGGGCGCCCACCAGATCCTGGTGGGCGAACTGCTTCCAGATCAGCGAATGGTAAACAGCTGTTCGAAGTTGGATATGGTCAGAATTTTCTTCACATCCGGGTTGCAATTCACGATCTCAATACTGGAGTTGTCCCCCCCGGCGTGGTCACGTAACAGTAGCAGCATACCCAGGGCGGAACTGTCCAGGTAGGTGGTTTCCTTCATGTCCACCACATAGCTCCGGGGATCTTCCGCCACTTTTTCATAGGCATCGCGAAATTCCTGATGAGCACTAAAGTCGAATCGGCCCTGGATCTTGATGGTCAGTTCACCCGAGGATGCTTCAGTAGACCAAATAGCCATTATCTACACCTCAAGAAGCAAGTAGTCATTTTATCTTTCAACCCAACAGAGAGTTATAAAAACACGCCATTAATTAAGAGCATAGACCATTTTTACCGGGCAAAGGAAAATAACCGCATAATTTTTTAGCCGCTGATTTCCGGCATCGCACCGGTGTTTAAATGGTCTTGCAATTCAGACATTTGATGCGCCGATAGTGTGCCAGATAACTTCAGCAAACGCATGTCAGAGATCACATCTGTCAGCCGCAGTTCAAACTGGTATAACACATTAATCACTTCATTGAGTAATCTTCGTACTGCGTCCCCCAGCTGCAACCAGCGCACGTCGGCCTGACTGCTGCGCTGGTAGCGATCGGCAATGCGGCGCAGACTTTCCTGGGCGCTCTGCACCTGATTGACGATATCCTGGAAGGTCTGGATCGGTGCGGCCGCCGGATTGTCCAGGTACGTCGACAACGGCCGGGCCAGCGGCCCCCGGGTCTGGCCCAGGCGGGCGTCCACCCGCGTCAGGATACGCTCAATACTGGCCAGATCCTCACTGGATTGTTCACTGATGGCCACCAGATCCCGCGATACCGTCACAAAGCCACGGCCCACCTCGCCGGTATGGGCGGCACTGATCATGGAGTTGAGGGCCAGCATCCCGGTACTGCGGGCGTTGGCGGTGGCCTCTACCAGGGCGTGGCGCACATTGCTGAGCAGGGACTGGGCCTGGTCCAGCTCGAGACTGCATTGGCGCCAGCTAAAAGACAAACCGGTTAAAAGCCTATCGAAATAAAGCTCGGCGGAATTCCCGTCCGCCACCTCTTCGGTGGCCGCAGCGCGCTCTGGGGACAACGGCATGGACGACGGGGCTGGGGGTTGACCCCGTAACCGATAGGCCCCATACCAGGCCACACAGACTGCCACCGCCAACAGGGCCAGATACAGGGGCACCTGTTGCTGCCGCATCAGAAACAAGAGCACCAGGCTGCCGATCCAGGCCAACAGGTAACAGAGTCTCCCCAGCCACAGCAGGCCGGGCGCATGGGGTGCGGTCATGGCGTCGAATCAATGCTTGTTAGTCAGTTGCAGCAGACGCCCGGCAATGGTGTCCAGGGGTTTGACCTCATCACCGGCCCCCAGACGAAATGCCGCGCCGGGCATCCCCCACACCACCGAAGTGGCTTCATCCTGAATGATAGTATGACAGCCGGCTTCTTTCATCCGTAGCAGGGCGCTGGCCCCATCGGTACCCATGCCGGTGAGCAGCACGCCAACGGTATTGTGCAACCCCTGCTCCAGCACTGAATCAAACATCACCTGCACGGAGGGGCGGTGCAGGTTGACCCGGTCACTGTCATCCAGTTGGGTCACCAGGCCATTGGGGCCTTTGCGCAGCTTCAGATGCCGGTCGCCGGGAGCAATGTAAACATTGCCCGGCAGCAGTTTCTGCTGGTTGGTGGCCTCATGGACATTCATGGCGCAGGTGTCATTCATGCGCAAGGCGTAGGAGGTACTGAATTGGGGCGGTATATGCTGAGTCACCACCACCGGCGGACAATTGGCCGGCAGCCCCAGCAATACGGTTTTGATGGCTTCGGTACCGCCGGTGGACGCACCGATGGCGATAATCTGCCCGGGTCGCGGCTGGTAGCCGCTGATTTTGTCGGGGACCTTGACAGCCTGGGGTCTCTGACGTAGAGCGCTGGCTTCCAGACAGCGGAGGTTGGCCCCCGCCGCAGCCCGGATCTTGGCACTGATTTCCTGTTCGTATTCCGCCAGCCACTTGCCCAGATTCTGTTTGGGTTTGGCCACGTAATCGAACGCCCCGATCTGCAGGGCCTCCAGGGTGGTGTCGGCGCCGGCCTCTGTGAGGGTGGAGATCATGATCACCGGCATGGGCCGCAGCCGCATCAGGTTTTTCAGGAAGGTAATGCCATCCATACGGGGCATTTCAACGTCCAAGGTGATGACGTCCGGACTGAGCTGCTTGATTTTGTCCCGGGCAATATAGGGATCCGCCGCCGTACCCACTACTTCCATGTCGTCGTTACCAGCGATGATCCCGGTCAACAATTGACGGATCACCGCGGAATCGTCAACGATCAGAACTTTGATTTTTCCGGTTCCTGCCATGCAACCCTCAGTCAAACAGCTCAATATCCCCTTGAGGCGGCTTGGTATTAATCGTTCTGGCGTAATTACGCTCCCGCTCGAACACCACGTCATTGCGAACCGTTTTCAGTTTACGCACTTTGACCGATCCGGTATCGGGGAAGTAAAGGACTTTTCGGGGATACAGTCCACCCACGTCCTCGGCCGCAAGATTTAACAGTTCGTTGGCGACAAACTGACGGACGAACTCGATATTCTTACGGCCAATATCAATCTGGCTCATGCTTTCCAGGACCTTGCCGCCGCCGAATATTTTGACTTCCAGATTACGCTTTTCACCGCCGTTTTTCAGAATCTCGTTAATCAGGTATTCCATCGCCCAGTTACCGTACCGGGCGGATTCACTGAGCGTGGACAATACCCCGCTCTCCAGATTCTCCCGCTGCACCGGCAGCATAAAGTGGTTCATTCCACCCACGCTATTGTACTTGTCACGCACACAGGCCGAGATACAGGAGCCCAATACCGTCACGATCATCTCACCGGCGGTGCTGACATAGAACTGCCCGGGCAGAATCTTGGCTGCGTAAACGCCCTGCTGTTTGTCCCAGTAGCGATTGATGTGACTGAACCCTTTGGGCGCCGCCGGCTGGGGATGAGGTGGATGCAGATACATGGGGGCCTGAGGGCGCATTTATGCCAGTTTCCTGTAGATTGTCCGGCCTACGGACTCAAAACGATTGGTAACGCCGTGAAGGCTTTCGGAGTGGCCAATAAACATATAACCCTCCGGCTCAATAATGTTGGCGAACCGGTCAAACAGTTGGCGTTGGGTGTCCTTACTGAAATAGATCACCACATTACGACAAAAGATCACATCAAAGCGGCCTTTCATAGGCCAGTCACCCAGCAGGTTAAGCTGGTTGAAGCGGATCAGCTGTTTCAGGGATTCTTTCACTGCGCGACTGGAAGGGCCGGCTTCGTTGAAGAAGCGCCGCACCAGCTCCGGATCCATATTGCCGATCCGGTCCTGGGCGTAGACTCCGGCCTTGCCATGGGCCAGCACATTGGTATCCAGATCGGTGGCGAGTATTTTGCAGTCCCAGCGTTCCCGGTCAAGCTGACCCTGAATGGTCATGGCAATGGAGTATGGTTCTTCACCGGTGGAGCATCCCGCGGACCAGATGCGGACCCGGCCACTGGCTTTTTTCCGGGCCAGTAACTCAGGTACCACCTGGTTCTTGAGGTAATCGAAGTGATGCGACTCCCGGAAGAAGGACGTCAAATTGGTGGTGATCGCGTTAATAAAATTGGTGAGCTCCGCTTCCGGATTGGCCTCCAGATACTCCAGGTAGGAATGAAAATCACCCAACCGCAAGGTCCGTATCCGGCGCACAATCCGGCTGTAAATCATTTCCTTTTTGTGCTCGCCCAATTCGATTCCGGTGCGCAGTTTTGCCAGCTGTTGAATCTGCGCGAAATCCCCATCGGTCATGGGAAATTCACGCAGAATGAAGCTGTTATCGCCTTTGCCGCTGTCCTTGATGGCATCCATGGTTTGCATCAGTGCAAGTGTCCCAAGGGTTACGGTTAATGGGATTCCTTCATTTCCTTAATGGCACTGATGGAAACTTCAGGGATACTGTCCACCCCCAGTAGTTGATCAATATCCAGTAACACCACCATTTTATTGTTCACGTTCACCAGACCTTTGATATAAGCGGTATTCACCTGATCTCCGAGATCCGGGGCTGATTTCATTTCCTCATTGGCCAGACTGTAGACGTCGCTGACCGCATCCACCACGATGCCCATCACTCGTGACGCTTTGGCACCGGCAACCTTCAGCACAATGACCACGGTCAGGGGGCCGTATTCCACCCGCTCCAGCCCAAACCGCTGGCGTAAATCGACGATGGGTACAATCGTACCCCGCAGATTAATCACCCCCTTCACATGGGGTGGCGAGTTGGGAATGGGAGTCACCGTCTCCCAGCCACGAATCTCCTGGACACTGAGGATATCAACACCGTATTCCTCATCTGCCATGATAAATGTCAGATACTGGTCGGTCTGGTCGTTCTCCCGGCCGGACACCTCCAGATCAATCTGTTCATGACCTCTTTGCTCCATTGCATTCATGGCTCTATTCTCCCGTAATGCTTGTACCGACTACGCTGCCCGGGTCTTACCTGACACCAGCTGCAAACCATTTTTTGCCTGTTGGGTAACACCACCCATGGCGATCAGATCAGTGATCTCGAGGATCAGCGACACCGTACCATCACCCAAGATGGTCGCTCCGGATATTCCATCCACTTTGTGATAATTGGTAGCCATACTCTTGATCACCACCTGCTGCTGACCCAGCAGATCATCCACCACCAACGCCACTTTGGTATTACCGGTTTCCACCACCACCAATAGGCTTTCCGCCAGATTGTCACTGCGGGGTTGCAGGCCGAACACCTCCCACAATTTGATGATGGGGATATATTCGTCACGCAGCCGGAATACGTCACAGCCGCCGGCCACATGATTGATCAGGCGCATATCCGGTTGCAGGGATTCGACAATGGATACCAGTGGAATGATGTAGGTCTGGCCACCCACCTCCACCAGTTGGCCATCCAGAATGGCCAGGGTCAGTGGCAGACGGATAGTGAACGTACTCCCTTGACCTTCCACCGAGCGAACCTCAATGGAGCCGTTGAGCTCCTGAATATTGCGTCGCACCACATCCATACCCACACCCCGACCGGATACGTCGGTGACCTGTTCGGCGGTGGAGAATCCAGGCTGGAAGATCAATTCCTGAATTTGTTCATCGCTCAGGGTTTCGTGCTCGCTGATCACCCCATTGGCAATGGCTTTCTGCAAAATGCGTTCGCGGTTCAGTCCCTTGCCATCATCGATGATCTCGATAACGATGTTGCCGCCCTGATGAAAGGCATTCAGGGTGATGGTACCGGTTTCCGGTTTGCCGGCCGCCAATCGCTGCTCCGGGGACTCCAGACCGTGGTCAATGCCATTGCGCACCAGATGAACCAGGGGGTCACCGATTTTTTCCATCACGGTTTTGTCCAGCTCGGTCTGCTCACCGAGCATCTTCAATTCGATTTTCTTGCCCAGCTGACGGGAAAGGTCACGCACCATCCGGGGGAAACGACTGAAGGTGAAACTGATGGGCAGCATGCGAATACGCATGACGCTTTCCTGCAGTTCCCGGGTATTGTGCTCCAGCTGGGCCAGCCCCTCCTGCAGTTTCTGAATGTTATTGAGATTGAGATCGGCGCCCATTTGTCCCAGCATGGATTGGGTGATCACCAATTCGCCCACCAGATTCACCAGGCTGTCGATTTTCTCGATGGACACCCGGATGGAGGTGGATTCCGCACTTTTCCCGGTCTCTTTTCGTGTAGCCGGGGTCGGGCTGGCCTGTTGAGCCCGGGCTGCCGTGGCGGGTGCTGCTTGCTCCGTGGGGAGCGCCGGGTCCGCCATGACTTCAGCGGGCGCCGGAAACTCTTCCGCCGGTTGCTCCCGCTCCCCGAAAAGGCCGCCACTGGCGGTGATCACCACCTCGCAATCGTCCACCACCCACTCGAAAATTTCTTCAATATCCGTGCGGGGATGGCTGCTGGTCAGGTACAGATCCCAGCTGAGATAACACTCCTCCGGATTGAGACATCCCAGATCCGGTAACCGCTCCAGATTGACCTGGGTTTCCAGTTCACCCAGTTCCGCCAGTTCCCGGAACATACGCAGGGGTTCGTTGCCGGTGCGCAGCAGATGCGCTTCCGGCACAAAACGAATGTGCCAGCAGGTACTGTCGGAGGCGGACACTGTGGGCGCTGATGCCGCCACTTCTGATTGCGTCGCGCCGACGGCAGCAGGCTCGCCGGCCCCGCTCAGAATCTGGTGGAAGGCCTGGATCAGCTGCTGGGATTGCGCCGTATCCACCGCTGTTCCCGCTTGCAGGGCAGTCAACATATTGCTGAGACAGTCAACGGACTGCAGCAACAGATCCACATGATCCGGTTGCAGTTGGCGTTTGCCTTCCCGCACCTGGTCCAGCAGCGTCTCCAGCACATGGGTGAACTCGGACACTTCACTGAAGCCAAAGGTACTGCTGCTGCCTTTGATGGAGTGCGCCGCCCGGAATATGCTGTTTATGGTTTCTGAGTCCACCTGGGAACAATCCAGTTCCAGCAGGCAGGATTCCATAACCTGGAGGCCTTCAAAACTTTCTTCAAAGAATACCTGGTGGAATTGACTCAGATCGATACTCATTGACTTATCCCAGCACTTTTTTAATGGTGTTCAACAACTGATCCGGGTTGAAAGGTTTGACAATCCAGCCGGTGGCGCCGGCAGCCTTGCCTTCACTTTTCTTATCCGCCGCCGATTCCGTGGTGAGCATCAGAATCGGAGTGAATTTGTAGTCCGGCAAGGTACGCAGATTTTTAATCAGCGTGATCCCGTCCATCACCGGCATGTTGACGTCCGATAACACCAGATCCACACCACCGCGCTTGGCTTTGTTGAGGGCATCCTGACCATCGCTGGCCTCTACCACCTCATAGCCGGCTCCCTGCAGTGTAAAACTGACCATTTGCCGCATGGACGCGCTGTCATCCACTGCCAGTATCTTTGCCATTAGTTTTCTCCGTTACTATCAGACTGTTGTGCCAAACCCAAATGTCGCGACAGCCCCAGCAGGGATGCCGCCTTTATCAGTGCCGCTGACGGCTTGATGATGGTTACCTGGAGATGCTGTTTTTCCATGGTTGCTATAAGACACGCCAGCGTTTGCAGAATACTGGTATCCACCCGCTCCACCAGTGAGGCATCAATCCTCACGGCGCTGCCGGAATTCAGATAAGTCTCTAATCTCTCGTGAAAAGTTTCCGCCTTGCTGATATCACAAGCGGCTTCCAATTGAATGGTGGCGGCCTCTGCCATAGACAGTGTCATCCATTGCTAGTCATCCGAAAAACAGGACCCACTACAGATGTGAATTCCTTTCTGAAAAGAATAGCCCCGTTGTGAAGTTACGCTAGAGAAGTGGAGGAAAATCTGAGGCCGGCGGGGAAATTAGATTAAACAAGCATAAGCACCGGCATGGTTATGCTAGTTAGAAGGGGTTGCCACCCCGGTATGGACGGTCGTCCTGGCTTTTCTGTTCCCGCCGCGACTCCTCCAGCGCCTCTTCCTGCCGGGCCCGTTCCACCAGCTGCTCCATGCTCTTGCGGCGGGCGTTGGCCTCCACCCATTTACGGCTTTGCGCCTGTACCGCACTCTGCCGCTGGCGGACCAATTCCTCCTGCCGACCAATGGCGGCCTGCAGGCGGGAGATAAACGCCTGATACAGGCCCAGCTGGGACGCCTGGGTAACCTGCTGCTGCTGGCTCTGAATGGTCTGGAAGTACTCCTGCAAATAGCCCTGCAGTTCCTGCTGCTGGCGCCGGGCCTGCTCCAGCTCCCGCTGCAGGTCCGCCAGCTTGCGCGCCTCCGCCCGCTCGGCCTGCTCCTTGAGCTGACACACCGGCAGTAAGCGACGGGATCGTTTCACCTGACCTCCTTATTCAAACAGCTTATCCAGTTGTTTCAGTGATTCCGCGAACGGTACTTTTTCGTTCATGGCCTGGGCCAGGTAGTGGCGGATGGGACCGATTTTACTGATGGCCAGATCGGTCTCGGGATCGCTGCCTTTGACATAGGCGCCGACACTGATGAGGTCACGGCTTTGCTGATAGCGGGCATACAGCCGCTTGAGTACCTGGGCTTTTTGCAGATGGGTTTGGTCGACCACCTGGGGCATGGCCCGGCTGATGGAGGCCTCGATGTCGATCGCCGGGTACTGGCCCTCTTCCGCCAGCCAGCGCGATAACACCACATGCCCATCCAGGATGGCTCGCGCGGAGTCCGCCACCGGATCCTGGACATCGTCGCCTTCGGTGAGCACGGTGTAAAACGCAGTGATGGAGCCACCACCGGGACGGCCGTTACCGGCCCGTTCCACCAGCTGCGGCAGCTTGGCAAATACGGAGGGTGGGTAGCCCTTGGTGGCCGGTGGCTCACCCACCGCCAGGGCGATTTCCCGTTGCGCCTGGGCGTAGCGGGTGAGGGAGTCCATCAGCAGCAACACGTTTTTGCCCTGATCCCGGAAGTGTTCCGCAATGGCAGTAGCCAGCATGGCGCCGTGCATACGTAACAACGGACTGTCATCCGCCGGGGACGCCACCACCACTGAACGTTGCAGCCCTTCCGGCCCCAGGCTGTGATCGATAAATTCCTTGACTTCCCGGCCCCGCTCGCCGATCAGGCCCACCACTGTGATATCGGCGGTGGTGAACCGGGTCATCATTCCCAACAACACGCTCTTGCCCATGCCACTGCCGGCAAACAAACCCATGCGTTGACCGCGCCCCACACTGAGCAGACTGTTGATGGCCCGGACCCCCACGTCCAGGGGTTCATCGATGGGCTTGCGTTGCAATGGATTGATGGGTTCGCGATGTAAGTTAACATGGCCTTCTGCTCGCAGGGGGCCGGCATCATCCAGCGGCTGGCCGCGGCCATCCAGCACCCGTCCCAGCAGTTCCGGCCCCACCGGTACCCGCGACACCTGATGATTGGGAATCACCCGTGCCCCCGGCTGCAGACCGGCGGCCGGTTCTATGGGCATCAGATACATTTTCTGATCGGCAAAACCCACCACCTCGGTTTCCACATCCGGATGGCCCGGCCCACGGATGGTACAGTGGCTGCCCACCGGCGCCCGGCAACCCACGGCTTCCAGTGTCAGGCCCACCATGCGCAACAGGCGGCCCTCCACCACATATTCAGGCGCGCCCTGAGTATAGGGCAAATAACGCTGCAACCGTTCAGCCAGGCTAGTTCTCTGATTCAGATCCATCGTCATGCTCCTGCCTGGCCGGGCCTGGGTGGGGTTTGGACGGCGATATTGGCGGCAGGTCGGTCTCCGGATCGCCACGGAAGCTATCCACTTCGTCCAGCAATTGATCCACGTGGCCCTGTTGTTGGCCACGCTCTTCCAGTGCCTGCTGCTGCTGTTCGTAGACCTGACGGATCACCGAAGCCAGCCGCCGCTCGGCCCGGGCATCCACCATGCTGTTATCGGTTTCCACGATACACCCGCCCGGCGTGATGGTGGGATGGGCCACGATGCGCCAGCTGTCCTCCCATTCCCCGTGTTCTTTAAGCACCTGTTCCACTTGGGCCAGATCCTCACGATTCAGGTGAATGCGCAGCCGCTGGCTGCCCGGTTGCAGGCAGTCGATGGCCTCCTGCACCACGGCGCGGATACCCGACGAATCCAGCCTCAACTCCCGCTGCACCACCCGCTGACAGATTTGTTCCACCAGTTGCAGCAACACCTGCTCCAATTCATTATCCTGGCTGGGGATTGGCTCCAACAACCCCCGGCAAATCTGGTTAAGCCGGGTAATCACCGCTTTGACCTCCCCCTCGCCACTCTGGTAACCCGCTTCATAGCCTGCCTGATGGCCTTCGTTACGGCCCTGCTCCAGGCCCTCCGCGTAGGCCGCCTGACGGATA
>MDSW01136090.1_pt1 | contig 16309 bp, 13 predicted proteins | sample 811171 | NCBI WGS metagenome assembly MDSW01 (sample SAMN05326641, study PRJNA326480) | marine metagenome | isolation source: seawater | place: Atlantic Ocean: North West | collected 2012
ATCGAGCGAGTAGCAACGGATAACTCCGTATTGGTGGCAAACTGCCTGAAGAACAGTGTCATCACTCGCGAGAGCACCAGTGTGGCTTTGCGCTGCTTCTTTACCGGCATCACTACGGCCAACCTTTATCATCACAATTGGTTTTTTTGCTTCTAGCGCACGCCGAGCCGCCTCAACAAATGCCTCAGGACGCCTAATGCCTTCGACCATACAAGCAATCATCTTGGTGTCGTCGTCATCGACTAGAAAATTGATATAATCAGCAAGATCTAAGTTCAGCTCATTCCCACTGGACACTGCATATGAAAATCCAAGACCACGCTCGGCTGCACGCTGCAGCCAGAACATGAAGGTTCCACCCGACTGAAAAACCACACCTGTCGAGCCCACTGGCAACCCCCGGATACGGGTGGCTGGATAGAACAATAAATTGGTGGGAAAAGACATGGCCCCCATGCAATTAGGCCCACAGACCACAAGGCCAGTCTCTTCACAGAGATCGCGAATTTGTTCAGCTCTTTTTGCGCCAACCTCGTCACCACCCTCCCCAAACCTTGCTGCATAAATCAATGCTGACTTTAAACCGTTTGACGCCCCGTCTCTAAGAACATCAGGGATAAATTCCGCGGGAATAATTGTTAAAGCGAGATCAATCTGTTCAGGCAAAGTAGAAAAATCAGGATAGACTTTATTTCCCCACAATTCCTCACGCCGGGGATTAACCAAATAGACGCTGGCCGGAAAGTCTGCGAATTCGAGGTTCTCATAAATCGCACGTGGCCATCCACCGCCTCCGGTTTCGGACGCACCAACAATAGCGACCGATTTTGGCCTAAAAAAATGTTCAGCTGAATGAAACAACGGGCACCGCTTAAGTAAAAATTATTATTTATCGAACAGTAAATTACTGATCCGGTCCAAGGTCAACCATAGGGGCTAAATTCTTTAAGTACCCAAAGGACCTAATTCCAACCATGATTCGAAAGACGAATGAATGGATTTGAGGGCTTTTTCTTGACAAGAATGGGATGTTCCCGCAACGTACAAAAGCCTAATTTGTTTATTGATGTCCTGGAAATCCATCATAAAAATGCTAGTGGTCAACCGTACTAGAGTATCCAAGATTGAACTTTTTAAAAGGTAACAAATTAGTTGCTGTTCAGATCTTCGGAGTATCCGTGATCGCCCTGCTGTTTGCATGCAGCTATTTGATTTTTGGTTCCGGAACGGAGCTGACAAAAAGCTCTACCAAAGAAAAAACTAAAGAAGCCAAAGTCGTGCTGCCATCAACGCCGGTAACTAGCCCAGCCCCAATTTTCAAGCCACCGCCGCACCCCCCTGAAATAATTAGAACCTTCAAAGCTAGGGCCGGCGACACGTTTATGAAACTCCTTATCAAGGGTGGAGCGGACCGCACATCCGCTCACAATGCCATCCGCGCCATGAATAAATTATACAAACCGCGTAATTTGAAACGGGGACAAAAGATCACCATAGCTATGAAATCGAAGTCTTGGGGCGCCAAAACAGGTCAGTTCGTTGGGTATAGTTTTAATCCGACCGCAGAAAAAAGTATCAGGATCTATCGAAGCGATAACGGTCGATTTAGGGCAAAGAAAATAATTCTTTTGCTTGATCGCAAGGACACACGCTTCACCGGCTCGATAAGCTCAAGCTTATATGCAGCTGCAACAAAATCCGGGATGCCAGCATCCAGTTTGGCTAGTGTGATCCGGCTCTTCAGTTGGGATGTAGATTTCCAGCGAGATATTAAAAAGAATGATAAATTTGATGTTTTGCTTGAAAAGCTTCATCAAAAGAATGGGGACTTTGCGCGCTGGGGCAACATCCTTTATGCAAAACTTACCCTGAGTGGAAAGGCGTTAAAGTTATATCGATACAAGTCCAAGCGTCATGGAGTGGAGTATTTCGACGAACGAGGCCGCAGCGCTCAAAAAGCACTCATGAAGACGCCAATTAACGGTGCCAGGCTTTCCTCTGGTTATGGGCTGAGACGCCATCCTATTCTTGGTTATACCAAAGTTCATCGTGGGGTCGATTTCGCAGCCCCAAGCGGGACCCCAATTTTTGCCGCCGGAAATGGAGTAGTAGCATACGCGGGACGAAAAGGTGCTTACGGAAAATATATAAAAATCCGTCATAATGGTCGTTACTCCACAGCATATGCACACCTTAGGGGTTTTAAGCGTGGCATTCGCCGGGGGCGCCGTGTAACGCAAGGTCAAACTATTGGTTATGTTGGCTCCACGGGACGTTCCACAGGACCACATCTCCATTACGAAATTCATGTGAATGGGCGTAAGATCAACCCTCTCCGGCTCAAGCTCCCGTCGGGTAGAAAGTTAAAGGACGCTGAATTCCGAAACTTTATTATAAAATTTAATCAAATAGATAACCGCTTGTTGCAAGCGGACAGGTCACAAGAAAATCGTAGCACCAGTCGCAAGGCTTTGAATTAATTAATCTATTTTTAGCGCTACTAAATTATATTTAAACGAACCGTTAACACCAAATAAAAGGACGCTGAAAAAACAATGTAATCGAATTAGCTTTTTACTTCGCAACTCAAATTCCAGCTAACCCCGCCTTTCTTCTCACGGCTATCATAGCTAATTCTCGATTTTTTCATTTTGACGCGTACTGCATCTGCCAGCGCCTCCTGAATGGTAGGAGGCAATTCATCGAATTTGATTTCTAAGATTAATGGTTCCTTTTTTTCTTTTTTACGGGACTTTCCGGGCTTCTTTGTTTTCGACCAGATATCGTCCCAACCTGTACGGTACTCGGGGGTCTTAACATTACTAAAAAATCCATAGTGGACCGCATCTTTACCACCAACCGACTCTTTACTCGATTTACCACTTTCGTTTACAGATTTAGGCGACGCTTCATGGCTCTCCGATGGCGACCCTGATTCTGACTTTGTTGCCGGCGACTTTTTACCTTTTGGTGATGCGCTCTTTTTATTTGATTTTACCGATTTCTCGCTCATCGCGAGGATCTCCTCTCAATATAGAAAATGTTATAAATCCGCAGATATAGCCCGATTGAAAAATACTAAATCTAACACGAAAACTAACGGGTAGATTTACCGGGTGGTGCTGCCCTTAATTTACGACCAAGGAAAGAAATTGCTTTGCTGTAAAGTAGCTCTTTGATTTGGTGCCAATGAGAGAACTTGATTAACTGATCAACTTGACCAAAGAGCGGCAAAGGTAGGTCACGCGCTTGCGCCAAATCCATCGCAATATCCATGTCTTTTTCATGCCAAGTAAATCGCGTCCCATCCCACTCCTCAAGTGTTCCGTTGCGACCGGGGGCTTGTAGCAGGGTCTCGCGCATTTTTTGTGGATCAATTCCGTAGCATTTCGCCAAGAGCAGGACTTCCTGGTTAGCTAAACTATGAACCCAATGAAGCATATTATTGACTGTCTTGCCGATTTCACCACATCCGAGATCACCGAGGTGATGAACAGCGCGGGAATAGCAAGCTATCACTTGTGAGGCTTTTTTAACATCAGCTTTGGAACCACCAACCATAGAGGCCAGGGTCCCATCGCGGGCACCGCCAAGACCAAAGCAAACTGGCGCATCCACAACCTTTAAACCCCCTTTTTTAGCAATTGCCGCAGCCTCTAATATCATATCAGGATGGCTTGTAGCCGTAATTACCAGTACTCCACCTTTCGTAGGTTTGCTGTTTGCCAAGTCAGTCACAACTTGGCGCACTTGATCGTCATAACCGACCATAATTATAATAACGTCACAAATGCTACCTAAATGTTTTAGGGATCGGGAAGCCTTAGCGCCCTTCTTCACCATTTTATTGACAGCCGCTTTGCTTAAATCATAAGCGTAAACATCTTTAAATTTCCCGCTATTTAAAACATGCGTTGCCATATGATTGCCCATAGCACCAACACCTACAAATCCGACATTCAACATCATCTCTCTCCAAAAACACTTACCTTTTTCTAGAAGCATCTTATAACGCACACGGGATATGCGGACAATCTCCCAAAAGACTGCGCTCCTCGGAGATAGCCGAATTCCGCAAATAATCGATCTAAAGTTTCAGTCACACCCCAAGCGGCATCATACACCGTCAAATTTCAATCGTTGTCACCTTTGAAGCTACCGCTACACGTCTTTCAAAAAGCAAAGGGGGCGACATATGAATGTTCAAGTTTTTCTGATAAATGGTCAAGTTCTTCTGACCAGCGCGTGACAACTCTTAAGCTATAAAGATGAAATTATATTTAATTTTGTAAATCTTGTGCTATGCCACGACTGGAAAATAATTGCTATTGAAGGGTAAAAAATTCTCTTAGTTTGGTTAAACAGGGTTCGAATCTTCAGACCCTTCAGCAATTACTTCGGGTGATGGCTCCTGAACAACCTCTATCCGTTCCACTGCTACCTCATCGGTTTTTATTGCTTCTGTAGAACCATTACCAATTTCAATCACCTCTGCGTCCGATTTACTCTTTGCACCGGCTACGGTTGATTTGCTGACCGTTTTATCATGTCCATTCATACTATTTTTCTGCGCGCCATTAGCTGCGACATGCTCAGCGTTATTATTATTCTGGTTATTTCGATTATTATCGCGTTGCTGCTGATCTTGCCGGTTATCAGAACCACCACTCGCGCTTAAAACACGATAATAATGCTCTGCATGTTGGTAATAATTTTCAGCTTTAACAGGGTCACCGGCTGTCGCCGCCTCCCGCGCTAATGCCTGATATTTATCAACCACCTGTTGAGCGGTGCCGCGGACTTTTGTGTCGGGCCCACTACTATCGAAATTGTTATTACGCTGAGGTCGATTACCACGACCTGAGTTCCCCCGACCCCGTGAGCGCCGGTTATTAGGACCTGATCTCATAAATTCTAATCCGGTTATTGTTCCATTAACACCTGAACGGCTTTAAAACTATATGTGACTTTACCCACATTCTCTCTCCATCTCTACAACCGTGTTCACGGCCGTCATGGATATGTTTTCTCAGCCTTTTCAGGAACATTCAGGCGAACTGCACTTCTCTTTGCTTATCCGCCCGGCTGGTACACTAGTGGGGTTGGCCACGCTTTCCAACCCTTTTTTTCTGGTTTAATTATTGCCCTTTTCGGGAAAAAACGCAGCATCGTTCAATCCCATCAAGATCTGGAAGGGTTTCTATATGCTTTAATCCCGCACTGGAAAATATTTTTATCAAAGAATTGACTTGACCAAGGCCGCATTCTAGTACCGCGAAGCCGTCTGGGTTAAGCAATCGATGCACATCTGGCGCTAGTTGACGAAAAGCTGAGAGCCCGTCAACTCCTGCGAACAAAGCCATCTGAGGTTCATAAACAACGACCTCAGGCTCAAGAAAAACCGCTTCACTATCCGCTATATAGGGCGGGTTACACAAAATCAGGTCAAAACTACCATAAAGGTTCTTTCCCCAAGAAGAGAGTGCAAATTTTAATCTATTCTCAACTGAGTGTTTTGTCCCATTTCGACGAGCAACCTTCAATGCGGCTTCAGAAATATCAACGCCTATCCCCGCCGCTAAAGGACACTCCTTCAATATTGTAATAAGAAGGCAGCCACTACCGGTCCCTAGATCAAGTACCGAAAAACCTTTCTGAGTATCTTCGACAAATTGCAAGGCTGCCTCAATTAGCGTTTCGCTTGCTGGGCGGGGGTCAAGGACATCAGAAGTTACTAAAAACGGCAAACTCCAAAACTCCCTTTCACCAATTAGATGAGACACTGGTTCTCGCAACGCGCGACGTTCAATTAATGATTCGAAAGAATGAAAAATTTGGGGGGTCAAATCCCGATTAGAATTAGTAATCAAAGTTACCGGCTCTATATTTGCAGCGTGACAAAGCAAAAGTTTTGAATCAAAATTTGGACTCTCGACTCCTGCTGCAGACAATTTTTTTGTCGCTGCGTTCAATGCCGCTGTAATTGTCGACATAGGCACTATTGCGAAAATTCTGCTAATAGTGCGGCCTGATCTTCAGCTGTTAATGCATCGACAAGCTCATCAAGGGAATCACCTTCCATCACCCTATCCAATTTATGTAGGGTCAATCCAATCCGGTGATCTGTAACTCGCCCCTGTGGAAAATTATAAGTCCGGATCCGTTCTGAACGGTCACCAGAACCTACCTGGCTTTTTCGAGTCGCCGCCCGATCTGCGTCAGCGGCTGCCCTTTCTGCCTCATAAATACGGGCCCTTAAAACTTTCATCGCCTTAGCACGATTTTTGTGCTGTGACTTCTCGTCCTGCTGGCTAACAACGATTCCTGTCGGCAAATGGGTGATCCGCACGGCGCTATCTGTCGTGTTTACGTGCTGGCCACCAGCCCCCTGAGATCGGTAAGTATCAATCCGAAGATCTTTGTCCTCGATAACGACATCAACCTCTTCCGCCTCGGGCATGACCGCAACAGTCGCCGCAGAGGTATGAATTCGTCCCCCAGATTCTGTTTCGGGAATGCGCTGCACGCGGTGTACACCCGATTCAAATTTTAAACGAGCGAATACACCCTTGCCGGAAATTACGGCAACACCTTCCTTAAGACCCCCGATTCCAGTATCCGACAACTGCATTGTCTCATGCCTCCAACCCTGACGCTCTGAATAACGTTGATACATCCTAAACAAATCAGCTGCGAATAAAGCTGCCTCCTCACCACCTGTCCCTGCTCGAACCTCAAGTATAGCATTCTTTTCATCGGCAGCATTCTTTGGCAACAAGAGAATATTCAAGCGTTTTTCAATTGAAGGTAGACGCTCTCGCGCATCGCGCATTTCCTCCTCCGCCAAGCTCCTCATTGCAGATTCGGAGTCTTTATCGGCAACCATTCCGCCAAGATCGGCGATTTCATTCTGCAAAGCACGGAGTTCATCAATGCACTCAACAATAGGGGTGAGTTCTGCATATTCTTTAGATAATCGAATAAATTCCTCTGGAACAGAGCTTTGTTCGCTCGACATTAACTGTGTTAACTCTTCTCGGCGCGCAACGAGCAAATCGAGTTTGTGATCAAAATTCACTTTTCATTCTCTTCGGTTTTTTTCAATACATCGTTTAGACTAAAAAGATATCGAACAGTTTCCTCATACCTAAGAAAATCATCTATGTCGTCTTCTGCAATCTTTCGCAACTTTCCGGATGGGGCATGTAATAGACGATTAACGAGTAGCCTAGTTGCTTCTTCAGAATTATTTAGATTTTCCAAAATTACAGATTCCCGGATATTCTCAAAATGGCGCCGTAGCGCAGAGACCGTTGAGCTAGCTTGACGACCATCACGAGCTTTATAAAAACGTTCAACCTCTTCAGTTATAATTTGGCCCGCGGCAATTACCTCTTCATCACGACCGGGGTAACTCTCTATTGCGATATTCTCCAGATCGCAAAGGTCATAAACAAACGCACTATCTAACTCATTAATCTGTGTTGGTATTTCAGCTGGTACCCCAGTATCTATCAAGAAAATTGGCTTTCGTCGTCTCACTTGTAACACGTCTTCCATTAACGCTCGCGACAACACGTGGCGGCCGGCCCCAATAGCCGAAATTACGACATCTGAGTTCTGTAGACAGCTTTCCAATTCATCAAAAGAAGTGTGATGGCCACCTATTCTGCGAGCTAAAGTTGCGGCTTGGGACTCTATCCGAGCAATAACTGTTAAATTTCTTAGGCCGCGACTTTTTAAATGTTCTGCAATTAGCTCACCCATTTCACCGGCCCCAATAATTAACGCGTCAACATTAGAAAGTAGGCCATGGATGTTAAAAGTCAGCCTCTCCGCGGCGGCGGCTAAAGATACTGGCCTTTTCCCAATCGCCGTTTCCGTTCTGACGCGCTTAGCGGTACGATATGAGGCCTCTAGTAACGTGTTTAGAGTTGTATCGACCATTTTGTTGTCTTGGGCAATACGATGAGCTACCTTAACTTGACCAAGAACCTGTGGCTCACCAACGACCAAACTATCAAGCGAGGCAGCAACTTCAAAAATATGCTGAACAGCCTCTCGTCCCTCAAGCCTGACACATTCTTCCCCTACGGCTGATGCAGAAAATCCGGCTCGTGCTGCTAGCGCGTTTACAATAATTTCGCTAGCTTTATCTTGATTTGCATGATTCAGAAACATTTCAACCCTGTCACAAGTTGAGAGAAGACAGCAATTAGAAATACCAGCAAGGCGCAAATTCATAAGAAATTCAGAAATTTCCTCTGGTTCAAAGAATAATCGCTCCCGCAGAGAAACACTGCTGCTACGTTGATTAGCTCCAACTACCATCAGTTGGAGATGGCCGTTAGTTGCAATCATAAAAAGCTAACCGAATTGTTTAAGGTGGACAGGGAGCAACTCCCGTGTCACCTCCTTTTGTTCGCCTGTATCAAGGTTGCGGACGGTTGCTGAACCACGTTGAAGCTCATCCGGACCGAGAAGAATTGAAGCGACGGCATTCAACCTATTTGCACGTTTTAACCTGCGACTTAAATTACCGCGATAACCTAATTCAATAACATATCCACAAGACCGTAATTCATGGGCCAAGGCTAATGCCTCACTCTGGAATTCTGGGAGGACGGGTATAACTGCGATGGGCCTAGTTAGGTCAGGTGTATTCTTAGCCAACATAGCCAACCGCTCGATTCCGGCGGCCCAGCCAACGCCGGCGGTGGGGGTACCACCCATTTGCTCAACTAATCCATCGTATCGGCCGCCCGCTAGGATTGTACCCTGTGATCCAAGGCCTTCAGTCTTAAACTCAAATGCCGTATGGGTATAATAGTCTAATCCTCGAACAAGCCGCGAATTTCGCTTATAAGAGATTGAGAGTGCATCTAACCCCTCTGTCACTGCAGCAAAAAACTCTATCGATTCTGTATCAAGACTACCAGAAAACTGGGGTGCTTTTTCAACAATTTTTTGATCACCTTTATTTTTTGAATCTAAAATTCTTAGCGGATTTCGTTCCAGCCGTTCTTGACTGTCTTCGGATAAGCTTGAACGATAATCGTTGAGATAAGTAACGAGTTTTTTTCGGTAGGCTGCACGACTTGGCGCATTACCAAGCGTGTTAAGTTCAAGAGCACAGTGTGATAAAATACCCAAATCTTCTAAAACCGCAGCGCCGAGAGCTATAACTTCAACATCACCAATAGGCTCAGGGACGCCAACGAGCTCAATCCCAGCCTGATGAAATTGCCGAAACCGCCCCTTTTGGGGACGTTCGTATCGGAACATCGGCCCATGATAAAAAAATTTAAGTGGAAGACTTTGTGCCAAACCTCCTGAAATTAGCATCCTAGCTATACTAGCTGTGCCCTCTGGCCTCAGGGTTACTTCGTCACCGCCCTTATCGGTAAATGTGTACATCTCTTTTGTTACAATATCCGAAGTATCTCCAAGAGTTCGTTTAAAGACATCTGAAAACTCAAAGATAGGCGTCTCAACTTTCGAATAGCCGTACCGCTCTGCGATATTATGGGCTGTTTCCTCAATAAAGCGATGCCGTCTGCCCTCTTCAGGCATTATGTCACGTGTACCGCGTACTGGTTGTAATTTTGACATGAGGCGCTAACGCTGACCAGGTGAACGAGCAAGGAGGGCATCCGGATCCAACAAGATATCACGGCGCACTGCTCCAATTGGGCCAAGCGCCACTATAATTTTCCCATCTACCAGAATATCGACGCCTCCAGCATTACCAGTCGAAAATTTTATGCCCGGCTTTAGCGGAACTTGGTAGGCATCTCCTTCTTTCAAAATTCTTGAGATCAATCGTTCTCCACCCGCCCCTCTAAGCTCTACCCAAGAAGCTGCATTAGCGCGCAGAACAATCCTACTTTTCGGCTTCAACAGTCCAGCAATTCCTTTCTTTTCTGAAGAAACTTTTTGAGATTGTGTTGTTGCACGTAGCCTTTTTTCTTCTAATTTCTTACTAGATTGATTCTTCGTCTTAAGTTGCGGTGGCTTATGCGCTTTGCTGGGTAAAATTGTAGTAGTAAATTCTTTTGATTTAATAGCAAGTTTCTGCGACACCGCCTTATTTACAATAGATGACTGTTTTTTTTGCTTTTCGACTATGTCCGAAGTTAGTTTTTTAATTGGGCTAATGACATTTTTATTCGCTTGGTTACTCAAGCGAGCAGAATCGGACATTGTTTCTGGTAATGCTGAAATAACTTCTGTCGCGCTTTGACCGCGAACCGTAAGATAATACCAGATACTGTAGGTGCTAGCGGCGAGAATCCCTGCAACTAATAACACCCTCGCGGTGGGCAAACGTGCCTCTGCAGTAAGCGACAAAGGGGCTAAAGATGAGTGCGAGGAGGAATGAGCTGTTACTGTATTGTAACGGCGCATCACTTCATCAATTTCAAGACCGAGATAAATGGCATAAGCGCGAACAAACCCGGCGGCGTATGTGGGGCCAGGCAAATCATCAAATTTGCCACCTTCGATCGCTTCTAGATAGACTTCACGAATTTTTAAAGCGCTAGCAATGTCAGACAATTTTAAATTTTTGCCTTCCCGAAATTCACGCAAAATTGTTCCAAACTCCAGCGCCGCTGCACCAGCGCCGCCCGATTCAGGTCCCGTTGTTGCTCCGGACTCTGTCAATGTTTACTCTCATTCCCTGGTTGGATACCATTCTTATAAGGATTAGTATGCTCCGTTAGTAACAGAATTTGTCTTTCCAAATCAACGTAATCTTGGTCCAAGAAAATTTACCCAACCGAAATTGGAATATTATGATCCTGAGCATAGGCAACAAGCTTCTGTCGAACGCTATGGTCGGGTATATCAATAAGGCTCTCTACATATGTTGAAAGTTCGGAGGTATCGAGACACCTTAACATAGCCCTAACAGCGCCTATCCTCACCGGAGCCATAGAAATTGTTCGAAACCCCAGACCAATAAGCGTCATCGCCTCTACGGGACTTCCGGCCATTTCACCACATAATGAAAGATCTACACCCGCCTCTCTTGCCTCTATTACCAAGTTTTTCAATAACGACAAAAGGCCAGGGGACAACACATCATATCGACTTGCAACTCTCGGGTTTCCACGATCAGTTGCAAATAGGAATTGGAATAAATCATTGCTTCCAACGGATAAAAAATCGACCCTCTCGAGTAATGGTTTTAACTGCCACATAAGACCGGGCACTTCTAACATGACGCCGACTCTTAATTCTCTTGGAAGTTTTCCACCGCGCTTCCGCTCACGGTCTAGTTCCTTTTCCAAAATTGACTTAGCAGCGTCAAATTCTGCAACTTCAGCAATCATTGGAAACATGATCGCAAGATCTTGGCCACTCGCACCGCGGATTAATGCCCGTAATTGTTGCCGGAGCATTGAGGGTCTATCAAGCGCCACACGCACCGCTCGCCACCCCATATTAGGATTTTCTTCAGCAACATCGCGGAAATAGGGCAGCTGTTTGTCACCGCCAATATCAAGAGTACGGAACATGACTGGTTTGTCATTAGCAATCTGATAAATATTTTTATAGAGCTCGGTCTGGCCCTCAACATTGGGGAACTCAGCTCGAACCATAAATGGGATTTCGGTTCGATAAAGCCCTACTCCATCCGCACCGGTATCTTTAAGTTGCTGAACATCAATCAAAAGCCCAGCATTTAAGTTCAAAGATATACGCTGACCGTCTAATGTGACCGGTTCTTCATCTCGCAAAGCGGCATAAAATTTCTGTCTCTCTGTTTTTGCTTGGATGGTATCCGCTACCATTTGCTGGATATCCTCACTTGGCCGCACAAAGACCTGTCCATTGTCACCATCAACAATTACAGGGTCATGTGGATCTATTCGCGCCAGCAGGTCAGTGATACGCCCCACTACTGGGATGTCTAGCGCCCGAGCAACAATTGCAACATGCGCTGTCGCGGAACCCTCTTCAAGCAATAAAGCACGTAACCTATGTGGTTCATAATCAAGCAATTCAGCAGGCCCCATATTATCAGCCAGAAGCACCACATCGTCAGGTAGACCCTTGTCACCTGCAGATGTTAGCGGGGAGTCGTTTAAATGTTGCTGTAGACGCCGGGCAAGATCTTCAAAGTCATGCATACGTTCCCGCAAGTAGGGGTCAGTCGCCATATTCATACGAATACGAATATCCTCCTGTACTTTTTGGACTGCAGCTTCAGCCGTAAGTCCACTATATATTGCTTCGCGCAGCCGTTTCATCCAACCCTCGTCGCGCGCAACAAGCCGGTAGGTCTCAAGCACATCACGGTGTTCGCCTCGCCCTGAAAGTTCAGTTGCTGCAAACAGGTCTTCGATAGCTTCTTGCATCTCGTTTAACGCTCTATGGAGTCTCGTTTCCTCAGCTTGGGTGTCGTCAGCAAAAATTGCTCTTACTTCAACTCGCGGTTGATGCAACACAGCCTCGCCCACGGCGACACCTGTATTAATTTGGATTCCTGTCATCCTAAGTGGCAAAATCGCGTTACCCTCTGCGATTATCTGTTCACTGGGGCCTATCAAATCTCCGCCTGCAATTAGTTCCGCTAAAACGACGACAATCATTTCCAACGCTTCTATTTCTTCTTCGGTATATTCGCGTTTAGCTTTATTCTGAATAGTTAGAACACCGCGAACGCGGCCTCCCCGAAGGATGGGAACACCTAAAAAAGAGTTATAAACTTCTTCGCCAGTTTCCGGCCGATAGGCAAACTTTGGATGTGCCTGAGCATCAGCTAGATTGAGGACACAGGCATGTGCAGCGATATCTCCAATTAACCCTTCATCAACTCTCAAGCGGGTTTTATGAATTGCACTTGGGTTAAGGCCCTCAGTTGCAAATAGTTCCAGCACTTCACCTGCACGCACAACATAAACTGTGCAAACCTCTGCAACCATCTCCTTAGCAATTACCTTAACGAGCTCATCTAGACGTTCCTGTGCGGTGCCATAACCAGACATTACGCCCTGAACACGTCTTAAAAGCGGCCGGATCGCTGTACCAATAGTATGCGCCATTTATCGTCGCCGTCTCGCCGCTCTTCTAGCGGCGTATTATCTACGTGGCATCTAAGCCATACGCAGTATGTAAAGCCCTTAAGGCAAGTTCGGTATAATCCTCAGACACCAGGACACTGACCTTGATTTCCGATGTCGAGATCACCTGGATATTGATACCCTTTTCAGCAAGAGCGGTGAACATGCATTGAGCCACCCCTGCGTGGCTTCTCATTCCCACTCCAATGACAGAAATTTTTACTACGTTAGAATCTGCAATCAAACGCTTGAAACCGAGGGAGCCCTGATTTGACTCTAAAATGGCACGAGCACGCTCGAAATCTTCTTTTACAACCGTAAAGGTCATGTCGGTTGCCTTACCATCTTCGGAAACATTTTGAACGATCATATCAACGTTAACGTTGGCTTCAGACAATGGACCAAAAATCCCTGCCGCCACCCCTGGTTTATCCGCTACTCTGACAAGCGTAATCTTTGCTTCGTCTTTGCTATAGGCAATGCCACTGACAACTTCTTTTTCTAGGATTTCTTCTTCATCTAAAACCATTGTACCCTCAGCTTCAGAAAATGACGACCTGACTTGAACCCGAACGGCGTGATTCATGGCGAGTTCTACAGAACGTGTTTGCAGAACTTTGGTGCCAAGGGAAGCCATCTCGAGCATTTCTTCGTAAGTAATTCGATCAAGTTTACGCGCTTTTCCAACAATTCGGGGGTCGGCCGTATAGACCCCATCAACATCGGTAAAGATATCACATCGATCAGCTTTCAAAGCAGCGGCTAATGCCACTGCCGATGTATCAGACCCTCCCCGGCCCAGGGTCGTAACCCGGTTATCAGAACCCAGCCCTTGAAACCCAGCAATAACAGCCACTTGTTTCGATGCAAGTCGTGACCTGAGGTTGTCGGTTTTGATCCCCAAAATCCTCGCTTTTCCATGCGAGTCGTCTGTCCGCAAAGGAATTTGCCAACCTAACCAGGATCTGGCATCTATTCCTAGTGTCTGCAATGATAATGCGAAGAGACCTGCTGTTATTTGTTCGCCTGCTGCCACAACGGTATCATACTCCCGAGCGTCATGCAGCGGGGCAGCACGCACGGTCCAATCAACAAGTTGATTGGTCGTTCCTGACATAGCAGAAACAACAACAGCAACCTCGCTACCCCGATCAACTTCAGCTTTAACCTTTTCGGCCGCCGCCTTAATATGATCAATATCGGCAACTGACGTGCCGCCAAATTTCTGGACAACTCTTGTCATCTCAAAATCCACCCGAAAAATGCTTACAGCGACTTCCAGCCCTTTTTTTCTTCTGGGGAAAAGCCATATACCAGTAATACTGCGTGCAGCGGGCGTTTTCTTACTCTATATCGTTGTTAAGTGGCAAGTAATTCAGGACGAATATATTTTATTCGATTACAAAAAAATGACTGAAGCAGAAATTAATAGCAAAAACACCGTTGACGCTGCTGAAATCGAACGTTTTTCAGCTTTATCTGAGGCTTGGTGGGATCCAGAGGGGGACTTTGGACCACTTCACCGCTTTAATCCGGTGCGCTTGGAATATATTCGGAAGCAAATTTGTACGCATTTCGACCGGGACCCCCAAAGTTTAAATACCTTAAAAGGTTTGAGTTTGCTAGATATAGGGTGTGGTGGTGGATTAGTCGCTGAGCCAATTGCGCGAATGGGCGCTAACACTTCAGCTATTGATGCATCCGAGAAAAATATTAAGGTTGCCGATTTACACGCCCAGCAAAGCGGACTGGATATTACATATCGGGTTGCTACTGCGGAGAAGTTAGCATCAGAAAAGACACAATTTGATGTCGTATTGGCTTTAGAAATCATTGAACATGTTGCCGATGTCGATTTTTTCGTCTCCTCTTGTGCCTCATTGATAAAGCCCGGAGGTTTAATAATTTTTGCAACACTTAATCGTACTGTGAAAGCTTTTCTCCTCGCAATAATCGGAGCAGAATATGTTTTGAGGTGGCTGCCACGTGGTACCCACCGCTGGGACCGATTCCTAAAGCCCTCTGAACTCGTAAAATCACTAAACTGTCAGAACTTAAGAATGAGTGACCTTTCTGGGGTCACCTACAATCCCTTGAACGACGTTTGGCGACTTTCCAAGGACGTATCCGTAAACTACATGGTTTGTGCTGAAAAGCTACATTGAATATCTTATCTTATCATTTCAAAATTAAAACTGAACACAACGACCGAGTATTTAGACGCGGGACCGATTAGGCGTCGTGGTTAGGAAGCCAAGGGATTTGCTGCACATCAATCCCCTCTTCGCTCAGTTCCTCTGCTTCTTCTGCCGTCGCCTCTCCATGAATATTGCGTTCCTCTGCCTCACCGTAATGAATTTTACGGGCCTCTTCAGGGAATCTTTTTCCTACATTATCGCTATTCTTTTCAACATGTTCGCGTATTTCCCTAAGCGCCGATATATACTGTCCCATCTGCTTTTTTGTTTTAGGAGAAAGGCGGACGGCTTTTTCATTCCCTTTTTTTGCCCCTGCAACAGAAGGGGCCATCAATGCCTTATTGACTTTTGCATCGCCACAAACTGGGCATTCAATTTTATTGGCCTTACGCTGTTTTTCAAAAGCATCGCTGCTCGGGAACCAAATTTCAAACTCATGGTCGTTAGAGCATCTTAAATCAAAAACTATCATTTTACTAAAAATGCCCACATTTGAATTTTACAATCATATCGTATTTAAAACATGGCAATATTTAATAAATCAAGCTTTAACCGCTATAGAGAAAGACATGAATATAAACAAATCAGAACAACCTTCGAATTGGGTCACTCGTTTCGCGCCAATGATTGAGGCCGGTGGACGCGTGCTCGATCTCGCCTGCGGTAACGGACGACACTCAAATTTCTTGGGCTCCGCCGGCTTTTCGGTAACTGCGGTTGATCGTAAAATTTCGAAGATTAGCCAAGACTCTAAACAGATCAGATGGATTGAACACGATCTTGAAAAGGATGACCAATTTCTATTCCAAAACCAATACTTTATGGGTGTTGTGGTAACTAACTACCTCTACCGACCATTAATACCAGCAATCATAAACGTTTTGGATAAGAATGGTATTTTGATCTATGAAACCTTTAGTCTTGGTAACGAACAATATGGGCGTCCTTCAAACCCTGATTTCTTACTTAAACCCGGCGAACTTTTTTCCGCATGCTCGGAAAAACTGCGCGTAATTGCATATGAGGAGGGAACTATTAAGG
>MDSW01162600.1_pt1 | contig 16308 bp, 7 predicted proteins | sample 811171 | NCBI WGS metagenome assembly MDSW01 (sample SAMN05326641, study PRJNA326480) | marine metagenome | isolation source: seawater | place: Atlantic Ocean: North West | collected 2012
CAGTATTTGTAATTGCATTGTGATCGGTAGGCGTTAATCTGTCGCAGGCGTTCGTCTAACTCCTCGATTTGCCGAGAGATTTTTCGAGCCTCTGGTTTGAGATTTTGAGGAAGTCTGGCGATGAAGTCGGCGGCGTTGAACTCGAGCTTGTTTTGCGCGCTGAACGCGTCCATGTACTCTTGCTGATTACGCTCCAGAGGCGCTTTCTCGTACGCCTTGCGCTCCTTCTCAGGTAATTTGGCGTAACGCTCTTTTCGCAGTTGCTCGCGCAAGCCCGGTTGGATTTCGGACAACCGATCGTGGGCATCGCTTCGTTGCTGGGCGTACATGCTCATGTTGCCCAGTCGAATCAGGGTTCCCCATGTGGTTGCAATGTCCCGGTTACCGAAGTCCGTCCATTCATCATATGCGGAAAGCCAAGCGTACCGATGTTTCTCATCCAGCACACCTTCTTCGGACAAGGATTTGGCGTAATTGATCTTCTGATGGTGCGCGTTGTCTTCATAAACGAGCGGGCTTTTACCTTGGTAGAGCCGATATTGGTCACTTCGACCGACCACCATGAGATTGGTGAGTGGCACGTCCTTGGAGGCGATTGCTTGCAGTCCCTGGGCGTACCACAGGCGAGCAGTAAGCCAGTTGTCAGGTCGGTAGTCGTAGCCAAGTGCGATGGCGTCATCAATCCGAGGAATGGATTGGGCCATCTCGGCGTGGAATTCGTCATCCGCACGATACAGTTCGCGGAAGAAGACTCGCTCGTCCGACTTGCCGATTTTTTGCCCGGTAAACCATCCCAGTTGCCACAGCAGTCGCGGGTTGTTGCGGTTGAACGCAGTGCCGTCCTGCATGTAGTTGATACCTTTTTTGACCCAATGGTACCGCTGCCGGTAGCTATCGAACTCGACCGAAACATTGTAGGACAAATTGTGTCCTTCAAATTCCCAGATTGATACGAAGTTGGGTTGCAGCTTGGTGCGTGTTTCATTGGTTGCTGAGAGCAGATGCCACTGCTTCTTTTTCTTCTGCTCGGCCGCTTGCTGTGCCAACAGCATCGATGCCACACCGCGCATGCCAAGTGTTGCCAGCTTCATCGTTTCACTGGCGGGATCGATCTTACCGAGTTGTGCTTGTGCGAGTTGATGGTCGCGTCGAATGCGAGATAATTCACCTCCCGGGTTTTTCGTCGTGGCGGTTCTTCCGAGCGAGAAAAGCGGGAACAGCAACACTGCAATCGCAGAGATGTAGGCGACTTTACGAGTGAAGGAAGCATTCCAGTTCATAACAGATTATCTCCGCGCCTAGTCGGCACTGGCAATCTCACGAGTTTTCAGAAAGAAGTAACCGATGATCGTCGTCCCGGCGATATAAACCAGCGCCAAGGAAAAATGGCGAGCCAGCAAGTCCAAGTCAACATTAAAGCCGTACGCGATGCGTTCACTTGTATCAAAGTTTGAGTAATTCGGCAGGACTTCGCAAAGCAGACGCAATACGTACAGGGCCGTTTGATCGAACCCTTTGATAAGGTTGTTGGCAAATGTGTTTTCAAACGGGGCTGCGATGCTCGATTGTAACACAGTTCGGATCAGCGATTCTAACGGTCCTCCACCGAGGTCGGGGTCATAAGCTAGATTGCTCAACCAGTCCCCAAAGTATCCAAGAATGACAGTGCTGACTGTGGCGATCATCGCTACCGGCCCACTGACGAACGTGCTGTACATCACACCAAAGCAGGTGACGAGCACCATTTGCAGCCAGATGCTGATGTAACCTTTGATGAAATTGACCCAAAAGGCGCCGTTTTTCGCCCGCAAGTAGACGTCGGCTTGTGAAACGCCGAAGTATTGGCCCTGTTCGAGGCACTGGATCTCAATTTCGATCCTGCCTCTATCGTCGACCAGATCTTCAAACAGATTACCATCCCGCGACTTGCCATCCCGCTGGACAACCACGAGGTTTTCGTCGATCGCTTGCTCGTCGATCTGAAATTCTTTCGCGGTGAAAATGAACGGTTCGCTGCGAAGATTTTTGCTTCTATCGGGGTGATGCAGGATCATGCCGCCGCGAATGCCGCTAACGATATCACCTTTGTAAGTACGAAACACCTGGATGTTCTTGTCGACGTTCAGGCCGTTAGGAAAGTTGGCCTTGGTGACTCCACCGAAGGTCCAGATCGCGGCGGACCGGCTGCCGCCTTCCACGTAGCCTTTGTACTGCCACTCTTCGCCAACATCGATGCCGGTGCCAGGGCGTCCGGCCCGATCGAGAAATCGCAGTTGACCATAGCGGGGGACCCGAGCGGTGAGCATGCCTTGAGCCGGTCCGATCGAAGCGGTTTTCAGGTCCAGTTGGGGCTCACGCGATGCCTTGTCAGATGCTGCGGGGTTTCCCGCAATGACATCAATTTCAATGGCGTGGGAATGGCCGAGTTCCAGTTCAGTCACCCCCACGGCGAGCAGTGATCCGTCTTCGTTTTCCTGGAGTTGTAAATTGAATTCGTGGAAATGTCGGAGGCTTTCGCTGGTGCGACCTTTCCAGCCCACTACCTTGCCCTCGGAATCGGTGATCGCCTCGATCCGGTCGGGATCGACGACGTGGCTGTGCTTCAATCCTTGCGTGACAAACAAGTAGCTTATCAGGCACATCAACGAGACCAGGCAAGTGCCAATGGTGATGAAGCCAAGCATCCGACCCAAGATCAGTTCACCCGGTCGGATCGGTTTGGTGACAACCGTAAAGATGGTGCGTTGTTTGATGTCGTTGGGGATGCTGAAGGTACTCAGAAATAGCGCCAACGCCAAAACGAGATAATTGGACGAAGTTAATAGGAAACTCAGATAAAGCCGCGCCGGATTGTCGTTTTCCGTGTCGAGGAACCAACCGGCAAACAGCAAGATCGCCATGAAAATTGCGAAGCCAACCAGCACTTTCCGCCGTACGGCCTCTTGAATCGCCAGGATCGCAACCGCGAAAACGCGCCGGAACGACAGGTGTGCCAGGTCGATGACGGCATTTGCAAACGTACGAGCCACTACATAAAAACCTTCACCCGGACCGTGACGCAAAGCTGCGACCAGATAGCCGATGAATGTGCCGAGAACCAGCAACACCATGCTGATCAGCAAGAACAACGAGAAGGCACCAATCTTGAGGGAACCCGCGTGATGATCACCCGGTGTCAACCATTGGAGATACGTAAGGAATTCGTCGGGTCTGACTTCCATCTTGAATCTTGTTGTTCGAGCACGAAGCGGGAGGTGAAGGTGAACACGAAGACAAAACTTAAGCTTTGCTCGACGAGGCACGTTTGCCAGGTCGTTCCTCGCTTTCGCGGACAATGTTAAGGAAGAGATCTTCCAGCGTAGTCGTTGGATTTTCGATCGACACCACTTCACCGCCGTGTTTTGCAATGACGTCTTGGATTGCGGCGTACGCTTCCTGTGGAAGCTGCTTGGCTTGAATTTGTGTCACATCTCTCACTTTCAGCAGTGAGTCGACGCGGCCGAGTTCCTTCAGTTCGCCTTGGTGGAGAATGGCGATGCGATCACAGACGTCTTGCACGTCTCCGAGCAGGTGGCTGCACATGAGCACGGTCTTGCCTTGGTCTCGCAAGCGAAGAATCATGTCCTTCATTTCACTTGTGCCGGTCGGATCAAGACCTGACGTCGGCTCATCCAAGAGAATCAAATCAGGGTCGTTGATGAGCGCTTGTGCCAAGCCAATTCGCCGCGTCATCCCCTTGGAGTACTCCTTTAACTGGCGACGCTTTGCCCAGCCCAGGCCGACCATGTCGATCAACTCTTGAGTGCGTTGCTTGCGCAAACTGGCCGGCATGTCAAACAAGCGACCATAGAAGTCCAGTGTTTCTTCCGCATTGAGAAACTTGTACAGATAAGATTCTTCGGGCAAGTAGCCAATGCGCTCGTTTTTTTGCACGTTCGTCGCATCGTTACCGAGCACGAGCGCCCGGCCACTGGTCGGGAACAGCAGCCCCAGCAGTAGTTTGATGGTGGTCGATTTGCCCGAGCCATTGGGGCCGAGAAGGCCGAAAATCTCGCCCTTACGTACTTCCAGGTCGAGTGCCTTTAAAGCCTGTACCTTTTGGCGACCCCAGAAGTCTCGATAAACCTTGGAGAGATTGCGCGTCTCAATGACAACGTCGGAGTCGTCGGCAGAATTCCCTGGGCCAACTGCTTCGGCTTCGGACATGAAGAGATCCAGTTTGTGGGTGCGTGAAAAGTGGTAAGCGACCACGACACAAGTACTTGATCCCTTGTTTACGTCAGAGCACGGCCAGAAGTTCAGCTGTCAGTGACAAAAACTGTTTGCCGAACGGGCTTTCCCGTTCAGGGTCGACGATCGAACTGGTTTGCGGGCCGTAAGTCATTGATCGTAATCGGTTTATGATTCTGTGGAAGGTTTGCTGCGGCGGGTGCGTCCCCCACGACAACGCTCCCGGTTGCCGCTAGACTGTCTGCGTCAGTGATATGGGCCAAGTCGAACGGGTTCTCCCCATGAAGATTAGCGATCGAGAAGCTGCTGTGGCGTTCCTGACGCAGCGGATCAACTATGAGCAAACATCTGCAATCCCGTATCGCTCCCGCAGTTTCAAGCTGGATCGGATGCGGATATTGCTGCGACATCTGGGGGACCCTCACTTGCGCCTGCAGGTGGTTCACCTGGCAGGGACCAAGGGGAAAGGCTCGACATCCCATATTATCGCTTCCATTCTGTCAGCCAGTGGATACCGAGTTGGGCTGTACACATCTCCGCATTTGGAGCGCATCGAAGAACGGTTTCTGATCGACGGAAGTCCTTGTTCCGAACAGGATCTGGTTGAAACGGTACAGCGCGTGGCAGCTGCGGTAGAGGCGATGCAGCACGAATCGGACGATTCCGACCTCATCCAACCGACCTACTTCGAGATCACCACCGCCATCGCGCTATTGTTGTTCGAGTTGCGTTGTGTCGATTTTGCCGTTTGTGAAGTTGGCCTTGGCGGTCGCTTGGACTCCACCAACGTCTGTGCCCCGCTGGTAACGGCCATAACGTCCATCAGCATCGATCATACGCGCCAACTGGGAGACACAGTTGCAGCGATTGCCGCGGAGAAAGCTGGCATCATCAAAACGTCCGTTCCTGTGGTCTGTGGAGCGCGTGATCCTGCGGCTCGGAAGGTCATCGTGGAAGAGGCTGAGCGGCAACGCGCGCCCTGCTTTCTGGTGGACGAGGATTATGCCTACCAATATCACGCTGGCAGTTTGGTCGAAGAGTATCCGACGCGATTCGATTTTTTTGAGGGTGAGTATGCTCTCAAGGAGATGAAGTCGCAGCTGATAGGCGACCATCAGGCGTTGAATGCGGCGGTCGCAGTTGCCACCGTACGACAGCTTGCGCAGCGAGGTTTTACGTTTCCCGAGGAGGCCATTCGGCGGGGGGTCGCTGAGACGCAGTGTCCTGCACGAATCGAAGTGGTGCAACGCGATCCGACGACGATCATTGACTCGGCTCACAATGTCGCGTCCATCGCGGCTTTGGTGACAGCGCTTGAACCTCTGCTGGAGACGCGCTCGAGTACGCTGGTGTTTGCGACCAGCCAGGACAAGGATCTCCGAGGAATGCTGGCACTGCTGGTGCCTCATTTCGACAGGCTGATTTGTACTCGTTATCTGCATAATCCTCGAGCTGTTTCTCCGGCAGAGATTGCGGGCGTGGCCAACGATCTGGTGGATACGACGCAGCAGGTGGAGGTGCGAGTGGCAGAGAATCCCAGCGCGGCATGGCGGCAAGCGCAGCAGGGGGGCAGTGAATTAATTGTGGTCAGCGGCTCGTTTTTTATCGCAGGTGAAGTGCGCCGCTTGGTCCGAGGGGTAGGTCAGAGCATGTCTGGGCAAGCGATGTCAGCTCCCTCAAACGTGCACCCTACTCGGTGAGCTTCAGCGAGATCGCAAGCTCTTTGAGGCGTGCCAGGTTCTCCATTGCGTGCAAGCTTCGGGGGTGCATTGAGTGCTAGCCTTGATAGCCGGCAAACAACAGAATCTTGTTTGTTCGCCATGAATCGCACAATGAAAACCATCCGGACAACCGATATCTGCTTGCTAGGCTACCTGGTCTTCCAGTTTCGGCTGGCACGTGGGCATGCAACGTTAACCACCAGATATCATGCGAGCTGCGATCGAACACCAACCGCTTCTTCAGCTTTACCAAACCATGCTCACCGCACGTTTGGTCGACGAGGCAGAAGTGGAACTCACAAAGCGCGGGGCTGCGCATTTTCATGTCTCAGGATCGGGGCATGAGGCAACTGCAGCGCTCGCCGAGTTTTTGTCGCCAGATGATTGGCTGCATTGCCACTATCGGGATAAGGCCCTGATGCTGGCTCGCGGGTTAACCCCCAAGCACTTTTTCGACTCCCTGTTGTGCAACGACGATTCAAGTTCGCACGGCAGAAGAATGAACGCTTTCTTTTCGGACCGTGAATTGCATTTGCTGAGCATGGTCTGCCCGGTGGGCAACAGCGCGCTGCAGAGTGTTGGCGTGGCTGCGGCTGTGAAGGATCGGGCGACGCATCCAGTCGTCGTCTGCTCGGTTGGTGATGGCACCACTCAGCAAGGCGAATTCATGGAAGGCTGCGCGGAAGCTTGGCGTGAACAGCTGCCGGTGCTGTTCCTGATCCAAGACAATGGTTTGGCCATTTCGACTTCAACGCAAGGCAAACTGCTCTATCAGCAGGTGGCTGCGTCGTCGTTCTGCGGTGTCCCAATTCAACGTGTGAGTGGATGTGACGCGGTTGCAACGAGAGAGGCCTTCCAGGCGGTGATTGCCGAGATGCGTGCCTCCCGGCAACCGACCTGTATTGTGCTTGATGTCGAGCGCTTGGCGAGTCATACGAATGCGGATGACCAGACAGTTTATCGAAGCTCGGAGGCGATTGAGGCAGCACGAACAAGCGGCGACCCTATTTTGAACTTGCAACAGACGTTGCTCGATGGTGGGGTTTCTGAAGCATCCTTGTCTGCGATTCAAGATCACGTTGCGATTCAGGTAGCCGAGGCTCAGAACGCGGCGCTCAATGGCGGTAAGCCGAGTGTGTCTGTCACGGTGAAACAGCCGATCCCCATTGAATTGACGCATCCATCACGCGAGAAACGTGGCGCGGAAGCAAGCGGTGAGCTGACGATGCGTGAAGCGTTGCGCGACGTGCTTGCAGACCATCTGCAACGCGATCCCAGAGTCACGCTGTTTGGGCAAGATATTGAAGACCCGAAAGGGGATGTGTTCGGTGTCACACGCACTTTGAGCACTCAGTTTGGCGAGCGCGTGAAGAACGCACCACTCACCGAGTCCACGATTGTCGGAGTGTCCATTGGGCGCGCACTTGCGGGGGAACGCCCTGTCGCATTTCTCCAGTTTGCCGACTTTCTGCCACTGGCCTATAACCAGATCGTATCCGAATTGGGCACGATGTATTGGCGCACGGCGGGAGCTTGGTCGTCGCCTGTCATCTTGATGATTGCCTGTGGTGGATACCGACCGGGCTTGGGGCCGTTTCATGCGCAGACCTTCGACTCAGCGATGGCCCAGGTGCCTGGCATTGATGTTTTGATGCCGTCGACGGCGGCTGACGCAGCGGGCATGCTCAACGCAGCCTTCCTGACAGCACGTCCCACGATTTTCCTGTACCCCAAAGCGTGTCTCAATGACCCTCAGCACAGGACGAGTTCTGATGTCGCCGGGCAGTTTGTGCCAGTGGGAGTCTCGCGAAAAGTGCGGTCGGGTGATGAGATCACTCTGGTTGGCTGGGGCAACACGGTTAACGTGTGTGAGCAAGTGGCTGCCACGTTGGCAGAGTCTGGTGCCGAAGCAGATGTGATCGATCTGCGCTCACTTTCGCCTTGGGATCAACGAGCGGTGATCTCTTCCGCGGAAAAGACGGCTCGGTTGTTAGTGGTACATGAGGATAATCAGACGAGTGGTTTTGGTGCTGAGGTGCTGGCTACTGTCGCCGAGCAAGCGCGTGTTCCGGTGTCGATGGAACGTGTCGCGAGACCGGATACGCACATTCCATGCAACTTTGCCAACCAATTAGAGGTCTTGCCGTCGTATGAACGTGTCCTGACGGCGGCCGCGCGATTGCTGGATTTCGAAATCGATTGGCAGGAGCCCGAGCCGGAAGAAGAAGGGGTGTATTTTGTCGAGGCCGTCGGTTCTGGTCCTGCGGATGAAGCGGTCGTGGTCTGTGAACTGTTTGTTCAGCCCGGGCAGACCGTCCAGCCGGGCGATGTCGTGGCATCTCTCGAGGCGACGAAGAGTGTTTTTGAATTGACTTCGGCAGCCAGCGGTATCGTGGAGCAGGTATTGGTAAACGAGGGGGATACGATTGCCGTCGGCAAACCCCTGGTGCGTCTGCAACTCGATGCAGAGGTGGAAACCACTGATGCCTGTGAGGTCACTCAAGCGATCGCTAAGTTGCGGAGAGTCGCGGATAAGAAAAATCTGGCAGTCCGCACGAAGCGAACTGAGCATCGTGCATTTGATGTAGGGATTTCTTCGATTGCGATCGCCCAAGGCAGTCGAATTGTTCCCAATGAAGAACTTGCCGCGTTCCAACCGGACAGAGGGTCAACCGACATTTCGCGACGGACAGGAATTGAAAGTCGTCGGTGGATTGGCCAAGGAGAAGATGCTGTCTCGCTGGCTGCCAAAGCCTGTTGGGAAGTGCTCGACCAGGAGCAGTTGATCGTCGATGACATTGACTTGGTGGTCTGCGCGACGACAAGCCCGCAGGTGATGACACCGTCGATGGCATGCCACGTGTTGAGTCAGTTGTCAGGGGGCAATGCGGAAACTTCTATCCAGGCGTACGACATCAACGCTGCGTGTTCCGGATATCTCTACTCGCTTCAAGCGGGCTACGATTACCTGCAAAGTGATCCAGAGGGGCGGGTGTTGGTCGTAACTGCAGAAGTCTTGTCTCCCTTGCTGGACCTCAAGGATTTCGACACTTCTATTCTGTTTGGCGACGCGACCTCAGCAACGGTTCTGTATGGTGAAGCTCATTGCGACCGCAGTCGAGCCTGGGTGCATCGCCCCAAACTTTCAGCGCGTGGCGACGTGGGCCAGACTCTGTCCGTCCCCTTTCTCAACGATGGATACATCAAGATGAAGGGACAGAAAGTGTTTTCCGAAGCAGTGCGGTCTATGATCAGCAGCCTGACACGTACCTGTCGCGACCGGGGAATTGCTGTGGATGATCTGGAAATGATTGTTCCACACCAAGCGAACCAACGCATTATCGACGCGATTCAGAGTCGGGTTGCACCGCGGGTCTTCAGCAATATCCGGCATCACGGCAACACCTCGTCGACCAGCATTCCGCTGTGTCTGCGAGATGTTTTACCCAACAGCCGACGCGGCCAGAAACTCGGCCTTTGTGCCTTCGGCGGAGGATTCACGTTCGGAGCCGGGATCCTGGAGATCAACTAGCTGGCGTTATCAGCGTCCAGCTGCACCAGTTGGTCCTGTTGTGCCATCGCACGAATGTCTTCCGTGATCTTCATCGAGCAATACTTGGGGCCACACATGCTGCAAAAGTGAGCACTCTTGAAAGTGTCTTGCGGTAATGTCTCGTCGTGGTAAGCACGTGCCGTGTCGGGGTCGAGCGAGTGCTGGAACTGGGCTTCCCAGTCAAACTCGAAGCGCGCCTTGGAAAGCGCATTGTCGCGATCCTGAGAGCCTGGGCGATGGCGGGCAAGGTCAGCGGCGTGAGCAGCGATCTTGTAGGCAATCACCCCTTGGCGAACGTCGTCCTTGTTGGGCAAACCCAGGTGCTCTTTGGGAGTGACGTAGCACAGCATGGCCGCACCACTCCATCCGGCAAGCGCCGCGCCGATGGCACTCGTGATGTGATCGTAACCCGGCGCGATATCAGTGACTAACGGCCCCAGCACGTAGAAGGGAGCGCCTTGGCACAGGTCGATCTGCTTTTTGATGTTCATGTCGATCTGATCCATGGGCACGTGTCCCGGCCCCTCGACCATGACCTGTGTCCCGTGATCCCAACCGCGTTGGGTGAGTTCACCGAGTACCGATAGTTCGGCGAATTGAGCGTCGTCGCTGGCATCGGCAATGGAACCGGGGCGCAAGCCATCGCCGAGGCTCCATGTGACGTCGTACTCACGCATGATCTCGCAAAGTTCATCGAAGCATTCGTAAAGTGGATTCTGCTTGCGATGTGCCATCATCCATTTGGCAATCAACGATCCACCACGACTGACGATGCCCGTCACCCGTTCGGTCGTCATATGCAAATGCTCAAGCAGAACTCCACAGTGAATGGTCATGTAGTCCACCCCCTGCTTGGCTTGATGCTCGACCATATCCAGGAAATGCTGTGCCCGCATGTCCTCGATTTCACCACCTAATTCTTCCAGCATTTGATAGATCGGAACGGTGCCAATCGGAACTGGCGACGCCTCAATGATCGCTTGACGGATGGCATCAATGTCCTTGCCCGTCGACAGGTCCATAACCGTGTCGGCGCCGTAGTGCACGGACGTATGCAGCTTCTCCAATTCACCTCCGATGTCGCTCGTGACGGCAGAATTACCGATGTTCGCATTGACTTTGCATTTGGCAGCGATGCCAATACACATCGGTTCGAGTCTTCCCGCAGCATGGACTTTGTTCGCTGGGATGACCATGCGCCCTGCGGCAACTTCTTCCTGGATTGTCGAAACCGGCAGATTTTCCCGTTTGCTGACAAATTCCATTTCCGGGGTGATTTCGCCAGCGCGAGCCTTCAAAAGCTGTGTCATTCTTCGTCCTAAGGGTTGGGTTCAGGGCGCTTACCGTAATGTGACATGGTATCGGTCGCTGGACGATTGTCAATTCGCGGCAGCCGCAGGCTTCGCGGCAGGCGGATATGGCTTAGCCTGGTGCGACGCGTTGACACAGTCACTTCCACAGGCAAGATCGCGTGTCTGATGGCAAGGCCAGAGAGATCCAGTGGTTTAGAGCGTCTTGAGATACTCCAGCACGGCTTCCTTTTCTGAGGCGTCGAGACGATTGACAAACGTGTGCCCAGCTGCACTCTTGCCGAAGGCCTTGGTGTTGAAGACTTCTCGACGTTCGGAGGCTGATGAGTCTGCAGGTATCTCAGTAAGACTTTCATGCGCAAGCCCAACCAGGTCTTGATCGAATTCGCCGGAAGTGCGTTTCCAAACGACCGGACGACTCTCGGGGAAAAGCACGTGAGAGAGCGTGGGAACGCTTCCGTTGTGGAAGTAGGGTGCCGAGGCCCAGACACCATCCAGTGGGGGTGCAACGTAGCCGCGTGGCTTGTCAACGTTGTCCAGCTTACCGAAGTCGGTGAACCAGCTCTTGCCGTAGGATGATCTGTGAGAGGGGGTCAGAGCGCGGAGACGTACCTGATCCGTACCGATCTCATCGAGTTCAATCATCCGTTCAGGGTAAGATCGGGGCGTCTCATAGGTTCCATGGCACTCGGCGCAATTCTTGTTAAAGAGGGTCGCGCCGTGACTCGCCAGCTTCCGGTCGATGGCGTAAGGATAATCGGGAGGCTGGATCGAACTGATGTAGGCGAAAATGTCCCGAAAGTCACTTTCCCACTGACGAAACTTCTCCGGTCCATTTTCTTTAACCAGATTGAATTGCATCAGACCGCGGTGGCCCTTCTCCGCGAACCCATCGATGTACAGCATCCGCTTGCGTTGAAAGTGCCACCAGGCGGGCGCGTCCATATCGTGATGGACCATGAGAGGTGGCAGACGGTTGGGATAGATGTTGAGCTCATGATCTCGGTAGTTCATCAATGCGACACCAAACATGACCGCATTCGTCGTTCCGCGCGTTCTGCCCAGAGGCATGACCATGCTTCCCATATCCATCCGGGTGAGCGGCACTTTATTTCGAATTTTCGTGAGGCGAATCTCCTGTGTCATGGTTTCCAGAGCGAAATCGGTATTGGGTGCTCCGGGGTACGGTTTACCATTCACTTGGCCCCCATGGCACGCGAAACAGTTCATCGACCAGTTAAAAGTGACATCGTCAACAACGTATTGCAGCGGTTTTCCCGAAGCATCGTTGGGGCGGCGAGTCAATCCATACCGCTGGAACGCCATCGAGCGTCGTTCCTCTAGCGTCGCTTTTTCGGCGCGGCTGCGCAGAGGTTCCGGCCAAACTTTCCAGACGGAGTCGAAGGTCTCCTGCGTGAAGTCCGGAGGGAGATATGCTTTGGTTGTGAGTAGCTGGTACCCACGTTTTGCCGCTTCGTCGTCCGCCATGACCGATGTTGCGCAGAGGCAGACGAGACAGAGCAAGCAGAGCCAAATTGTTACCGGTCTCATGAGTTGAGCCTCCAGCGGGATGCGTCATGCCAGCACACGTTCCCGAGTTTCACGGAAAGCATGTCACTGACACGTAGTTGCGAGCCATCTCCATGTTGCGTTTACCAAACTTTTGTTGTCATGGCTGTAAAGCGGCACCCGCCGGTCGACCTGGCTCATGTTGCATCCAGGCGTTCGCGAAAGGCGTCCTAGGAAGCAACAACACCTTGGAATCGTTTCACCGCCTCTTCGACATTTTGACGACTGTTGAAGGCACTCAGTCGGAAATATCCTTCGCCACTGGCCCCGAAACCGCTTCCGGGCGTACCAACGAGGTGAGCCTTCGTGAGCAGGTCATCGAAGAAATCCCAGCTGGTGGCATTCCCGGGAGTTTTCAGCCAGACATACGGGGCATTCACGCCTCCATAGACACGAATGCCGATCGCTTCGAGGCCTGCCCGCAACAATCTTGCGTTCTCCATGTAGAAATCGATCGTGTTTTTAACCTGTTCTTGTCCCGCTTCACTGTAAACGGCAGCAGCGCCACGCTGGACAATGAACGAGGCTCCATTGAATTTGGTGCTTTGGCGACGATTCCAAAGTGGGTGGATCGCCTCATTTTTGCCGCAGCTGGTTTTCCCTTGCAGGTCTTTCGGGACGACTGTGAAACCACAGCGTACACCGGTGAATCCGGCCTTTTTGCTGAAACTACGGAATTCGATGGCGACCTCGCGAGCGCCTTCGATCTCGAAAATGGAGTGAGGTACCCCAGATTCGGTAATGAAGGACTCGTAGGCTGCGTCGTAGAGAATGACCGCATTTCGTTCCTGGGCATAACTGACCCACGATTGCAAAGTTTCTCGTGAGGCCACGGTGCCGGTTGGATTGTTGGGGTAGCAAAGGTAGATCAGGTCGACATCCTGATCTGGCAGGGCGGGTGTGAAGTCATTTTCGGCGGTTACAGGAATGTAGACCAAGCCTGCGTAGCGCCCGGCATCATCCGCCTCGCCAGTGCGTCCTGCCATCACGTTGGTATCCACGTAGACCGGATAGACGGGGTCAGTGACGGCGACGACATTGTCGGGACCGAAGATATCGAGGATGTTCCCGCTGTCGCATTTCGAACCATCGGAGACAAAAATCTCGTCTGCCGACACATCGAGGCCTTGGTAATCATGCTCGGCGATGGCTTCTCTCAAGAAGTCGTAGCCTTGCTCGGGACCATAGCCGCGAAAGGAGCTGTGTTGTGACATTTCATCGACTGCCTGGTGCATTGCCTCCAGGATTGCTGGTGCGAGCGGTTCGGTAACATCGCCGATTCCCAGCTTGATGACTTGAGCATCGGGGTTTGCTTCGCAGAAAGCTGACACCCGCCGACCAATTTCGGGAAAGAGGTAACCGGCTTTCAGTTTCAGGTAGTGATCGTTGATTTGGGCCATCGTGCTTATTTTCCTTAATCGATTGACTGACTTCAGGGTGAGTTTGTAGGTGGTTGTGCTTCGGCGTTGCGTTGGTAGCAGTGGTAGGCCGGGCGGGCCTCGTCCTTGGCATCGAATGCCCACGGCATCCACACAAGCGAAAGTTGTTTTACATCGATATCTGACTTGGTTGGTTTGATTTTGAGTTCTTCGAGTGGTGGCACATTATTTTGGGCCGCTTCTGTCAGTCCGTTGACGTCAACTTGAAACTTATCTTCGAGTGAATCCATTTCCGAGCGAATTTGGTGAACGTTCGCCTGTGCCTGCTGAACTTCTCCTTGTTCCGATACCGCGCGTGCGCCGGAGCGCATGGCCGTTCCGAAAGAACGAGCGTTAGTACGTGAGGCAATCTTGTTACCGAGAACGGCACCAAGAATCGAGGTTCCAAAGCTGACGGCGGTATGGAACATCTGTGTTCGCGATTGTTCCTTTTCCTTTTGAACTTTGCTTTGCGCTTTGCGCAGTCGTGATTCCAGTGAGTCCATTTGGGATTCGTACTTATTGCGTAGTTTTTCCACCGCGAGGTCACGTTTTTCTTTCGCGATTTGGCGTAAGCGGATCTTGAATTCACCGGCCGTTTCGCCGGCACGAGAGTACTGCTTCCATTCGCTTGATTTCCAGATCGTCAGTCGCTGTTCGCGATAGAGGTGATTGATCAGTGATTTTTGCCAGCGCTTGTAACTGTTGGCATGCGTCAGTTTGGCAGGCGCCGCCGCAAATTGGCTTCCCTCCGCAGGCGTGCTGACCAACGCCGGTTCTTGAGACCAAACGTCCGCGGTCTCCCACAGGTCCTGCAAGCTGTCGTCAGCATCTAGCCACCGCATTAAGGTGAGTTCCACCCACTGGTCCACCTTGTAGGTGACACGAGAGAAGTGTAATCGGGCCGTGGCCATGAGCGTTGGGCGGTACAGTAGTCGCGTCTCTGCGTGCACTTCCGGTAGAACAGTGGCAAATTGCTCGTGGGCCTCGGGGGGAATGACTGGTCTTGCACGGGACGTCGAGATTGCTGACTCGTGCACGAGAGTCGATGTTGCCGCCGTTGCCTGATGTGGGGTGGCCGCTTGCGCATGCGATGGCGCTGCCGCTTGATGAGCAGCTTTCTTCGGATCCATCAGAAGCTGAATTTGACTGCGCGTCAGTGGTCCACGTAGATACGACAATGCCCACCGAGTTTGAAACACGATAGGTTCATCATCGTGAACGTTGTGCATGAGGAATTTGCGGTTGCCGAGTCCCGCGAGTGTGGCTGCCATTTGGCCTCGATCGAAGGTCGATCCCGAGGTTGCTGAAGCGCCTTCGAGTCCATCAAGCACACGTGCTTTATCACGTTCGGTTTGCAAGCGACCCAAAAACCACGTTCCCGTATTCGACAAACCCTTATAGTCCAGGTCGACTGGGTTTTGTGTTGCCAGAACGATGCCCACACCAAAAGCGCGGGCTTGTTTCAGAAGCGTCAGCATGGGCTGCTTGGACGGCGGATTGGCGGTCGGTGGAAAGAAGCCAAATACCTCATCCATATACAAGATTGCGCGCAGACTGGAAGTGCCAGGTTGGGAGCGGGTCCACGCTAATACCTCGTTCAATATGAGCGTGACCAAAAACATGCGTTCCGAGTCCGAGAGATGGGAAATCGAAACAACGGATAATTTCGGTTGACCTTCTGCGGTATAGAGCAGCTGCTGTATGTCGAGTGGTTCGCCTTGTGTCCAACTTCGAAATGACGGTGAAGCAACAAGGTTGTTGAGCATCAACGAGAGTTCCAGACGCTCTTTGCTCGGATAGAACGTTTCCAAATCGACATATCCCACCGTGTCAAATCCAGGTTGCTGGATGGCTTGGATCAAACCCGCCAAGTCGACGTCGCGTTCGTCGCGCCAGGCGCGATCCAAGATGTTGGAGAGCAGAATGTGCTCACGACTGCGGAGGGGATCGGCGTGAATTCCAAGTAAGGCGAGTAAGCCTGAAACAGAGCAGGCAACGCGGTCCCGCATGGCGTCGCTATCTTGGATGACTTCCGCAGGTGGAGCAGAAAACGATCGGAGGATGCTCAGCGGTAATCCGGCGTTGCTGCCGGGCGTGTAAATGTTCAGGTCGACGGTCGAACGCAGTTTGTCAATGCGATCACCACTTTGCCCCCATTCTGCCAGGCCGTTTTGCCATTTTTCGGCCAGATGGGTGGCGTATTCATCGCCAGTCATCCCGGCTCGCGTCGCCTCGCTCTCGTCGACCCAGGGGCGAAAATCTGAGCCGCGCAGCTGGGGAAAGGTCAGTAAGAGATTGCCGATGTCCCCTTTGGGGTCGAGCGCAATGACCGGAATCCCGTCGATTGCAGCTTCTTCCAGCAAGGACAAGCAGAGCCCGGTCTTACCGCTTCCCGTCATCCCCACGCAAACCGCATGGGTGGTGAGGTCCTTGGAATCGTAGAGTACGGGGTCAGGAATGGTGGTTCCTGTCTCCAAATCGTACTTGCGACCCAAATAAAAGAC